>Ga0307513_10003153_pt1 | contig 22531 bp, 20 predicted proteins | sample 15_EM_MG_FD_202174 | JGI IMG/M metagenome (GOLD analysis project Ga0307513, IMG submission 202174) | Populus trichocarpa ectomycorrhiza microbial communities from riparian zone in the Pacific Northwest, United States - 15_EM | ecosystem: Host-associated > Plants > Roots > Unclassified | place... | reverse complement strand
TGTTGATCATGTAGGGAACCGGAGTTGAAAGGAGCGTCGGGCGCAATCGGCGGCTCGGAGCCCGCTTCCTGCCGCCCAAAACGAAACAGGGCGCAATGCGCCCTGTTGGCAACACACCATTGTAGCTTGGGGCGGACCCTGGGGAATCAAGCAGCGGGTTCAGCCGCGCTTGACCTGTCCTACCGGGGTCGGGCCTTCGCCCAGGAACTTGCGCGGATTGACGACTCGGCCGTTTTCCCAGACTTCGAAATGCACGTGTGCGCCAGTGGAACGGCCGGTGGAACCGGCCTTGGCGATCTCCTGGCCCACGCGCACCAAGTCGCCCACCCGCACTACCAGCCGCGAGTTATGCGCATAGCGGGTCACGTAGCCGTTGCCGTGGTCCACGTCGACCACGTTGCCGTAACCGCTCTTGACGCCGGCGAAGCTGACCACGCCGTCGGCCACGCTCAGCACCGGATCGCCCACGTCGGCTTCGAAGTCGATGCCCTTGTGATATTGGCTGCCGCCGCCCATTGGGTCCGCACGGCCACCGAAACCGGAGGTGATGTAGCTATTGGCGATCGGCATGCGCGAAGGCATGGCGTTCTTGTCCAGCTCGCGGTTGAACAACAGCGCTTCCAGCACCGACAGCTGCTTGCCGGAAGCGGCGAACTGACGTTCCAGCTGAGTCACGCCGATGTTCAGCGCCTTGGGCTCCATGTCGAAGGTCTGGTCGTTGCCGCCGACACCGACCGGCTTGTCGAAGTCGAATTCGCCGTCCTGCAACTGACCGACGCGGGTCAGGCGTTCGCCCAACGCATTGAGCCGGTTGGCCTGGGCCTGCAGCTCGCCCAGGCGCGCGGCCATGGCGTTGACTTCCTGCTGGGCGCCGCGGCGGACCCGCTCAAGCTCTACCTGCTGCTTGTCGGCCTTAGCCTGCAGCAGCGAGACCTGGGTCATGCCGGCGACACTGCGGCCGCCAAAACCCAGCAGAAGGCCTGCGGCGAGCAGAATGCCGACGCTGGCGAGTGGGCGGGAGTACATGAAGACACGGGCCTGATGGGACTTGCTGGCCAAAAGATGGGCCATGCCGACGCGTGAATTGTTTACGATGGATTGAAAGGTCATAGATACCGATGTCTGATTCGAAGTCCCAACCGCGTCGCGCTTCATCCCCACAGCCCGCCTTGCAGGCTGCGATGTCGGATGCCGCCACCGACCCGGTGCGCAGAGCCTTATGGCTCGACGCGCTGGAACAGCAACTTCGCCCCTGTCTACCGCCTGCCCTGGCCCCACACTGCAAACTGGGGAACGTGACCGGCGGAAAACTCGTTTTTATTGTCGATTCCCCCGTGTGGCACGCCAAATTGCGACTTGCCGCACCCGAATTGATCAACTTGGCCCGATCCATCGGGTTTGCAGCCACCGAAGTGGTTGCGAAGACTACAACCGCCCCTTTCCAGCGGCCTGAGCCGGCCGGACTTGCGGTGAAACCCATGTCGGAAGCTTCGCGCAATGCGCTCAAAGCCGCCTTGGCATCCCTGGACGATCCGAACTCCGCCGGATCCAATGAGGGCAAGGACCCCACTCCTGAACACCGGGGCGGCCGGGCCAAACGTTGAATCCGGCGCGCACAGGCCGAAGCATGGTACCCAGCAAAGGCAATGCGTTCGTTATCGAATAGTTAAATTATTGTGAATTCGTGGCCAGCGAACGTTGCCGGTTCACAGTTCCGGCCAAATCGGCCCGTCCGCCGGTGGCGGGTGTTCAGACAGCTAGCACGGGGCTGCCGTAAATCACGGGCGCAGGGCTGGCCGAGGCCTCGAAAGTCACTTCTTCCCAAGCCGAACGTTCGGCCATCAGGGCCCGCACCAACTTATTGTTGAGCGCATGGCCGGACTTGAAGCCTTCGTATGCGCCCAGGATGGGGTGCCCAGCCAGGTAAAGGTCGCCGATGGCGTCCAGGATCTTGTGGCGCACGAATTCGTCGGCGTAGCGCAGGCCGTCGTCGTTGAGCACGCGGAATTCGTCCAGCACGATGGCGTTGTCCATCGATCCGCCCAAGCCCAGGTTGCGCTCACGCATGTATTCCAGGTCGCGCATGAAACCGAAGGTGCGCGCGCGCGCGACTTCCTTGGTATAGGCGGCGGTAGAGAAATCGATCTCCGCGCGCGACTGCGAAGCGGGGATCATCGGATGATCGAACTCCACGGTGAAGCCGACCTTGAAGCCGTCGTACGGCACGAAGCGCGCGATCTTATCGCCGTCGCGCACTTCCACCGGATGCAGGATGCGCAGGAAACGCTTAGCCGCGTTCTGCTCGACCACACCGGCGGACTGCAACAGGAACACGAAGGGACCGGCGGAGCCGTCCATGATCGGCAGCTCGGCCGAAGACAGTTCCACATAAGCGTTGTCGACGCCCAAGCCGGCCATTGCCGACATCAGGTGCTCGACAGTCATGACCTTGGCGCCATCGCGACTCAGGCCGGTGCACAGGGTGGTCTCGCTAACCAGTTCGGCGTTGGCGGGAATCTCCACCACCGGGTCCAGATCCACGCGGCGAAACACGATGCCGTTGTCCACCGGAGCAGGACGCAGGGTCATGTAGACCTTTTCCCCACTGTGCAACCCCACGCCCGTGGCGCGGATCACATTCTTGAGGGTGCGCTGCTGGGTCATGAGGGCGAGGCTGAAGCGAGTGTCGAACAGTCGGCGAGAATAGCACGCAGGTGCCTGAATCCTAACGAAAGAATCGATCTGTCCCACACCTGAAACGATGCCAGGCTGCGGGCTCAGGGACAAAAAGCTGCCGGGCCGGACAAGCCCGGCAGCGAAGGGACAGGACAGTCTTCCATCGCGGACGCCCTAAGGTGTCCACGACCAACTCCTTGCTTCCCTCTCCCCATCCGGAGAGAGGGCTTGAATCAATCCGCCTGGCGGCGCAGGAACGCCGGGATATCCAGGTAATCGCCCGGTAGGTCGGCGGTCGCGGGAGCGGCGGCCGGCAGGGAAGCCGGTTCGGCGCTGCCGCGACGCAGGCCCAGCCCGCTGACCGCATTGGCCACCGGATCCATCATGGCGTTGGCGTCGTAAGCCATGCCTGTGGTGGCGTCGCGTACCAGCTTGATCGGCGCGCGCATCGGTTCGCGCAGGCTGTTGCTTTCGCCACGGCCCAACGGCTGGCGCACGGCGGCGGTGCGGTTGAGGCCGGTGGCGACCACGGTGACGCGGACTTCGTCCTGCATGTCCGGGTCCAGCACGGTGCCCAGGACCACGGTGGCGTCCTCGGCGGCGAAGCCTTCGATGGTGCGGCCCACTTCGTCGAACTCGGCCATGGTGAAATCCGGGCCAGCAGTGATATTGACCAGGATGCCGTTGGCGCCGGACAGATTGACGTCGTCCAGCAGCGGATTCTGGATCGCCGCCTCGGCCGCCGCCTGTGCGCGGTCGTCGCCGCGGGCCGAACCGGTACCCATCATGGCCAGGCCCATTTCGCTCATCACGGTACGCACGTCGGCGAAGTCGACGTTGATCAGGCCCGGACGCACGATCAGGTCGGCGATGCCCTGCACGGCGCCCAGCAGCACGTCGTTGGCGGCACGGAACGCCTGGATCATGGTCGCATTGCGGCCCAGCACGGTAATGAGCTTCTCGTTGGGAATGGTGATCAGCGAATCGCAGTGGTGGCTGAGCTCTTCGATGCCCTTCAGCGCGACCTGCATGCGGCGGCGGCCTTCGAACGGGAAGGGCTTGGTGACCACGGCCACAGTCAGGATGCCCATCTCCTTGGCGAGCTGCGCCACGACCGGCGCGGCGCCGGTGCCGGTGCCGCCGCCCATGCCGGCGGTGATGAACACCATGTCGGCGCCTTCCAGCGCGGCGATGATGCGCTCGCGATCTTCCAATGCCGCTTGTCGACCAACCTCAGGATTGGCGCCTGCGCCCAGGCCCTTAGTGACGTTGCCGCCCAGCTGCAGCTGGGTCTTGGCGCCGCAGTTATTGATGGCCTGCGAGTCGGTGTTGGCGGTGACGAATTCAACGCCTTCCACGCTGCTGCTGACCATGTGCGCGACCGCGTTGCCGCCGCCGCCGCCGACGCCGATGACTTTAATCACCGCATTCGGTGCCATTCTTTCAACCAGTTCGAAATGTGCCATGTCCATGTCCTCGTAATAGTTATGTTGTGTATCGAATCAATCGGGTTGTCGCTCAATTCCCGTTCTTGCCTTCCCATCTCACGCCTCCGCGCCCTCGCGGTTGCGCCAAACTCCAGCGCGGCTTCAGAATTCGCCGCGGTACCAATTCTTCAATTTGTTGAACAGGCTTCCGGTCTTGCCTAACGGCAAGGACGGACGCCGCGGATGCTCGATTTGGCTGCCCATCAACAGCAGGCCCACGCCGGTGGCGTGCACCGGATTGCCGACCACTTCGCCCAGACCGGTGACGTGCTGCGGAATGCCGATGCGTACGGGCATCTGCAGCATTTCTTCGGCCAGTTCGACCACGCCTTCCATCTTCGAAGCGCCGCCGGTCAGCACCATGCCGGCGCGCACCAGCTCTTCGAATCCGGAGCGACGTAGTTCGGCCTGCACCATCTCGAAGATTTCCTCGTAACGACCCTGCACCGCCTGCGCCAGCGAATGCCTCGGCAGGCGGCGCGGCGGACGGTCGCCGACGCTGGGCACCTGGATGCTTTCTTCGGCGGTGGCCAGTTGCGCCAGCGCGCAGGCGTAACGCACCTTGATTTGCTCGGCCTCGGGCGTGGGCGTGCGCAGCATGTGCGCGATGTCGTTGGTGACGTGGTCGCCGGCGATGGGCAGAGAAGCGGTGTGGCAGATCGCGCCCTGCACGAATACGGCCAGATCGGTGGTGCCCGCGCCCATGTCGACCAGCACCACGCCGAGTTCGCGCTCGTCGCTGGTCAGCACGGCCACGCTGGACGCCAACGAAGAAAGAATCAGATCGTCGATCTGCAGCCCGCAACGCTGCACGCACTTGCTGATGTTGGCTGCAGCCGACTGCGCGCACACCACCAGGTGGGCGTGCACCTCCAGGCGCACGCCGGTCATGCCGACCGGATTGCGGATGCCTTCCTGCGAATCGTCCAGCACGTACTCGCGCGGAATGGCGTGCAGGATCTTCTGGTCGGCGGGGATGGCCACGGCCTTGGCCGCTTCCAGCACGCGATCCAGGTCGCCCCAGGTCACTTCGCCGTCGCGGATCGGCACGATCCCGGGCGAATTCTTGCACTGCACGTGCGCGCCGGAGATGGAAGCGTAGACCGAACGGATTTCGCAACCCGCCATCAGCTCGGCTTCTTCCACCGCGCGCTGGATCGACTGCACGGTGGATTCGATGTCCACCACCACGCCGCGTTTGAGCCCGCGCGATTCGTGCGAACCGATGCCGATCACTTCGATGGGATTGCCCGGCGAGTATTCGCCGACCAACGCGGTAACCTTGGAAGTGCCGATGTCGAGACCGACGATCAGCGATTTGTCGCCCTTGCGATTCATGTGCTTGCCTGCTGGGTAATGCCCCCTGTCCCGCTGGCGGGAGAGGGTTGGGGTGAGAGCGCTTCCGCGGTAGCGGGCTTGTCGGCCCAGCTCAACGCGAAACCATTGGTGTAGCGAAGATCGGCGCGCTGCAGCGGCAACGCATTGCGCGCCAGCAGTTGCGGCAACATCCGCGCGAATCGGCCCAGGCGCGGACGCGCGTCGGCGCGGCCCACCACGACCTGCGTGCCATTGCTCAGGGCCAGCGACCAGCTGCCGCGACGGTCCATGACCAGGCTGTCGACCTTGAAGCCGATCGGCGCGAACAGTTCGCGCGATTCGTTGTAGAGCTTCACTACTTCCTGTACCTGCGAATCGGGGCCGCCGAGCTGCGGCAGCGCATCCGACCGCATGTCCTTCGGCACCGGGAACAGCCGCCCCTGCTCCGACAGCAGCCGATCCTTGCCCCAGCGCGCGAACGGCTTGTGTTCGACGATCTCGATCTCCATCACATCCGGCCAGCGCTTGCGCACTTCGGCATGCTCGACCCAGGGCAGCTTTTCCACCGCGTCTTGTGCGCCCTGCAAGCGCGCGGCGAAAAAGCCGGGCTTGGCATAAGGCAGGATCACCGCGCGCAACTGGACAGGATCGACACGCTCGAACTCGCCATGCACGCGCAGTTTGGTCAGCGGCCAGCGCTCGGCGCCGATCCATCCGTTCATCACCGCGACCACCGGTAGCACGACCAACGCCAATGCCAGCAGCCAGGTGAAGATGCGCAGCGCGGCGTTCATCGGCCGGCCACCTCCGGCAGCGTGGTTTCCAGGATCCGCCAGCACAGTTCTTCGAAGCCGATACCGGCCTGCTGTGCCGCCTTGGGCACCAGCGAATGACTGGTCATGCCCGGCGCGGTGTTCACTTCCAGAAGATAGAAGTTGCCGGTGGCGCGGTCGCGCATCACATCCACGCGGCCCCAGCCACGGCAATCCACTGCATTGAATGCCTCGACCGCGATCCGCCCGATCTCGGCTTCATCGGCGCCTTCCAGACCGGGACACACATACTGCGTGTCGTCGGCGACGTACTTGGCGTGATAGTCGTACCAGAGCCCTTTCGGCACGATGCGGATGGAAGGCAATGCCACGCCTCCCAGAATCGGCACGGTGAGCTCGTCGCCGATGACCATCTGTTCCATCAGCAATTCGCCCGGATAGCGCGCCGCCAGATCCAAGGCCGCCTGCAGGTCGGCTTCATCGACCACGCGCGAAATACCGACGCTGGAACCTTCGCAAGAGGGTTTGACGATCAACGGCAGGCCGACGGCGCTGGCGGCGATATGCACGTCGTCGCCTTTCGCCAACCGACGATAGGCGGGCGTGGGCAAACCAACCGACATCCACACCTGCTTGCAACGAATCTTGTCGAGCGCCAGCGCGGAACCCAATACGCCGGAACCGGTGTACGGAACGCCCAGCGCTTCCAGCAGACCCTGCAGCACGCCATTCTCGCCTTCGCCGCCGTGCAGGATATTGAAGACGCGGTCGAACTTCTTCTGCGACAGCGCTTCGGTCAGCGCAGACACGCCGTCGACGGCGGTCGCGTCTACGCCACGCGCGAGCAGCGCTTCGAGCACGTTGCGGCCGGAGTCCAGCGACACTTCGCGCTCGCTCGAGGTGCCGCCCAGCAGCACGGCGACCCGACCGAATGCCTTCGGATCGGTGACGGCCTGAGCGGGGATTGCGTACTTGCTCATTCTGACTTGCTTCCTCCAAAACCCTGCGCGGCGATGTCCTGGGCGACATGGCCGATATCGCCCGCGCCCATCAGCAGCAACAGATCGCCGTCCTGCAGCACGTCGGGCAACACGCCGGCGAGTTCGGACACCTGGCTGACCACGACTGGCTCGTTGCGGCCGCGCGCACGGATGGCCCGTGCCAGCGATTTGGCGTCCGCACCGGCGATCGGCGCTTCGCCTGCGGGATAAACTTCGCTCAGAACCAGCGCGTCCACTTCGGACAGCACCGCGGCGAAGGCGTCGAACTGGTCGCGCGTACGGCTGTAGCGATGCGGCTGGAAGGCGACGACAAGACGCTTGTCCGGCCATCCGCCACGCGCCGCAGCGAATACCGCGGCGAGTTCGCGCGGATGGTGGCCGTAGTCGTCGACCAGCCTTACCCGCGCACCATTGGGCGTAGTGATTTCGCCCAGGTCATTGAAGCGCCGCCCGATACCCGAGAATTTCTCCAGCGCATTGGCGATGTCCTGCGGCGTCACGCCCAGTTGCCAACCTATGCAGGCTGCGGCGAGCGCGTTCTGCACGTTGTGGCGGCCCGGCAAAGCGAGCTTGACTTGCACCTGACTATCTTCGGGCAGGCGAAGGGTGAAGCGCATACAGCCGGCTTCCTGGGTCACGTTCTCCGCGCGCACGTCGGCATTCTCGGCGAAGCCATAACTCATCACATGGCGCGGCGTATCGGCGGCCAATGCAGCCACTTCGGGATCGTCGATGCACAGCACCGCCAGTCCATAGAACGGCAGGCGCTGCAGAAATTCGGCGAACGCGGCCTGGACTTTCGAGAAATCGTTGTCGTAGTTTTCCAGATGGTCCGAATCGATGTTGGTGATCACCGCCATCAGCGGATTCAGACGCAAGAAACTGCCGTCGCTTTCGTCCGCCTCCGCAACCAACCACTGGCCATCACCGAGCTTGGCGTTGGCGCCCGCGGCGAGTAGCTGGCCGCCGATGACGAAGGTCGGATCCAGTCCGCCTTCGCTCAATACCGCTGCCGTTAAACTCGTAGTGGTGGTCTTGCCGTGGGTCCCGGCCACGGCGATGCCGCGACGGAAACGCATCAGCTCGGCCAGCATCGCCGCGCGCGGCACGATGGGAATGCGCTGCGAACGCGCTTCCATCAGTTCCGGGTTGTCGTGCTTGATCGCGCTGGACACCACCACGCAGTCCGTACCGAGTACGTTGGACGCGTTATGCCCGCGCATCACCCGCGCGCCCAGCGACACCAGGCGGCGCGTAGCGGCGTTGTCGGCGTTGTCCGAGCCCGACACTTCATAGCCGAGCGTGCACAGCACTTCCGCTATCCCGCTCATGCCGGAGCCGCCTATGCCCACGAAATGCACGCGGCGGAATTCCTGGGCCAGGTTGCCCGTGTGTTGCAAGCGGCGTTCGCGTGCGGCGGCCATCATCATGCGGCGCGTTCCAATTCTGATTCTTCGAGAATGATGTCGGCGATGCGTTCGGCCGCATCGGGCTTGGCCAGCGAACGAGCGGCGTTGGCCATCGCCAGGCGGCGGGCGGGATCGGAGGCAAGCTCGCTCAAAACCTGCTGCAGACGCGACACCAGCTGGTCGTCCTGCTTCAGCAATACCGCGGCGCCGTGTTCGACCAGGTACATCGCGTTCTTGGTCTGGTGGTCGTCGACGGCAGCGGCGAAGGGAACCAGCACGCTGCCGATGCCGGCGGCGCACAGCTCGGCAAGCGTGGACGCGCCTGCGCGGCAGACCACCAGATCGGCCCAGGCGTAGGCTTCGGCCATGTCGACGATGAAGCTCTCCACGCTGGCGATCACATCGGTCTCGGCATAGGCGCGCATCGCTTCTTCGCGCATCTTTTCGCCGCACTGGTGGCGTACCTCGATGCGGAATCCGGACAACGCCGAGAGCGCCTGCGGCAGCGCGAGATTCAAAGCACGCGCGCCCTGGCTGCCGCCCAGCACCAGCAATCGCAACGGCTCTGCCCTTCCGGCGAAACGTTGCGCGGGCGTTGGCAACCCGGCGATCTCGTCACGCACCGGATTGCCCACCGCTTCTTCGCGAGCCGGGAAGCTGCCGGGAAAACCGGCAAGGATGCGACGCGCGAACTTCGCCAGCACGCGGTTGGTGAAACCGGGTGCGCGATTCTGTTCGTGCACCAGCAACGGACGGCCTTGCAGGCGCGCGGCCATGCCGCCAGGGCCTGCGGCGAAACCACCGAAGCTGACCACCGCACGCGGCGAGCGCTGGCGCAGCACCGAACCCGCGCGGCGGATCGCCTTGAATACGCGTAAGGGCGCGCCCAGCAAGGCGAGCCCGCCTTTGCCGCGCACGCCGGAAATGGCGATGGTGTCCAACGGAATGCCGTGCTGGGGAACCAACCGCGTTTCCATTCCGCCTTCCGCGCCCAGCCAGGTCACCGGCACGCCGCGCGCGCGCAGCACCTTGGCCACGGCCAGTGCAGGGAAGATATGGCCGCCGGTGCCGCCTGCAAGGATCATTACCGGCGCGTCGCTGCGTGCGCTCATGCGATCCTCTCGAAGGTGGGTTCGACCCGCGAGTTCAGGCGACTGGTGCCGCGCATCGGCGCTTGCGTCGCGGTGGCGGGCGCAGCCGTTGCCGGCGCCTCGGCGGCCGGCGCCGCTTCGCCGCGCAGCAAAGCGACCTGACGCTCCGCACGATTCAGTTCGTAGGAAACCCGCAACAGCAATCCCATCGCCACGCAGGTCATCATCACGCTGGAGCCGCCGGATGAAATCAGTGGCAGGGTCAGGCCCTTGGTCGGCAGTAGACCCAAGTTGACGCCGATCGAGACGAAACTCTGCATGCTGATCCACAGCGCGATGCCGAATGCGCAGTAACCGGCGAAGTGCCGGCGCATTTCCACGCAGCGCAAACCCAGATGGAAAGCGCGGCCGGCCAGCACTGCGTACAACGCGATCACGGCGCAGACGCCGACGAAACCAAGCTCCTCTCCGATGACGGAGAAGATGAAGTCGGTATGCGCCTCGGGCAGATAGTTCAGCTTCTGCACCGAACCACCCAACCCCACGCCCCACCACTCGCCGCGACCGACCGCCATCAGCGCGTTGCTCAGCTGGTAGCCGGAGCCGAGCTGGTCTTCCCACGGATTCATGAAGGAAGTGATGCGCCGCATGCGGTACGGCTCGAGGATCGCGATGAAAGCGAAGATGGGCAGACCGATCACGATCGGCGCGGACATGCGCGGCAGATTCACGCCGCCCAGCACCAGCATGCCAGCGGTGATCGCGAGCAACAGCGTGGAAGAACCGAAGTCGGGCTGCAGCAGCAGCATGCCGACCAAAGCCACTGCCACGCCGAGCGGCTTGAGCATCGCCGGCCAGGTGGCGTTGACTTCATCGCGGAAGCGCACCAGGTAGCTCGACAACCACACGATGTAGAGCACCTTCACCGCTTCCACGACCTGGAACCGGGAAATACCCAGGTTGATCCAGCGTTTGGCGCCGTTCACGCTGCTGCCCAGACCCGGAACGAACACACAGGCGAGCAGTACGAAACATGCGAGCAGCAACCATTGGTTGTAGTGTTCGATCGCCTTAAGTTCGGTGCGCATCGCCACGTACGCCAGGCCAATGCCCAGGCCAAGGAAGACCACATGCCGGGTGAGGTAGTAGAACGGATTGCTGTCCATGGCGATCGAGCTGGATGCGACCATCACCACCCCTAGCGCAGCCAACGCCAGTACTACCGCGAGCAACCACGGGTCGTAGCGGCCGCCGATCGCTTCCAGTCGGGTGGCCTGGCGGGGAGGAGTGTTGATGGGAGCGCCGTTCATCAGCGCACCTTCAACGTGGCCAAACCAACTAGGACCAGCACCACCGAGATGATCCAGAAGCGCACGATCACGCGCGGCTCAGGCCAGCCCTTTAGTTCGAAGTGGTGATGGATAGGCGCCATGCGGAACACGCGCTTGCCGGTCAGCTTGAACGACGCCACCTGGATCATCACCGATAAGGTTTCGATGACGAAGATGCCGCCCATGATCACCAGCACCAGCTCCTGGCGAACGATCACCGCAACCGTTCCCAGCACGGCACCCAGCGCCAACGCACCGATGTCGCCCATGAACACCATGGCCGGGTAGGTGTTGAACCACAGGAAGCCGAGCCCCGCGCCGGCGATGGCCGCGCAGATGATCACCAGTTCGCCGGCGCCTGGCACCTGCGGGATCTGCAAGTAGGCGGAAAACACCGCGTTACCTGAGGCGTAGGCGAACACACCGAGCGCGCAAGCGACCAGTACCGTGGGCATGATCGCCAAGCCGTCGAGGCCGTCGGTAAGGTTCACCGCGTTGGAGAAGCCGACGATCCAGAAATAAGCGATGGTGATGAAGCCGATGCCCGCCAACGGCAAAGCGACGCTCTTGATCATCGGAATGTAGAACGTGGTCGACGCGGGAACCGATGGGTCGGCGGTCATGAACAGGAAAATGCCCGCGGCCAGCCCAAAGATCGACTGCAACAGGTACTTCCAGCGGGACTTCAACCCGTTGGGATCGCGTTTGACGATCTTGATCCAGTCGTCGTACCAGCCGATCGCGCCGAAGGCCAGCATCACCAGCAGCACCACCCAGACATAACGGTTGCGCAGATCGCCCCACAACAACACCGACAGCAGCACGGTCATCAGGATGAGTGCGCCACCCATGGTCGGCGTACCGGCCTTGGTGAAATGGGTCTGCGGACCGTCCTGGCGGATCGGCTGACCACCTTTGAACTGCGCAAGGCGGCGGATCACCGCCGGGCCCAGCCATAGCGACAGGAACAGCGACGTGAGCGCCGCCAGGATGCCGCGGAAAGTCAGATAACCGAACAGCCCGAACAGGCTTTCCAGTTGCTGCAACCAGCGTGTCAATTCAAGCAGCATGCGATGCGCCCTCCCCGGTGGACAGCAATGCGGCGACGATGCGGTCCATCGCGCTTCCCCTCGATCCTTTCACCAGGCAGCGCACTGTTTGCGGCTGCGCGAACTGCTGCAGATCGACGCGCAGCGCGTCGGTCAAGGCGGCATGCGATTCGAAACTGCGTGCGCCTTCGCCGAAAGCCAAGGCCGCGGCCGCGCTCAGCGGCCCCAGCGTGTACAGGCGTCGGATACCCGCGGACTTGGCCTTGCGACCGACGTCGGCATGCAGCGCTTCGCCTTCGGCGCCGAGTTCGCGCATGTCGCCCAGCACTAGCCAGGTCTCGCCGCCCGCGGCAGCCAAGGTATCGATAGCGGCGACCAGCGAAGCCGGATTGGCGTTGTAGCTGTCGTCGATCAGCACCGCGCCGTTCGGCAGCGTGCGCGCGACCTGTCGTCCAGGCACCGGCTTGCTGCCCGCCAGACCTTCGGCGATCGTCGTTGGCGCGACCCCGCAAGCCAGCGCCAGCGCGGCGGCGGCCAGGGCATTGAGCACGTTGTGGCGACCGGGCAAGGATAGATCGACGGTAGCGTCGCCCTGTGGCGTGACCAGCACGAATCGCGACCCTTCCGCACTGGTGCTGCCGTCAAGTGCGGTGATGTCGCACGCAGTGACGTCCGCGCTGGCGTCCAGCCCGAAGCGGAGAATGCGCTTGCCTGCAGCAAGCCCTGCGAAGTATTCGGCAAAGGCGTCGTCGGCATTGATCACCGCCACGCCGTCGGCGGGCAATGCGGAATAGATCGCGCCCTTGGTCTCGGCCACACCCAGCAGGCTGCCCATGCGTTCCAGATGCGCCGAAGCGACGTTGTTCACCAGCGCAACGTCGGGCGTGACGATATCGGTCAGGTAGGCGATGTCGCCCGGCTTGCCCGCGCCCATTTCGTAGATGGCGAAATCGGCGTCGTCCGGCGCATCGATCACCGCCAGCGGCAGGCCGATCTCGTTGTTGCGGTTGCCGGGGTTGAAATAACTGTTGCCGGCGCGCTGCAGGATCGCCTGGGTCAGGATCTTGACGCTGGTCTTGCCGTTGCTGCCGGTGATGGCGACCACCTTGCTACCGCGATCCAACTGCAGACTGGCTGCGATGCGCCCCAGGGCCACCTGCGTATCGGCCACGACGATCTGCGGAAGGTCCACTTCCACTGCGTGATCCACCAGCAGCGCGTTTGCGCTGCGCATGGCCGCGTCGTAAGCGAAATCGTGGCCGTCGAAGCGTTCGCCGCGAATCGCCACGTACAGGCTACCTGGCATCAGACTGCGGGTATCGTTGGTCATTGTGTCGACCAGGATGTCTTCGCCGCGCAGTTCGCCATTGGCCCAGTGCGCTAGCAATGAAAGCGGAAGGCGCTTCATGCTCGCTCCTCCAGGTACTGGCGCGCGACCGTCGTATCGTCGAATGGGTGCCTGACGCCGGCGACCTCTTGGTAAGGCTCGTGTCCCTTGCCGGCAATCAGCACGATGTCATTCGGGCCCGCCTCGCCGATCGCGCGGGCGATGGCCTTGGCGCGGTCGCGCTGCACGACGACGGAGTCGGGCCTGGCGAAACCGGCGACGATGTCGGCGACGATGGCATCGCCGTCCTCCGCGCGCGGATTGTCGTCGGTGACGATCACCACGTCGGCCAGGCGTTCGGCGCTCGCCGCCATCTGCGGCCGCTTGCCGGTATCGCGTTCGCCGCCGCAACCGAATACGCAGATCAACCGTGCCGGGGCGTGATCGCGCAGACTGGTCAGCGCCTGTTCCAGCGCATCGGGCGTGTGCGCGTAGTCGATGACGACCAGAGGACGTTCGCCGTCGCCGCCGAGGCGATTCATGCGTCCGTGGATCGGCTGCAGCCTGGAAAGCGTGCGGGCGATATCGGTCGGCGCATCCCCGAGCGCATGCAGCGCGCCGGCCACCGCCAGCAGGTTGTCCACGTTGAAGCGTCCCAGGAGCTTGGATTGCACGCCATAGGCCTGGTCTTCGATCAGCAGGTCGAAGGCGATACCGCTACCGTCGAGATTCAGGTTTTCCGCACGTAATGCCGCGTTTTCCTCGCCCCGCGAACTCAGGCCGATGCCTCGCACTTCCTGCGCCAACTGGCCGGACAACTCGCGGCCGAAGGCGTCGTCCAGGTTGATCACCGCCGCCTTCAACTCCGGCCATGCGAACAGGCGCGCTTTCGCTGCGCCGTAACCGGCCATGTCGCCGTGATAGTCGAGATGGTCGCGGGTGAGATTGGTGAACACGGCGACGTCGAAATGCACGTTATCCACGCGGCCCTGGTCGAGCGCGTGCGAACTCACTTCCATCGCCACCGCCTTGGCGCCCGCATCGCGCAACTGCGCGAGCAAGGCATGCATCTGCAGCACCAGCGGAGTGGTGAAGCCGGTCGCCACTACCTCGCCGTACAGGCCCGCGCCCAAGGTGCCGATGCTGCCCGCGCGTATGCCGCGCAAGTGCCAGGCCTGAGCCAACAGCTGCACCGTAGACGTTTTGCCGTTGGTGCCAGTCACGCCCACCATCGACATATCGCGCGAAGGACGCGCATGGAACCGGTCCGCCATGTCGCCCATCCGCACACGCAGTCCGGGGACGGCGATCGCATCGACGGGAACCTGGAACTCGGCCGGTGCCGGCGGTTCGAACAGGATGGCGCTGGCACCTGCGGCCTGCGCTTGTTCGACGAAGCCCAATCCGTGCGCGCCGAAGCCGGCGATAGCGACGAAGGCGTCGCCCGGCTCGATATGGCGGCTGTCCAGCACCAGTCCGCGGATCACGATGTCGCGCGGAATCTCAACGTCCGGCAGCAAGTCGGCCAGGGCCATGGCGCGCCTCACTGCACATCACCCGGCAGCGATACGGGTAGCGCGGCATGTACGTCGGCCGGAATGGCAGCCACTGGCAAAGCCGCCGGCGTGCGCGTGCCTTCGGCCTTTTCCTGTGCGGCGATCCAGGTCTCGATATCGTCCGGCGCCACATCCATCAGGCGCAGTGCGCCTTCCATGACGTTGTGGAACACCGGTCCGGCGACCAGGCCGCCGTAGTACGAGCCATTGGTCGGATCATTCACGACTACGGCCATCGCGAAACGGGGGTTGTCCACCGGCACTACGCCGGCGAAGAACGACAGATACTTGCGCGAATAACCGCCGCCGGACGCCTTGCGCGAAGTACCGGTCTTGCCAGCGACGTGGTAGCCGAGGATCGCGGCCTGGGTTGCGGTACCGCCGGGCTCGGTCACCGTCTGCATCATCTTCATCACCTCGGCCGCGATGGCCGGGTCGAGAACTTGTTTGGGCTCGTTGCGTTCGCCCTTGACGAAAGTCGGCTGAATCGCGCGCCCGCCATTAGCCAGCGTCGCGTAGGCGTGCGCGACCTGCAGCGGTGTGACCGCAAGGCCGTAGCCGTAAGACATGGTCTGCTTGCTGGTGCCGCTCCACTGGCCGGGCGCCGGGAACAGCCCGGCGGCTTCGCCGGGAAAACCGCTGCGCGTGCTCTGGCCGTAGCCCATCTTGCGGAAGAAGTCGTAGAACTGCCGGTTATCCAATCGGCTCGCGATCTTGGCGGCGCCCACATTGGAGCTCTTGCGGATCACACCCGTAGTATCGAGCACGCCGTAGTTGTGCGTGTCGGTAGTGCGATACCTGCCGTTGGGCATCCAGCCCGGACTGGTGTTGAACAAAGTCGCCGGCGTGATCACGCCGTTCTCGAGTCCCGCGGCGACGGTGAGCGGCTTGGCGGTCGAGCCGGGCTCGAACAAATCGGTCACGGCGCGGTTTCGGTGCGCATCCGGCTTGCCCAGCGACGCCGCATTGGGATTGAAAGTGGGCAGGTTGACCATGGCCAGCACTTCGCCGGTGGCCACATCCAGCACCACCGCCGAGCCGCTGCTGGCGCCATTGGAAATCAGCGCGTTGCGCAGTTCGCGATAAGCCAGGAACTGGATGCGGCGGTCGATGCTCAGGGTCAGGTCCTTGCCCGGCTGCGCCTGCTTGACCAGATCCACGTTCTCGACGATGCGGCCGCGGTTATCGCGGATGACTTTTTTGGCGCCCGGGCTGCCACGCAGCCATTCGTCGAACGCCAGCTCGACACCTTCCTGTCCACGGTCGTCTATGTTGGTGAAGCCCAGCACATGGGCCATGGCTTCGCCCTGCGGGTAGAAGCGGCGGAACTCGCGCTTCGAATACACGCCGGGCACGCCGTGGGCCAGGATTTTCTTCGCCTCGTCCGGGTTGATCCGACGCTTGAGGTAATAGAACTCTTTTTCCGCGCGCTGACTGATGCGGCTGGTGAGCGTATCCAGCGGCTCGCCCAGCGCTCTGGCCAACTCCGGCAGGCGGTCCGGCGTCTTGAGCAGTTCCTTGGGGTCGCACCAGATCGACTCGACCGGAGAAGACACCGCCACCGGCTCGCCATTGCGGTCGGTGATCATGCCGCGCGAGGTCGGGATCTCGATGTCGCGTACGAAGCGCTCGTTGCCTTCGCGCTGGTAGAAGTCGCGGTTGACCAGCTGCACGTAGGCCGCACGGCCGATCAGGCTGACCGAGCACAATCCCAACGCACAAACGACGAGCAGTACGCGACCGCGCAGATTGAAGCGCGCGCGATTGCGGCCGCGTGGCGCGGGATTCTTGTCCCTGCCCTTCATGGACGCACCACCACGACATCGCCCGCTTCCGGGAATTTCATGCCCAGACGCAGGCGCGCGATCTGATCGATACGGTTGCTTTCGGCCACGGTGGCCTGCTCCAGTTGCAGGCGGCCGAATTCGATGTTGAGTTCGTCGCGCACCTTTTCCAGCTGCGCCAGCTCGACGAACAACAGGCGGTGGCGATGGCGCGCGTACACCACGCCGATCGCGGAGGCGATGCCGCCCAGGATCAGCACCACCATCAGAAAGCGGCTCATGCGGCGGCTCCGAGTTTCTCGGCCACGCGCAGCACCGCGCTGCGGGCGCGCGGATTGGCGGAGGTCTCGGCGGCGTCGGCGCGCTGGGCGTCGCCGATGGCCTTGAGCGTGGGCACGAATACGTCCAGCTCCGGCAAGCGGCGATTGGCCGGCGGCGCCTTGGCATGCCGCGCGATGAAACGCTTGACGATGCGGTCTTCCAGCGAATGGAAACTGATCACGGCCAGGCGACCACCGGCCTTCAGACGCTCCAGCGCGCCGTCCAGACCGGTTTCCAGATCGGCCAGTTCGCGATTGATGTGGATGCGGATGGCCTGGAAGCTGCGCGTAGCCGGGTGGAGCTCTTTTTTACCGCTGGCATGTTTGCCACGACCAACCACGGCGCCCAGCAAATCGGCCAGGTCAGCAGTGCGGGTGAAGGGCTTTTCGGCACGGCGCGCGACGATGGCCTTGGCGATGCGCCGGCTCAGTCGCTCCTCGCCGTAGGTCCAGAGCACGTCGGCGATTTCCGCCTCGTCCGCGCGCGCGATCCACTGCGCAGCGCTCTCGCCGCTGTCGGGGTCCATGCGCATGTCCAGCGGACCGTCCTTGCCGAAGCTGAAACCGCGTTCGGCCACGTCCAGCTGCGGCGAAGAAACGCCGAGATCGAGCAGGATTCCGTCGAGCCCGGCCGCGGTCGCGTCCCAATCGGCGAGCGTCGCGAAACTGCCGCGGCGAATCTCGACGCGCGCATCGCCGGCGAACGACTGTTCGGCGTGGGCGATCGCTTCGGGATCCTTGTCCATCAGCAGCAGCCGGCCTCCCGGGCCGAGTCTTTGCAGCACGCCGCGCGCATGTCCGCCACGCCCGAAGGTGCCATCCAGGTAGGTTCCGTTCTCTCGCACCTGCAGCCCTTCCATGACCTGCACAAACATCACTGGCAGATGCCGCGCGGGAAGGTGGCCGGCCTGCGCTTCGCCGCGCATCCGGGCACCGTCCGTCACAGCTTCAGGTCGAGCATGTGCTCGCTCAGATCGTCGTCGGACAAGGTCTGACGGATCTGCGCGTGATGCGCTTGCTCGCTCCACAATTCGAATTTGTCGCCCATGCCCAGCAGCACGGCTTTTTTCTCGATACCCACTGCGCTGCGATGGCTGGCTGGGATGCTGATGCGCCCATTGCCGTCCAACTCCACCGGCGTCGCAGCGCCCACCAGCTTCAACTGCAAGTTGCGGTGCGCGCGCTGGGTGCTAGGCAACGCATTGACCGAGTCGCGAACGCGCTGCCATTCCTTCTCGGGATACAGGTACAGGCAGCCCAATTCGAAGGGGTTGTAGGCGATCACCAGCCGATTGGCGCATTCGCGCGCGACAAGCTCGCGATAGGCGGTGGGCACCGCCAACCGGCCCTTATCGTCAACTGTGATGGCGGTCTCACCTTGGAACACGACCCCTGCACCCACGAAATCCGCTGGAAGGCGGCAATTGAACCACGAAAAACCACTAATAACCCGGTTTTCCCTCTGGTGCCCACCTTAGCACCGGCCGAAAGGTTGTCAACAGGGAAGACAGGAATGAATCGTCTTTTACTTCAATAGCTTGCGAGATACTTCACAAACTTGTTCAAGGGTTATCCACAAGCTGCTGTTTAGTCTCAAATTTTGAGATTAGGCCTGGATTCAGTGGCGTGGAGAGGGTGTGAATAAGATGAATCTCTCTGGCTCTTGAGACTTCCTCACTGGCAGTTGATTGCGCGGACACCGAAAATCGCCGGCATGTGCCTGGTCGCCGTCGCCTGGAAGATCCACCCCCGCTGGCGGCTGCTGATGGCCGGCAATCGCGATGAATTTCATGCCCGCCCCACTGCCGGGCTGGCGGTGTGGCCGGAGTCGTCCAGCATCCGGGCCGGTCGCGACCTTCAATCCGGCGGCACCTGGGTAGGAATCGAGGGACGCGGACGCGCTGCGGTAGTGACCAATGTGCGCGACCCGTTGGCGCAGACGCTTTCGGGTCCATCGCGCGGAGAGCTGCCGGTAGGTTTTCTGCAAGGCAAGGACGATGCCGCCCGCCATGGCCGCGGTCTGACGGTCAACGGAGGCAATTACTCGCCTTTCAATCTGCTGATCGCCGATGCGGATTCGTGCGAATACATCGGCAACCATCCCGTAGCCGAACATCGCACCATCGCGCCGGGCATTCACGGCATGTCCAATGGCGGCTTCGATATTCCCTGGCCGAAGACGCGGCACCTTTGCGAGGCCATGCGCAAGTGGTCGGAGACCGACGCGATCGATCCGGCTCCGTTGTGGCACGCGCTTGCCGACGAGCATGCCGCTGACGATGCGGAATTGCCCGACACCGGCGTCGGCCTGGAACTGGAACGCAGGCTCTCCCCCGCCTTCATCCGCGGCCCCCTCTACGGCACCCGCGCCAGCACGATCATCGCCCTCGATTACCAAGGGCACGGCTACATCAGCGAACGCAGATTCGGCCCCGATGGCGTTTTTGAAGGCGAAAACCACACTTTTCAACGACGCGTAGCGCGAAAGAGTAAACACGCGCACATAGGCACTGCATGCGCGACTCATCCGTAGAAACGACGCAAGCCGCGAAGGAAAATTCTTACGGAAAATATTCGCGACTCACGTCGCTCCTACGACATCGCAACAAAGAACGAAGTAACAGCCCCCTTTAGTAAAGGGGGCGCCGCGACAGCGGCGGGGAATTGGGTGCACAAGCCCGGGGCCCAAAACTTGCACAGCAAGTTTTGGGACTTTCATCGAAAGCGAAGCGAAGATGAAAGTGGCGGAGCCGGCCGATAAGCCGGGTTCTGTCGTGGACAGTCATTCCTCTAGGCGCAACGTCGCCGTTACGCTCAAGCAACCTACCCGGACCCGACGCGGGCCGCGTCATGAGGTCCCTATTTGGTCTTGCTCCCGGTGGGGTTTGCCGTACCGGTCTGTTGCCAGACTCGTGGTGCGCTCTTACCGCACCATTTCACCCTTACCACGCGTTCCGAAGAACCGTTCGGCGGTATCTTTCTGTTGCACTATCCGTCGGCTCGCGCCGCCCAGGCGTTACCTGGCACCGTGCCCTGTGGAGCCCGGACTTTCCTCGGCACTCTTGCGAGTGACGCGACTGTCTGGCCGACTCCGCCACGCGCATTGTCGCACGCATGCGCTGACTAGCCCGCAAACCAGACCGACACCGCACCACCCAAACCCATTACCAACACCACCAGCCACGGCGGCAACTTCGCCCACATCAACGCCGCTATGCCCACTGCTACCCATACTACGTCGCGCCAGTCGCGCACTGCAGTCGTCCAGAGCGGGTCATAGAGCGCGGCCAGCAACAGCCCCACCACCGCCGCATTCACGCCTGCCAGCGCCGCCTGCACGCCATGCTGACCGCGCAGCCGTGACCAGAACGGCAATACGCCAAGCACCAGCAAGAAGGAAGGCAGGAAGATCGCGAGCAGGCACAGCAAGCCGCCGATCCAGCCGCCCGGCCCCGTGGACATCGCAGCGCCCAGGAACGCGGAAAAAGTGAACAAAGGCCCCGGCATCGCCTGGGCCACGCCGTAACCGGAGAGGAATTCGTCGGCGCCGATCCAACCGGGCGACACCACTTCGGCCTGTAGCAGCGGCAGCACCACATGACCGCCGCCGAAGACCAGGGCGCCGCTGCGATAGAACGCGTCGAACACCCGCAAACCCGAAGAGGTGGAATACTGCGCGGCCAGCGGCAACAGCAGCAGCAGCGCGAGGAACAGCGTCAGCATGGCCAACCCCGTGCGCATGGACAGCGAAACCGTCAGACCTTCGCCATTCATTGCGCTGCCTACGCGCCGCAGCGCCAGACCCGCCACCGCGCCCAGCGCGATGACACCCACCTGTACCCATGCCTGCGGCCACCACAGCACCAACAGCGCGGCAACCGCCGCCAGCAATACGCGCGTCCAATCGATGCAGAACATGCGCGCCATACCCCACACCGCCTGCGCGACCACGGCGACCGCCACCAACTTCAATCCATGCAGCGCATCGATAGGCAGCGCGGTGCCCCAGTGTGTGAGTCCGAGCGCGAAAAGAATCATGAGAACTGCCGACGGCAGCGTGAATCCGCACCAAGCCGCCACCGCACCACCGATACCTGCGCGAGACATGCCAATGGCCATGCCCACCTGGCTACTGGCCGGTCCGGGCAGGAACTGGCACAACGCGATCAGCTCTGCGTACTCGCTTTCGCTCAGCCAACCGCGGCGTGCGACGAACTCGTCGCGGAAATAAGCCAGGTGCGCGATGGGACCGCCGAACGACGTGAGACCCAGGCACAGAAACACGCGGAATACGGCCCAGACTCCCGCTTCGGCCCGCTCGTCGGGAGACGCCGATCCCCGCACCTAGGTCAGTCCGCTCCGCCCTGCCCGTACAGCGCCTTGCGCGGCGCGCCACTGATCTCCGCCGCCAGTTTGGCCGCTGTCGAAGGCGGCAGGTGCTCGCTCAACTTCGCGTACAGGCGCTTGCCTTCGATCAACTGCGCTTCCTCGTCGTCGCCCGCGCCCTGCACCATCACCACGAACTCGCCCTTGCGCTGGTTGTCGTCGGCTTCCACCTGCGCATGCAGTTCGGCGAGGGTGCCGTCGAGCACCGTCTCGAACAGCTTGGTCAGCTCGCGCGCGATTACCGCGATGCGGTCGTCGCCGAACACGCTACGCATGTCGGCCAGCGATTCGGCGATCCGATGCGAGGACTCGTAGAAGACCAGCGTGCGGGTTTCGCTGGCCAAGCGGCCCATGCGTTCGCGGCGCGCGGAGGACTTGGCCGGAAGGAACCCTTCGAAGGTGAAGCGGTCACTGGGCAATCCGGCCACGCTAAGCGCGGCGATCGCCGCGCATGCGCCGGGAATGGGGCTGACCCGCAAACCCGCTGCGCGCGCGGCGCGGACCACGCGGTAACCGGGATCGCTGACCAGGGGCGTGCCTGCATCACTGACCAGCGCCAGCGAGTCACCGCCGGAGAGGCGTTCGACGATGCGCTCCGACATTGCTTCTTCGTTGTGCTCGTGCAGAGCCAGCAAAGGTCGATCGATGCCGAAATGGGACAGCAGTTGACGAGTGTGGCGCGTATCCTCGGCGCAGATCGCGGCGACCGTCTTCAAGGTCTCCAGTGCCCGCGGCGAAAGGTCGGCCAGATTGCCGATCGGCGTGGCGACGATGAATAGTGTTCCAACGGGCGATCCAGCGGGTGTTCTGGTGGACATGGACGGGCATTCCTGAAAGCGGTGGGCTGAACGCAGTCCCGCGCCGCCGAAGGTACAATCCTAGCCGGTTCCCACGTACGGCCGCTGAGCAAGCCCATGGATAAGCGATTCGGAAGGATGCGTCCCCTCAATACTGCCGCTCTCTTGATGCTGGCCGCGTTGTTCGCCGGCTGCGCCACCACCAATGTGAGCGGCCCTACCGCTTC
>Ga0307513_10003152_pt1 | contig 22531 bp, 23 predicted proteins | sample 15_EM_MG_FD_202174 | JGI IMG/M metagenome (GOLD analysis project Ga0307513, IMG submission 202174) | Populus trichocarpa ectomycorrhiza microbial communities from riparian zone in the Pacific Northwest, United States - 15_EM | ecosystem: Host-associated > Plants > Roots > Unclassified | place... | reverse complement strand
TATACTATATGTGGAAGAAATAGCGAAAAAACATCAAAGCGAAAGTGCAATCAAAACTGATTTCTCTTGCTAATTGGCTAGAGAGCCGGGTTGTGCTGCCCAAGATGGTATAGTCATGCGAGTCACCCACATTGGCAACGGTCTGTATAAGACCAGATTCTACGGTACGGAATTACGCCTACTCTGCCACATACTCCGCCAATTCAGTACTACCCGTTACTGACTGCACCCCAAGTCCTCTACTATACCACTAGTATGTTTTGCCGACTCAATCATCTTTCCTTCTCCAGGAAGCCCCGCCTTCTTCCATTTCATATAGCCGCTGCCACCCGCCCGCCGCTCTGTCAAGTGCGGTTCTCTTGGAAGGCATCCTACCATTCTCATAGGACCCCCGGGGGGGCTGGAGCACTGGCTCGGCACAGAAGGAGAAATTTTTGAAATAGCTTCTTAGTTGAGAGAATACTACAACGCTCGAATAAATAAATAGATCTCAACCAACCAACTTACAAAATAGATCCTTATGTACATATCTCGGGAAATCGAGTGATAAAAAGGAATCAATCAAGAAAGCCAAAAATCAAAGGGAGGGTGCCGGTGGTATTTAATTCCCTTCAAAAAAGACTAGGGAAAAAGTGAGGGAGAAAAATGGTAGGAAAGAGATGATATTCGTGATCTTCAAGCAGAAATTTGAAACCTGCTTTGCGTTACAAAAAAGAAAAAGAAAAAACGATGTAACCCGGTTCGATGGTTGGGCTCACAAAGGCAGCCCTCCCCACTCTTCGGAAGACCAATAGAACACCGGATGCTGGCTTTCCATGTGCCAGAGATAATCCTCTAGTTCATTGCTGTAGGTGTAGTGCCCGTCTGAATGCTCGTAGCAACAATTATACAGGGTCGGCATTTGGGTCTGAAGTTGCTCGAAGATATCAGCAATCCTCTCCAGATGCCACGAGAACGCAAGCCCGCGATACACATCATTCCCGGCAGGACGCCAATCCTTTAACCCCTCCAGTAAATCCCGGGCGACCAAGTCATACCACGCCTCGTCTTTCTCAGCAAAAGTTGCCTTGGAACGGATGGTTTTGAGGTAGCGGTTAAGGTTCCCAGTGATGTCAGCAACCTGCGGCTCCACATCCTCCCGTCGCAGGAAGAGCCAGCCGAGAAGCTGCTCCTTCGTAACGTCCTTGGCCCAGCGGTCGCGGGGGTATTTGTAGTCCTCCCCGTTCCAGATAGTCCAAGTGGCCTCCGCGATGTTGGACTTGGCTTGGTCACGGAGCTTCCGTACCGGGGAAGGTTTGGCGATTTTAGCGGCTTCCTTGGTCAGCTTTCCCTCCTCCTTCCGTCGCTGCAGGTGTCCTAGGCTTATTCCGAATTGCGCGATGCAGAGTGCTTCGATGTCGAATTTCCAGTAAAAAGTCATGGTGATCTTGCGCCCGGCCCTCGCATAGTAGACTTCCTGGGTGCTGGATTTGGGCGGGTTTGTGGTGAGGTCTAGGCCTAGGCCTCGGAATTTGCTTATAGCTGTTGGAATTTTGTCAGCTGGTTTGCTCAAGCCCGGGAAAAGGCAAGGGTTTCTTACTGGTAGTGTGCTCCTTCAAACATCCCATGCAAATCTTAAATCCATAGACTTGGCACAGGCGCGAGTCGCCGCCTCTTTTGCAGTTGGGGGCCACCATCTGCCTTAGGCAAAACTGGCAACCGTTCCCTACGGACAGGGCGTGCAGAATATAGGATTTGTAGTCCTGGGTAGGCTCATACGCCGTCCTCGGATTACCAACCAAAAACGAGCCACCGTCGGGATGAAATACGTATACGGTCCCCGACTGACAGCCGTAGAACATTGTGTACCAGAACCTGTTGTTGTGTTGCGTGCTCAGATGCTGGTTGAAATAGCGGCAGGTCATGGATAGGTTCAGTGCATCGACAGGATGAGGAAGATAATTCGTTATTGAGTCGAGCGTCTCCGCCGGGAGTGAGAGCAAATGAATAGACATTTTGTGGGTAATCGTGACTTGGATTTCGATTTCTGGAGTCGGCTTCCTAACTTGTGTTCCTGAGTACCGAACTTCATGTCGAAGGTACCGTCAAGGAGCTCTTATAACTCTCACCTCGAATGGAACTTTGAAATGAATGCGACTTTTCCTAGACAAAGTGTCTGGGTTTAGCTTAGCCACGAGAGCAGATAACTGGTGCACGTCGAGGCGGAGTAACGCGTCGCTCACGCGACCACGCGTGAAGGGCATTCAAGAGCCTGTCTCAATTGTTGCAGTTGAATTAAGCTTCGCAATTTTCGTGAGTCACCTGGGCGCCAAGACATAACACTGCCACGGAGCTGAGAAAAAAGCAAGGCTCAGGAGAAAGCTTTCATGCACCGGATGACTCACTCCGGAGATTTCTTGCTTGAAGAAGCTTATCTCGAGCTTTCATCCTGATGATATAGCGTTTGACATTAGCACCTGCACGAGATGATACTCGGGAAAGTGCATTACTGGTATGACTCACTGCCCACTGTTTCATGTTCGGCTCAGTTTTCGACATGCGACGATACCGTGCTACTGCCGTGAATGAGAAAACCTTTTAAATACCATGCATTTTTGTGCATACCTTTCGGATACCATCCTTGGCCGAGACATACCATCCAAAAGGTTTCACATTACAACAAAAAGTAAACCATTCTCACAGTTTCAGCAGCTTCTTTAATTTTTAAACAACTCAAATAATTTTCGAAAAAATTGGAAAAATCAAAATAAAATAACCAAAAGCTACTAGATATTTCCAGATTTTTTTCTACAATTTTTAACAATTAACTGAGACTTAGGGTGAGGTTTTTGGTAATTTTCTTAGAATTCTTGGCATAAATTACTACACAAACACACTACTTTTAAGTGAGCACAGATTCACCCACAGAAATCCTTTCTGACAGTAAGAAAAATTAAAAATCTAACCATTAATTAAGTTTCTTTTTCCTGTTTTCAGCTTATTTTTTCAATTTTTCTTCACCATTTTATGATGGGTCAAAGGTGAAGTAATTCTTTGCAAAAGTTTCACTTTTTCGATGGCACATTTCCCGGGCGATGGTATCCGAAAGGTTTGCCGCTAATTGCATGGTATTTAAAAGGTTTACCCGCCGTGAATGCTGTTGCAATTCTAAATTTGGTTTATGCACGAGGGCGCCGACACTCGAGCACGGTATCACAATTTACTTGGACCGCGGTACCGGTACTTGTACTCGGACGTGGTCGAAAAGGGCCGAAAAGCTGGCGGAAGGGTTGCATCAGTGGAAATTGTTTCCGTTGGCGGGGACCAGAAAACTAGGTTGAAACCGTAGGTACTTGTATCTTTCAGCATGTGCTAGTACCGGTAGTTGACCATTTAGATATGATACTGATGAAATTGGTATGCACTTCAATCTATTCATTTATATTATGGGCGCTCATAACCACTGCCTTAAAGTCCCTGGCCCCCCTGCTTTGCCCTCACTTTGGTCTTATACAGTCTCAATAAAATCACTAGATTCATGGATAGTCACTCATTTCAACAGGTTCAACCCTACCGTATATTGTGCCGTGACATCACTCATTTTTCCACGCCGACTGACCAGCACAGGAGGGATTGGAAAATATGAGGGTGTTCTAGGATGGCATTAACTTGGAGCAGTTGAAACGTAGCCACTCTTGTAAAAGTACGGGGACAAAAAGATTCGTCTGATACTGGTTTTAGGGCCAATTTTGACATTTTCAAGCTGACAATTCCCAACACTGTGTGCATAGAAACACTTCAAATATTTTCTCCAGCTAGAAAATCACGACCTATTTAATCTTCTAGAAGTAGAAGTACAAGGAATCATAGCTGCTTCCATTGTTTATGATTGCATCAGCCTGTGTGAAAGTGACCGAGATTTTTGTATGGGGCTCCATACAAAAAGGTACATGACAACCAATTCCTTTCTACTTAAATAACCATTTCTCCATCCCCTTGCGATATTTTAGAGTTTTGTAACTTTCATTATATTATCTATGGATTTTCTAATACACAGCCAAATTGTTGTGGGTTCTCATAAAAATTGTGGCCTGAGGGAGGGTGGCGAAATCGCTACTTTTGGTGTAAAATGGGCATCAGACGATTCTTTTTGTCCTAGTACTGTATATATCTATGGGTTTTATGAAGAATCTGATAGTAGAAGGCTAAATTGTGACCAAGGGAGAAGAAATCGGGGCTTTTGGAATAGTTCCTTTAAAAGACTCATAATTTCATGGGTTCAACTGTGCACTGGAAATCTCATCATCTACGGTACTTGCCATCTAAATCTAATATGTACTGTACGTCGTACCTAAATGTTCTGTGTCAGAATACCATCTAATCTATACCACAATGCTTTCTTGCTTGATGGGAGCGAACCACCCCCGCCAAGCAGAAATGAGGCATCCCTAGAAAGCCGGGCGGGATGCAAGCACAAAGGAAAGAAAAGGAAAAAAACATCCACAAAACACTAGAACGGGCAGAAGACTATAGTGAGATAACACACATGCGAGCAAGTAGGGAGGCTTGAGGTCTCGAGTGGGACTTTGCTAGCCGTATCTTTACAGAGTAACAAGCGCACAAACCACTGATTCTCTTTTAAACCACCGAGAATCTCTCATTAAACACCTAAGGAGTAAGAAACACCACTGTTGAAATCTACCTGCAACTTGAGAAGAGACACACTACCTACCTATTAAAATCCTAAAGTCGGGCTTCCAGTAGGATAAGTATTAGTTCCCAGGTTGGCTTTCATGAAATACCTAGCTGGCGCAGTGGTTAACACTCCTGTCGCAATAGCGGGAGCCCAGGAGTTCAATCCATGCTGACAATCAGTTATTATTGAATAATCCGTCATGTGGGGCAGGAGAATTAAAGAAATCCTGCCCTATGGGAACTGGGAGATTGTAGAACTTAGCCCTCATCAATAGGGCTGTGGGGTTTAACGATCCTGCTACGAGGTGGTAGAATCCGACTCTAGACCTTAAAGGTTGGCGATCGGCGGGTAGCAGAAGCAAATGGGACGGGGGTTGGCAAAGAAACAAAGAAATAAAATAAAAAAGTAAAAAAACTAAGAATAGGAAGAAAAAAGTTTTTTATTTACCTCTGTTTCCTTGGGAAGGTGGATGTCACCCCTCTCCCTATTTATTGCCTTGTATACATAACTTTTTTTTCTTAGTAAAGAGAGGTAGTACTAGTGTTCAAGTATTGTTCTAAGATTCTTAATGCTCCAGTCTGGATTTCTGGTGTCCACTGAGGCAAGAATTTTTCCACTGTTGCAACCTTATTTCCTAACGACCGCACCGTCCAGTTTGACTCCGTCCGAGGACTGTACTTGTATAGTACTCGGGCGAGGGGGAAAATATTGGGACAAGCAGGGGGATAGTAGAATTACTCTAGTTAGTAGTTTTCTTACTTTTTTGGTTCTTTGATTACTCCTTTCAAGGTATTTGCACAGGCCTCTGCTACCTCTGCTTGTCCCAATACATCACCCTTACCCCGAGTAGAGTACAGCACCGTTGATCCAGAACCAAGTAGACCAAGAATTGTAACAATCTAGCCGATCTGCAGATCCAAGATATCAGATCAACGATAACAGTATTTTGGAAGAATAACCATGAATAGTCACGCAGTGGGTTATTTGGCGCGGGGGTGGATGTTTATTTGACATACACTGCCGGTAGTAGTACCGTAGAGAAGTTGCCGACTTACCGTTAGGTATGGCGCCAGCCCTGGAACGAGGAGAAATTGGCTGGGCTCAGCTGGACCCGTTATTTCGGTTATCCAATCATACATCTGCAGTGCTGTGCCTCGCAATTATAAAGTGCCGTATCGGGACACCTTGGTGCTGACACAGGCACTAGAAATGCCAAGATGCCTGGATACTTTATCCCACATCCAGACTCCCGGGTTTCTGTAGACTGTACCTCTATGATCTGTCAAATGAATTTTTCCCTAGACAACGATTGATATTTTATGAGTCTGTCATACCGGTATGACTCTCCGCAGTCCATGAGATGGGCCAAGCGCTGTGCGAACCATGGTATCATACCGGTCCAGGAGATTTTAAAATCTATGCACAAGCACCGCTTGTAGGAGCACAGCTGGACCCTCGGGAGCCAAAATATAGTGTTATCAAGTTGCACTTTTTAAAACTCGCACTAGTACTCGTACGCTGTCGTAAAAGCAGAATAATTGAGAATGTTAGGACATCCAGATTTTCCCCCTTGGATTAAGGGGAGAACGGGACGAGTAGATCCCCTTGGAGACCTTCGTTGAGACGATTGGGAAGGAAATGAGGTATGCCTTTCTAGGAGAGCACTTTTACTGGCAATAGCCTCTCGGAATTCTTAGTTTTCAGGTCGGACTGAGCACGGTACCGATGGAGTTTAAAGACGTCTGGGCATCTTGGTGCTAAGGGGGGTGCATTGCTCGAGGGAGCTCGCCAGGCACTTGTTCTACTGAGGTGTCCATACTCGTGCGGTACAGTAAAAACTGCCATTCGCTATCTCCGCTGGTCAGAATACTTGTACATAAGTCAAGATTCTGATACCGCACACCTCTCCACTTTAACCACCCTCACCTCCTCGCTTGCTATCTATCAACCCCTCCCTCTGACAAACATAATAGGATAATGCCAATGGAAAAAGAGCCCTCCCATTCTTGCTATCGATTGCGAGCAGAAGTACTATTGTATCAGTCCGCTGCCACTAACGCCTAAGACATTCTGCACCTCTATTCACCAGTTCTGTGAACGAACCAAACCAAACCCCCTTCACCTCAAGAAAACTGCTCCACTCTTCCCATGCCAAAATGGTAGCATTGAGGGCGAACTGCCCCAGCTCTCAGCCCAACTCTTCCCATTACCGATCACTTACCACAGAAATTCCTTTGCAAGTAGTGCCCTCATACAGATTCCAAGAGTGTAGTTAAGCATTATCAATCGGAGGTGGACAAATACAGGAAGACTTTCTACTACTAATGGATGGCTCTATTCAGAAACTAAGTAACAAATCTGTTCCTGGACTCGATATTCCGCCCAGCGCTCACACCTCTCATCATTGGCCACCAACCTCCCCTCCACAATATCGTCCCCGTGCTGCCCTTCCTCTCGACAAAATCCTCTCAATCCAAAAACCGGTTCCCCATCCCCCTTCTAGCCACCTCACGTGTCCACCCCTCGCTCCCTTCACTTTGTTTTTCCTCCTCCACCCAAACCCCTACAACCTCCAAACCCATTCCCCACCATCCTCTTAGAGACCCTCTTCCCCCTCTCCCTCTGATTCATCCTCGGCTCCTTTAGTAACTCTAATCAAAATTCCTGCTCGCGTATCAGACTGAGGCTAAGGCCGTCTTCACCCACCACCGTAAAAGGGGCGGGGGAGCAGGGAAAAAAATGACGATGGGTATATCGCTCTTGATATATGGAAGGGTCGATTTGATGGTCGCATTGTATCCGCCTCGTTCTTCTCCCTTCGAAAACAATTTGATCTGCATTCTACTAATGAGCAGCGACCCTTTCTGTACTGCACTTCGAATCTCAGCCATGTACGGCGTTGGCGAAGGTAACGCTTGTTTTGAACACTTGTGCAATATTGGCGGCGCTCCGCTCCTGAATGAGGACCTTCTCTGACCCGTTGATCACGAAGTGGCCACCTTGGTCGTAAGGGCATTCGTTGAGACTATAAAGTTTCTCCTCATTGAAATCCTTCATGATTCAGTACTGTGATTTGAGCATGACTGGCATTTTTCCAATAAAAACTTCGGTTGCTCCCTCATCCTCCTCAATATCCCATTCGTACTGTATCCTGAGCTTGTCCTTCTGCGGGCCCCCATTTTCAGACCCGCCGTCCTCGTCATCCGACACGACTCCTACTTCTCGAGCCACCATAACCTTTTTGAGCTCGCAGTACATTGGTGCTGAATACGTAAGGTTTCGTAATCTCGCCTCTTGGGGTAACATAGGTTGTGTTGAACCATCATCCCCGGTCATGGGGGGTCGTGATAAGTAACAGGGCCCAAACATAATCTCGTATCTTCCTAATCCTTTCTACTATTAGAAACTGAAGTATGGAGGACTAACGGGGCGAGCAAAGGACGAGGAAGCCGATCATTTTGTCGCTGCACCTGCTGCTGCTCGTCCCCGGATCCCAATGGTTTGGTTGCCATCGATCGTTTTGGGGCCTGATTGCAGCGGCGGCAAGGAGAAACGGAAGGTCCCAGTTCAGACCGACGGACAAATAAGCCGAGAAGGGAAATGGATTAGAGGGAGTAGGGCTGTTCGAGCAAAGCTAAAGTACCGGTAAGGGACCGGGCTATCTAGAGAAGACGTGAGAAAGCCAGAAAGCCAAAGTGTAGCTATCATAATCAACCAACAAACAGAACGTGAACCCCTGCACGATAATTGAGCTGAAGGGTGAATGGATGATTACGAACCTTTCCCAGGCCCTCCTCCACAAGCTTACCCCCGCGGCCCACACAAGGAAAGTGAGAAGAATTTGAACGAGATACGAAAGGAAGAGAGCAGGAAAAAGGTAATAGCTGTGCAGCAAAGGGCAGGTGACTGATATTAGATGGAATATCCAAAGCACACACCCATTCCTGTTTCCCCGCCACCACATCCGTCTTCATCTTCAACATCCCTCTCCCCCCAACCAACTCCAGCACCTGCGAGGTCGTATATTTCCATATCCGGTGCGAAAACACAAACCATAGGGTCACCGTGGGAACCCCCCGAGCCGGCAGGACTGTCGTGAACTGTCCCCGCAAACTGCCTGATCATCCCCACCAATTTCCTACAACGGAGCCTGAAAAATATCGCCTGATTATTTGGCAAAACCGCGGGATAATGTTTGTTTGTGAGGTCAAGTGCGCGATCCTCGTCACCCCCGAGAATCGCGCCCCGGATTTCTGCAAGAGCAAGCTGATATTTGGAGTGAAAAAAAAAAGGTTGGAAGGTACTATATCTTTGGCGATATATTGTATCTTTATCCTCCTTCACTTCTAAAACTTTCAGAGCACTAGAGCGTCCACTATCTGAGGCTCTAGCTTTTTGGACATCATCGGAAAATGCCCTTGAGGTGTCAATATATCCGCCATGAGCAAGATATTGCGATACGAGAGCCTGTATTAGGGCAGCCTCATCGAGGGATGGGCAAAGACCTGATGTAGGGTGGCGGTTGATTTTGTCGTAAACTTTTTTTCTTTTATTCTGCATGTGTGGGTTGGGGTTTTCTTTGGGAAAAGACCAGCAAAAAGAGGACATACTGTACTCCCAGCGAGCAACTCAATAAATTACCACTTAGCTAAACTGTACCCACTAATTCTAGAATACCGCGAACAAAAAATTAACTCTGTTCGCTCCTTCTTATACACAATGCTACACTTAAATATTATCTTCCCGCAGGTCTATATTTAGCTCAGTTATCACCACTCCCTCTATTCCTCTCCAACTCAATCACAAGCCATCACTCGTCTTAGCCCAATCCTCAAATTACATTCACTCACCATACAATACGACACAACCACCCTAGTCTCCCCGAGACCTCACAGAGAACCTCCTTTCATATTTTCCACTTAATCACAGACATCAACTAACTTATGATCCTATTTTTGCTCAACTTTCCTCTCCTCTCCAATTCCTTAATTCCTTCTTCCTTCCTTTCTCTCACTCCCCCCAGTTTTCCAGGAAAACCTCATCATCACCGCACCGCAGCGGTTAAGGCCTTCCGATCCTAGTTCCCATGCCTGTCTTCCAGTCAGTGTTCCCAACAGTCCGGGGGCCCGGCGGGGCCCTGGAGTGGGGCAGTGGGGCTGCACGAGTGATGTCTCATGATGTGATAATGATTCGTCCGGAGGTGCACGATTTCACTTTGGGCTAAGACCGGAGCTCTAGGATTATAGTCCGTCCTAGCGCCCCAAAAAAGACCGACTATGAGCCTCCTGCCCTACCCCAAAGACCGACGGATTAGACGGCTGGGAACACTGCCTTAGATGCGAAGACCGATGCCGACTTATACAGAGACGGCGGAGGGGAGGACTGACTATGTTTCTTTTTTGGGAACTCTATGGATACCTCCCATAGATTGTGTGGTTAATTAGTAAGTAATCCTTACTCTTTGCAGTTGTTCAATCATGTAGAAATGCTAACTTGTCCAGATCGTACCGAGACTATTGATCTCCCGAACCTCAGGGCTGGAATCGGAGCCGACAAACGCAGATATGGTACCCCGGAATTTTACGAACTCCTCCGCGAATTCATCAACACTTTTAAGAGCTCCGGATTCGACATTAGCTACTGTGATGGGACTCCTACGTCTGTTATCCGCGCATTCTAGTTCTTTCCACCAATGTCTAAAGGACGAAGTTCGCACGGCATAAAACTCAGGGTCGTTTGCAGGAACTATGGTTGGTTTATAGGGCTGTGGGTGGGTATCAAAGATGGCTTTCATGACTTTAGGTATTTTTGTGGATCGCGTAGGCTCTCACGCGGTGAAGCAAGCGGGCGGTTTAGGTAGGGGTACTCCTGTTATTTAAGAACCGTAGAAACTCCTTTCAGGAGGAGTCAGGGTGGTGGGACTTTTTTTCTGTTCGCAGAAACCGTTCTCTCCGTCATTCTTCATTGTTCCTGTGGCAAGGTCAAATCGGTCAATCACAGCCATCAGGAATTCATCTTTCAGCCTTAATAGCCAGTCTTACTTTCTTCTGTTTTTGCCTACTGATCATCCCTTCCGGAACCCTTACCGTCAAGATTGCCAATACCCATAAAATAATTCTGGTCGGGGAAGCCCTGCAATAGCCAGAAAGGCGAGTGGGTTTTTCCGAAGAATTCACAAATGAGGTTGTTTCTAGTAGAAAATCGTCTCCTAGCTATCAAGAGTTTCTGAAACAGTTTGCAAGATCTCTCCGAGAGAGTTTGACTGCTCTCCATCCATATGAATCTACTGACCCAGCTCCATCCTCATCAAAACTTTCTTTACCACGATTATACACCTGGCCACATTTTGAAAACAAGGGGTTTAGGTACATGGTGGGGACCTACTCATTCCGATATGCATACAGCATCCTTTGGTCGTAATCCGTGATGAGCCCCTCATGACTGACAGTACTGTGTGGGTATTACTTCATTTACTCTGGCTCCGGCAATCATAACTCGAGTTAATCGGCCTTCAAGCCTTTCTCTATGGCACGACCCACATCGAAGTGGCCATGACAGGCATCGCACCCTCCGCCCAGTTCCTCTATCCAGTCTAGTATTCCACCATAATCATCCCTAACCTGAGGTCATGAATCATTGCATTCAGCTTTAGCCCCTGCGATGGATTGTAGTGTTCTTGCAGGATCGCATCAATATCCGACGAGACTAGCGGGAATATAATCCAGGTATTTATGGCTAGTCTCCTTACTCTTCTCGGGGGCCTCCCTCCGATCTCAGTCGCTATGTTGGCCTTCTAGTAAGGAACGTTTGGGCATCCAGAAACTTTGTAGAGTATTTAGCAAGTAGAGGAGCTTGACTGGATATCCTTTTGTGCATTCATCTAGATGGATTATGTGTATGAAGGCGCGCTTTTTAGATGCGGTAATGCGCAGCATCTAAACAATACCGGTAAGCCGGGATCACCTTTCTACCAATTGTACTCCCTAAGTATCAGTGTGCTAGTGATATCCCCCAGTATCTTTCCCGGCCAGTACACAACCTGTTTGAGCAGGGCGCGCTGCATATTCAAAGAGGGCTCTTTTTGACAACCCGCTCGAAATAAATGCATGCAGCCGCGGCATTTTGTCCTCCGACCTGATCACACAAGACATCCGTGGCTAAAGAGCTAACCTCTTGGCTTATCAGTGCGAGTCTTTTTTGATTCCATAAGCTGAGGTTGAAGAGGCCAGTTTTCACAGTCGTTTACCACTTGTATCGATGTGAGGGAGCCCTTGTAGTATGACTGCTTAAATGCCTTGGCATAAAAGTATCTGTCTGTTACCAAATATACTCGTTCTTGGCCAAGATTTGCCTTCCCATTTGTAATAGTCAATTTCCTCATCCCTTTTTGACCAAAGAAGGACAGCCCCGCAGCAGAGCACACGATTCCTCACAGAAAGAGCATTTCCGAATTGACTAGAGCCGCTATTAGAACCCGCTATAATAAACCCCACGGGTCCTACACTGCTTACACACTATGCCTCTTTACTAGAGAAAAACTGGGCAACCCTACTACAACAAATGGGGAAGGCAAACCTTGTGGAGCACAAGTATAAACCCGACCTGAATCCCGCACTGCCCTTCTGTTGGAGCGCCCTTCCATATCTGGTATGGTTGACCGCAGAGTGGTACCGGGGGTTGTGGGCAAGTCTGGCGAACGTGGCTCACAGAATTTCTATGTAAATGGCAGCCAAGACTTCGCCGTGCTTTTGCTCACACTTTAGTACATCAGCCGGTGATGTGGCGGTGATGTGGCGGTGATCCGGCGGCGAGTGAGGCCGCGTGAACCGGGGAAATCGTGACTGCGTCTTTTCTTGTATATATAGCTGTGGTCACCCCCCACTTCTCGCTCTCTCTCTCTCTCTCTCTCTCTCTCTCTCTCTCTCTCTCTCTCAATCAATCAATCAATCAATCAATCAATCAATCAATCAATCAATCAATCAATCAATAACAGTCGTTTCAACGCCTTCCAACCCCCGAGTTTCTGTGTCTTCACCTTTATCAACCAGCCATACCAACGACCGCACTCCCAGAAAGTTCGCACAAGCTCACCTTTAAGGGTTCAAAGGTGAGTTGCGTAATTTATTTCTGTTTGATTGTTGCCTTTGTTCTTTGTTCTCGCGCCCTGTTCTCATCCGACAGAGAGAAAAGTTTGTCACCAAAGCGTGTCCTTATTTCAGAGCTGATTTAGATCACTTGAACAGCACAACTCAGCTCACAAGCCTACTATGTCAACAAAAGATTCCGAGCTGCATGATTATGGCCTTGCTAGTCTCCCAGGTCGGGTGCAGGTCCTCGAAAGTACGTTTGCCTCACAACGAAGCAAACTCGCCTCACAAGAGAGCAGAATCGTATCTCTTACGACCAGAGTCGCCTCTTTAATGGACGATGTTCAAGTTTTAGCTATGATATCTGAGCCTTACAAACTACTCCGCCACGGCTTTATTATCTCCTACAAGCGCAACAAATCGCATATGATAACGGAATCTGATGAAAAATACATAATTGGAGGAGATTTCGTATCCCATAGAGGGGATGCGAAGGTTGATGCTGAGCTGTACTGACTCACAGATGGCAAAGCGAGAGATGACTTTCTCGTTTTCCAGAGCCTTTACGGGTGCCTGCCACAGATTGTGTGGCAAATCAGTAAGCAGCCCTTACTACCTCAAGAACTCGAATAATCGGACCATGTGCTAGGACATTGGAGTTGCCTCTCTTAGTATGGTCTGATGTTTTTTTCTTTTCCGTTTTGTCTCGGAGGGCAGATTTTTGGTGTCTTTCACTTCTTTTCCGGAGGAAGAAATTTCTGACTACATAGCACACGGTCCAATTATTCGGGTTTTTATGGTATCGCTCGATCAGGTATAATGCTAACTTTTCCAGCCCATTCGGAGACACTTGTGGTATTGGATACCCATGCACGAATTAAAGCCGACACTCACAAAGTTGGTAGCGATAAATTCTATGAGCTGTTTGGAGACTTTCTTACGCGTTTTGAAGAGTCGGGGTTCAATACTGGTTATTTACAGGGGAACCTTACCGCTGTTACCAAGGCCTATTGGGCATTCTTTCGCTGCTTAGGGGAGGAGGTAGTGAGCAGTTAGATATGGTGAGGGGAAAAATGACACCTATGTTGGGTTAATGAACGTTTTGGTTATTTTTCTTCGTGAGAGGTTATTTTAAATGGGATATAGTTTATTACCTTGAAGTCTAACACTTAAATATCGGCATCACAGGGGGTCACTCGCTTGCTTTGATCAAACCCCGATCCCATAACGGCGAGATCAGCCGCAACTTGGGGATAGGAATTATCCGAGTATCGTAAATAAGGTACTGTTGCGGTCTTCCCTGTCTGAGCCCTCTTCTGCGGGTAATAGCAATCCTGATGGTAAAGGTCCCCGTGAGGGTGACCTGCCGTGGGGAACACGGGCTCTTTGTGGAAGTTGAAGGGTGGCGGTTGGGTGGGAGTGCTTGATTGGTTTGGCCAAGTCACAAGAAAGATGACGGGCGGAGACTGAAAGGGTAGTTTCTGATCACCAAAAAAAAAATCCCACTACCCACTTTCCTCCTCTAAAGGGTTTCAACCTCTCTACAGCTCTTTTATAGTGCCCGTAACTCATTGAAATGCCAGGACCAGTGCCGGAAGCTATTGTACTAGCGCAAAATGGTTAATCAGTTTCAAGCTGTGAAGCCCCCTCCGGGTGCCAGAGATAGATAGGATTAACGATCTCCATCTCTTCCCCAACGGACCATGAGGCTATATCGAGAACGGATATGGCTAGAGCGTATCTGCCCAAATGGATTGTTGAGGATTTGCGTGGCAAAAGAGGGTGATGCGGGCTCAGATCGGTGATATAGTTATTGTATTCGTTATAGACTTGCTGAACTGCGCCCGGGAGGAACTTGAATTAGTACAATGAGCATCTGGGGTGGGGTAAAATTTACCATGAACCCTACCTAATACACTCGAACGCATCCCATACAACGTTTCACTACATAGCAAGCACCCGGCATAGACATCCCTCACCGTTTGTTGTCTTACCTTTATCGGACTGTGTGCCTTTGAGCCACAGTTTAACGAATTTTGCAAGCTAGTGATCGTTGTGCTGGGTGCTCGCGATAGAGAAACATTACATACACCGGTCCATAATACCACCCCAACCCTTGCATGAATCCAATCATCTGAGGACTTTGGCTAAAGTTGGGGTAACGGGCGGGGTACCTTATATGTTTGCCATCGCGCCTTCAACATCGGCTCAAATACTATCCTCAAGCCCAGCACCGGGTATGAAGAATGCAGAAGCGATTTTAAACTCAGATTAGCAAACTAGAGATTGATCAATTAGAGCATTTCCATTTAGCTTACTAGAATTGAATAGCTCGTCTGCTCGACTTTGCCAAACCGGTGGACCTGGAGGTACAGTACCATACCCGGAATTCCCTTCCCAGGAAAATCACGGAAGCCATTTCTCATCTTAGAGCTCTTTATTAAGTGGGATGAGCAAAAACTCGTAAGAACCTTTGGAGATTTGGCGATGATGGAGAACAGTCCAGCTCGGGAGCATCATCCATGAAGACAAGAATGGCCGGGAAGCGTTGTGTTCGCTCTTAGCCATGAATGCTTCGTCAGCCTCCCCATCCCATACCTTGTGGTAAGCATCCCCACCCCCCATTTGGACGAACCAACTGCCTCTTCACCCTCTCGTTGTATTTTTATTTTTTTATCAGCTCCGAAGTTCCTCAACCGGCCTCAAATCGACAACAGGCATTCACCGGCCAAAGCTCGCGAAGGACCAGCAAGTTCCGGCCAAACTTCTCAAGACGTGGTCCCGAAAGCCCCTAGCACAAATGGAAGGACTAACTTCAAAGTCTCGTTTGCCCCTAACCAGGTGTCGCCACAATCGGGAGGTTTGTACCACAGTGTAGATGTCTGGATCGAAAAGCTAGGGGCGCAGACAACACGGCAAGGGCAGGCTTCCGGCCCCGCATATAATGATAAACTCGCATATCGAGTTCAGAGTCCCAACGCATTGCTACCGTACTGTACCGGCATTACGACATTTACTCTCCACGATGGGACCGCACCTTTGCATAACAGTGAGGTAAGTCAGATCACATTGGTCACAACCCTCATCTTTCCACCAATTATTAACCCAATTATTCAGCTCAACTTCTCTTTTCCATCTAACTAACGGCACGGAAGACTAGTTATTCATTTTCTTCCGTCGCGAGCCCTCGTCGACCTGAGCGATTTCCGGCGGTTCGGGCCTGTGGTATCACCATATAAGGCGGTTTACCTTCACCCTCGAAAGACGGCAGTTCAGGCCAATGGGAAAGAGCAATAGCTGAGCGACGGGCCAGGGATAGCTGCTTAGGTGGCGTCTTGTGATTTAGAGTATCGGTAAGCAAGCATAGGCACTCGGCCGAGCATCGGAGCCCCAGACACTGCATTCTCCCTGCCACCACAGTGGACGTTCCGCGCCAAAAATTCCAATTGCGACCTTCTACCTAGCATCTCTAGTTTGGTGCATTTACCGATTTTAAGCGAGCAGGGGATCGGAGTAGGCAAGATCTTGTCCGAAAGTTCCATCTCCAATTGCATTTCGGAGACGAACGGAGCCACGGGAAGAAATCTAGCAAGTCCTCCCAGATGAGTCCCGGAGAATTGCTTCCTTATAGAACTCCCCTCCTGCAAGACAACTCTGGGCCAACCCCCTCAACGGTGGGCCACTTTACTTCTTTCCGGGGTGTATCTTCTATGCTTTGTATTCCACCATTGTCCGTGGAAGGTTTGCTATTAGATTGAATGGGGAAGAACAGCTGAGAAAGACACATTTATGCTGAATTGGGCTGTTGTCTGTAACCGCCAATGATAACCTAAAGCATCTCCACATCAAGAAGGAGACCCAACTCTAATAGGTCGGGAGCTGTGATTATGGGGTATTCTGGATCGGCGATTCACAGATCTGGATACTCACTTTGGTGAGATGGGAAGCCAGAGATTTTAGATTCCTAATCTCGGAAATCTAAGGTAAGGAAATCCAAATTCTCAGTTTCACATCTACCTTTTCCGGATTATTTCTCTTGCTTAGTTTTTTATATGCACTCCCCAATCTCCAAGTGGCGATATCACCCCGGAAGCTAAATACTCTCCTAGAAATAGGCAATCAAGGTCCGGTCAAGCAAACCCTGCTTAACCAAAATACCCGATTGGTCAATTTACAAAGTATGATAACTAACCCAGAGTCTCTCGACCCCCATTCTTAACCATATCCGCAATGGGCCGAGAAAACCTTGATGCACTTGGGGGGTGTAAGAACCTAAGTTACTACTATATCACCAACCTTTAATCACTATCCCCGTCCTCCTCATCCTCATCCTCCCATGCGCCCTTTCATCCTCGGACACCTCACAGGATCTCACATGTTATCCCCACTACTAACTCCCTTGCATGTGTCTGTCTCCAAGACAGCCCCTCCGAAAACAACATCGACAACAATGCCTTGTTTGAATTTCACACTCCTGTACCGGTATACGATCACGAGACACGCCTGAAGAAACCTCCCCCCTGCCATTGAGTGCATTGACGATGCCTTACTTCACCCATTCATCCCTGTCCTCACGGTCGGCAGATCAACTCTAGGATTCCCCTCTCCCTCTCACACCACCATTTTTTATTTATCCCCCCCGGCACGCCACAACAAGGATAAAATAAAAAAGATAAAAATACAAATTCCCTACCCCTCTTGGAAAGTATATTTACCTATCCTCCTAACACTTGGAGAGTCCTTTGGCCTAGGGAGTAGGGAAAAAGAAGGGAAAGAGCTATATTCAGATACCAGATGCCACATCGAAAATCCCGATATATATAAAAATGGCACAATGGCAAAATATCACATTTGTCAACAAGATTTCGTAAAAAATGTATGTAGGGAAAATACCGTTTTGTGTGGCGTGCAGAAGGATGGCTTATTTACCTTTCTTCCTTCCTACTCGGCTACGGTAGAACATGTACGAGTACCACGGCTCAAGAAAGACTTGCCCCCGCGCATCCAAGTCCCGTAGGACAAACGAGGATGTCGAAAATCTACCATGCGGGATGGGGGTAATTTACGATCTACTCGAGTAGAGATGAGAGGAGCAGGAAGATCAATTAACCCCTCCCCCCCCCCTTTCCCCTCCCCACCTTTTATTGGATTGGACAAAATTATTCAGTTATGATACTTGTGCAAGTACGAGTACCACAAAGATTTGTGTGTGTCAAGGGTCGTCTCCCAAGCATACCATCCCAGAATTACTAATATTAATTACCCCAATCTCATTCGCTAATTTAGTTTAGTTTAATACCCATCCCCGCCACACCCCGGCTCAATCTAGCTCTTTCTTCTGGTTTGGTTTTTTTTATCCGTCCGCGGGATATTATAATCCTATCGTTAAAAAATGTAATAATATGACACTATCGATACTACACCGGACATCATACACCGGACATCATTAATCGTTGTCGTCATGATTTGCGTTTGTTTTGTTTTGCTTCGTTCCGTTGCCGAGATTGCGGGGCGGTGGGTGGTGGGTGGTGGTGGGGGAAAGGGGAGGTGGCATAGTCCTACCGGTAGACTACCGGTATTATAAGTCACGTTTAATACGAAATTTATTTAATGGGTTCGTCATTGGATCCATTTTGAGCGGAGAAGGAAAGAAAGAAAGTACCGGTCGCTGGTTGAGGTTTATGTGGCAGGGTGGAAGGGTGCGGGGACGGACGGGCGGAAGGGAGGGAGGGAGGGAGGGAGGGAGGGAGGGAGGGAAGAATGGAGGGATCTACGTATGTATGATATGTGTGTGTATAAATCTCATACAAGTATGTCATAGCAGGGAGGAAAGAAAGAAAGAAAGAAAGAAAGAAAGAAAGAAAGCATCCGAACATGGGAGTTGAAACAAAGAGTTATGACCGTTTTTCTGTAAGGACCTCTGAGCGCCTGCGGTATTCCAACTCTGGAGTTTGATCTTCTGGTACTGTACTGTGCTGTACTGTGCCCCTTGCGTATTGCCTGCGAGGTTCCCACGAGCAGCAATGTGAACACCGTTCCTCAACGAGGATGCATGGTTTTTCTAAGTGTTTTTGGCGATCTGTGCTTGGATCAATTGCCGTTCAGTCGCTGGTATTCGGGGCTCGGCTGCTTGGGGGATGAATCTTGTTTTTTGTATATAAAAAAAGAAAGTATATTTAACTAGAACAACGAGTGATAGCTTGTGATTTCATGTTGCGTGGTTCTGCATAGTAAACTAACTCTCCCGGCCTCATACTACAGTTTACGAAACGAACAAGAAATGAAATCAAACCCTCCATCCCCCCTCCTCTGGAATCCTTCCCAAATTAGACGGTAATACTACTCCCACCCCCGTTCAACAATGGCTCCTCTTCGTCCAGACCCGCGATATTCCACTTCTTCCCGACCATATCGTTCTGCCAAGTCCGCCAGCTACTCTCCCTCTTGCGGGGGGCTGGCCGCCCCGGCCCGATGGCAGACCTGTAGTTGGTGTTCCTGGGACGGTAGCTCGGGTCCTCGATTTCGCGCAAATGCGCGGTGGGGTGTATATTAGCACCGGACGGCAGGTCCCTAGGCTCACCGGCGTTGGGCGGAAGGCGGCGAGCGACCCACTTGTCGTCTTCGAGCTCACGACGGGAGAAAATGGGTATCCATTCTATTATTATATAAGTTAATGCGGCAGTATAATTGGGGGGGAAAGGGGGGAAGGAGACCTATAAGCCACCACCCAAAAACATTTCCCAAGCTAAAGCCCTTTGCAAATCCCAGCGCGTCGTGTATCTTCCCCAACACGGCGGTGCGCGCGATGTGCGGGCTCTTCACTGGGTCGTGGTGCATAACCTCCCCCGCACCTTCGAGCCAGGCGAGGGGCTTTTCCACGTCCGGCAGGTTCTTCATTTCGTTTATCATCCAGGCAAGGGGTATGTCGCTCAGTAAGTGTCCGTCGCTACCCGGCACCCACCCGCCACCTACATCGCCATGGTTCCCCGGGAACCAGACCTCCTTGATGTCGTGCCCGCTCTTATCGTCGAAGAGCGCAGGCTTGAACTTTGCCCTCCTCTCGTCGATGGAGACGGCGTGTCGGACGTGGAGAGCTGGTGGGACGGAGATGCTCTCGAAGCTACGACGCATTCCCGGAATCTCGAAATTGCCGACCGAGTTCACGGAGTCGAAGAGTCCCAAAAAGCGTATGATCACATGTTTCCGGCAGAAAGTATTGCGGAATTGCTTCATAAATTCTTCCGCTTTGTGATCCCTATCTGTGCCCCTTTTCTCGTACTTTGCGTATGTGTCCCACGCAAAGTTTATCATTTCTTCGTTACCCCTGGACAGGAGACCAATGGTTTGCACCATCTGTGCTAGGAATCGCGCAGTGTAGGCGCCCCGCGAGAAGCCAAGGATGTAGATATCGTCACCCGGAGTGTAATACCGCATTATAAACTTGTAGCCCGAGACTACGTGGTCTGCGAAGGAGGTTCCCAGAGCTTCGTCTAGTGTTTGCGTGATGTAGTTTGTGAATCGGCTCCATATTTTCGGGGTGAAGCTGCTGGTTCCAGCAACGTAGGTTCCAATACCGGCTTTCGATAGGTTAGACGAGTTTGGCTCCTGGAGAGGCTCCTCCCTGGGGAGAGGGAAGAAAAAACTTACGTTGGTAGTAGTGAAATTGGCCTTTGGTACCTCTGTCGAGCAGTTGATATATCTTCACGATATTGGTGTCCGAGGGATCACCAGAGAACTTGTTTCCCGTACCATCGAAGCAGAGAACAAGACGCGAAACTTTTGGCTTCTTGGGCTCATCACTCTTAGAGGAAGATTTCTTTGCAGAAGATCTAGGGCTCTCGTTTGCAGCAGCAGCAGCAGGGGCACTAGTACTACCGTTCGCGGCTGGTTGTTCGGTTGCCATGGTTCGAAGTATGAGTTGAGGATAGGTTGAAAATGTCAAAGTACTCTTCCCCCCTAAAAGAAACCAGAATATCAAAGTTCGGAAAGGGATATGGAGGAGGGGGTAGAAGTGCTAAAGATCCGGCGGGGATGCTAATAAAAGAATTCACATTGGGGTTTCCCAATTGGAAGGGTCCCCCTGACCGAGAAAGTTTATGGAATGTCGGCAAGCAAGTCAACCCTCGGAAGGATAAATCCCCGAACAGAGGAGTTCACTATCAGCTTGCCATACCATCGTATCCATTACTGACTGACGTACCCGAGTTGAAAAATGCCAAAAAGCAAAGAAAAAAAGCATTTTCAGGTCAAAAGGCAATCTTTCAGCTGCCCATGTATCTCGAGTACAGCACCATGCAGCTACTAGCATATCCTAAATCGTGTAGAGAGAGTGCTACAACATCCCAAAAAGTGAATAGAAGGTTAGCCCTGTGTGGGTGCCCCGGAATGGTGCCATCATTGCCAGCCAATTGGTCAATATCGGGATTTTCTTTTCTTTTCTTTTCTCCCCCCCCCTCAGTTCCCCACTGATCAATTCCTGCGAGCGGCTCAGTGAGTGCAGTAGGGCAGCAGCAAAGACTCAACCCCCCCTGCCCTTCCAATTGAGAAGGGAATGAATAAATGAGCCAGGCCAAGGTTCAGAGCATATCTACCAGCCCGATAATAGGCTTCGGGTTGAAGCGGTGTAATCAGCCGAGGATGTAACAAGTAACCAGTGTCTTGGAAATTTTGTTGCAATACCAAGACGGCGATGGTTTCCCCACAAGTCCTGACATGCAGTCTACTCGAGTAATGCGGGAGGTCAGCTGCGGAACCTCGCCAAATATGCCTGAGTGAAGTCGTTGTAGATCCAGCGTTTCATGCTAGCCTACTTAGGTTTAGTGTCGTAGTACAGTATTAGGTTTTGTGATTCTGATCCACCTGTGCTTCTGTCCGTTATCGATGCAACCGAAAAACCAATTTTCGGGGAATAAAGTGTGTGTGTATGGATCAACGCACAACGGAAAAATTCTTAGACTAACCGTCGCAGCGCCAGCCTTTCACCGAAACTCCCAAGGGTTCCGTATCCTCACGGCGAGTAATAGCATACTCGAGTGGAAAGGTGCTCGACGGCGGAGGTTTCCTGTTCTGAATCTGCTCACTGAGGATACCTGAGGTCCAAAGAAGTCGAGTTGCATCAAGCCAACTCCATGGCTGGCTGGGCCGGCTGAAGGCTAGCGCCCATTGCCGGACGGCACCCAATAGCTTCCGAAACGGGATTACCTTGCTAGCAGCCCCGAAGAGATTAGCTGCAGACTGGCCATCGGCATCCTTCACATTTATGGTTGCGTCTGGACTCTCTGTGCTGGTATAACTTAGCCTCGCCTTCTCGTCTCTGCCAAAGCTTCGGCATCCTACATTATCCATGGCGATATGGGCTGCATTTACTACTCGTAACGAGAACCCGCAGCTCAGCCCGGAGAGCCCAGAACCGGTAGCCTACTTGTGGCCAATCACTTGCCACTCATTTCCAACAGCCTCAGTCCGAGGCCACCGGTGACTGTCCAACACGATGGTTGCGTGGGAACAACAAGTAACTCCGCTGAGATACAAGGTACTCACCGCCGCATTAGGGTTTCCGGAAACCTATGAAGCTCAGCGACAGTATCATAAAACTCCCGAAGAAAGGGATCTTCGTGCTAGAATGCTCTCACATTCAAGTTTGGAATTGACCTCGGAAGAAGACACCGCGGCGATCATCAAAGTGCCGCAATTGAACACCCTCTGCACTCGAGAAAAATACTTTGGCGGGGCGGCCCCCCCCCCCGCGGGGGGGGGGTGGGGGGAGAGG
>Ga0307513_10003151_pt1 | contig 22534 bp, 26 predicted proteins | sample 15_EM_MG_FD_202174 | JGI IMG/M metagenome (GOLD analysis project Ga0307513, IMG submission 202174) | Populus trichocarpa ectomycorrhiza microbial communities from riparian zone in the Pacific Northwest, United States - 15_EM | ecosystem: Host-associated > Plants > Roots > Unclassified | place... | reverse complement strand
GTGCTGCACAGACCTCAAGGTGACCGCAAAGTATCACTACGAAAAGGGCGCCTTCGAAAGAAAGTCGCATAAGGTGGTCCGCGTCGTTCTGTACTGACCGGCCGAGGGGGAGTCGCAGCCCCGGTGCGCAGGCGGCGGTTGCGAGCGCCCGATCACCGACTACTGGGGAGCGCCGTATTATGCTTCGCGGTATGGCTTTGCGACCGGACGAGTTCTTTGACCACGCAGTCGCCGTCGCGGACAGTGAGCACCGCCTCCCGTTGGCACGAATGACGGGATGGGAAATCAGTCCTTTCGAGCCGAGCGGATTGCGCGTCGCGTCGCTGCGCCCGCCGGTGCTGCCCGAGCCCGCACGGCACGGCGAGGACCCGGCAGACTGCAGCGCCTGCCGTGAGCGGGATGACGGGATTTGGTTCAACGATCACTGGCGACTGACCCGGATCCCGCGGGTGGGCGTGCCACTGGTGCTCATGCTGTATCCGCGCGATCACTACGACATGGCGGACCTACCTGATGAGCTGGCCGCCGAGCTGGGACTCCTGAGCACTCGCATCGTCCGCCACATGCAGGCCCTGCCGCACATCTCGCGGGCCCACCTCTACCGCATCGGTGATGGTGGCGCGCACCTGCACATCTGGTTCTTCGCCCGGCCGGAGGGGCAGGCCCAGCTTTATGGGTCGTGGCTGGTCGTCTGGGACGACCTGCTGCCGGAGTACCCAGCGGACGTCGCAGACGCGGACGCCGCGATCGTGGCAGACGCCCTGGTCGCATCCCATGGAGGCTTCCGGTCGCTCGCCGGCGAATCGCCCGGGGGGACGTAAGGGTTCTGCCTCGACTCCCTCTGCGGCAAGCTCAGCTCGTGACAACAGCGCCACGGCCGGCGTCGCCGGCCGAACCTCCCTCACAGCGGGGCTCGGTGCGTCGGTGGATGCGCGTCAGCCCGAGCGACGTGGTCGACCTGTTTGTCTACGTCGTGGTCCTCAACCTTGCCATCGAGTACGTCCCGTCGGTCATCAGCGAAGGCTTCACCCTGTCGCTGCTAACGGCAGCTCTCCTCAAGGTCGCGCTGGAGCTGGTGATCGCGGCCAAGAACACGCTCCTCGCCCGGCTACATGCCGCCATAACCCTGCGCACCAAGCTTGTCGCTGCCGTCGCGTTGTGGGTGGTCTCTGCGGGCAGCAAGCTCGTTGTTCTTGAACTCGTCGACCTCGTCTTCGGTGACTCCGTGAGCCTTGGTGGCTTCGTACCGGTGACGCTGCTCGTCGTCGCCCTCCTGGTGTCCAGGGCCGCTGTAAGGCGCCTCCTCTACGACATTCCGGCGGTCTGAACAAACGTCCGATCTGCCGCCGACAGCTAGCCCCGCTAGCGTCGCGCTCTCTGCAGCGCGGACGTATCGTGAGGATTGCGCCGTCAACGGTGACGGCGGTCGACTCATCCGGGACGCGACATGAACCTGGCGACGCGCTACTACTTCCTGTTCCGCGCTGACCTCCTGCGGCGGAAGGCGGCGCGTGAACGGCGCCGCCGGTTCTACCGGGAGCTGGCGGAGTACTCGTCACCGTCCTCCCGGGCGGACTTCGAGGCGATGCTCGACCGCTACCCGCACGCCGTCACGTGGGAGATGCGTGCCATCCTCGACCGGCAGGCCGAGGAGCGCCGCTTCCCGGCCATCGGCCGCACCTGACGCCGCGACTCAGCAGGCCGCCGGCTGCGTCGTCAGCACCCGAACTGGACGCTCGGGCGGATCGTGGTTTTTCCCGCTGTTCATGGCGACAGACGTGCTCGCCACGGGGCATCCATACGTAGGCGACTAAAGATCCACCCAACTCCCGCCGGTCGGCAACGCTGCCTGAAGCAGTTCCCGATGCTCGGCCTTGAACGTGAATCCGAAGGCTGCTTCGATTCCGGCGATCTCTCCGTCCTGAAGACCGGCTGTCAATGTCTCGCGAGCACGACGAAGTCGATCCACAGCTCGGCTCACCAGATCTGACACAGATCGATCCTGCCAGCCCGGCGAAGCCGATCCACCGGCATCCTCAACTGCCGTCCCGCCCCCGCCCGTCGTCGCCCTATGCTCCGGTTGACTGAAAAGCTCCTCCCCGGAAGCACGTTCACCGGGGACAGGGGCCGCGAGCGGGCGTGAAAGCGGCCCATCCTCCGCCACAGGCTCCTTCTTCGCGCCTGACACATCGTGACCATGTCACCAAATCTGAGCCAGAGCCAAGATCACTAAGCGCCGTCACCAATATGGATGGCCGATGTTTGCGTCTTCGTCTCCGGACCACGGTGGCATGGTCACACCAAAGACGAGGAGCGGCTAGTGCGCATAAACTAGCTCCCGGATTGGGTTCGGTTGGTGCATTCCCTGTTTGCGAACGAAACTCCCGGACCTCTGCACGTGAGGCGGCGGGGACCGCTTACGAACTCTGAGGTGCAGGTGGCGCCGCTGCTGGGACGGCGTCCCGGCAGCGGCACCACCCGGGGGTACGGGCCAGGTCAGGCCGTCACCTCGTAGGAGAGCTCGTAGTGCGTGCCGGAGGTGGTGAAATCGCGCGTCTGCTGACCGGTGCCGGCCTCTCCGCTGGAGATGTGCTGCACCGGCCCGATCGCCTTGTACTTCGTGCCGTCTCGCTCGAGGACCTCGACCGCGACCTGCTCGCCCTCCCCGAAGGTCAGGAGGTAGTCGCAACGCACCAACTGGTCCTTCTCCATCTTCCGTTCCAGGATCGTCACTCCGTTGACGGTGACCTTGATCTCGTCCTTGCCGATCAGTTCCTGCTTGCGTACGCACTTCAGCGTGTCCGAGTCGAATCGCGCCATGATGGTTCCTCCATTGCTGGCGGACGTCCGCGTGGCGGGCGCCCTGGTGGCCGGCGCCGGTGTTCCGGCGTCGCTGGTCCACCGTGATACGGGCCCGTAAACAGGTCGTATACGGCGGATATACTTCTACGGGCAGGGCCCGCGTTCTTCTGACCCCCTGAGCATCAGTGGCACCCGCTAACAGAACGCTAACGACGACACGGCGCCGGACACGGTGGGGACGACGAGAACGGCGAAGAGGCGGGAGAACGGCACTGAGCCCATCCAGTCGGCCCCTAGTGACCACTTCTGAGGCCGTGCACGGAAACACCGCAGGTCAGGAGCTAGATCCGTCCCTAGAAACCTCGTGCGAGACGAGTCAGGCCGGGCACTCGCAAGTACGCCAAAGTCCTATCCAGGGACCTTGCGTGGTTCTCCGTTCTTTCATTACTGAGGGAGCTCTGGAGATGTCAGTCGAAAGAGAAAAGCCAGTGGCTGAGGAATTACTTGCTGCAGAACGCGACTAGAACACAATCATGCGCACGCAACTCCCACTCAATAGGGCTGCTGGCGAAATGCTGACGAACGGTGACGAGCTCGTCGAGGTCCTCCAGCGGTCGGTAGCCGACTCGCATGTTCCCGTTGATCACAGTCGGCCGACGGTTAGATCCATTCGTCCGGGGAAAGGGAGACGCTACGGCTTCGGTCTGGTCTTCTTGCCGTCGGCGAGGAGTTGGACGACATCGGCGATTCGTTCGGCGCGTAGTTCGGGGTTGCGTCGCGTTGAGTTGATCCAGGTCAGGTACCCCTTGCGGTAGAACTGGGCGAGGGAGTCGAAGAATTGCCCGGCGGCCGGGTTCGCGTCCAAGGCTTCGCTCAGGTCGGGCGGTAGGTGGTCACGCTGGGGACCTTCGGGTGCGATGTGAACGGTGACCTGCTGACCCGGCTCGATCCCGCAGTCTCGACGCCAGGCTGGGCCCAGGACGAAGCCCAGGCCGTCGTCGACGGCCTCGATCACGGCTCGTACTCGCAGGTCGTTAACCGTGCTGGCGACATCATGGCGTGGCTTGGTACCCAGAGCTGATTGGGGTCGAACGGGATCGGCACCATGACACGGTCTCGCCCGTGAGTGACCACGACCGCCTCGAACTCCATCTCCTGCATCTGACCAGGCTGCCAGAGAGCGGCGAATGTCAGCCAGGCTGATGGCAAGCGTCCGCAATTGCCAGAGACAGCGGCCGGACGGGCAGTGGTCCGCCGGGGATAGCGCTTGAGTCGCAATCTTGTCGTTGGTTGAAGGTCGAGACAGGATGGCACTGTGAATGCCCCGCCGTATCGGATCTGGCCACCGGTTGGCTTGGGCGTCCCACTTGGCGCAGGGCTCGTGCTCACGTTGGCAGTAGGTGATCCGTACTCGATCGCCAGCTCGGCCACACGGTGGACCGGTGGCGCCTTGGTTGTTGTCTTCGCGCTGTGGAACGGGTGGACGTTGTCGGTTATGGCGTCCAACCGAACGGCGATCCTGCCCGGTGAGGCGACGAGTCTTATCCTCCAGTCGGGGCCATTTGGGCTGAGTCGCAATCCGCTGTACGTCGGACTGATCGCTCTGGATGTGGCTCTCGCGCTACTTGCTTCTTCTTTCTGGGCGCTGGTGTTCGTGCCCATCGGCATCGCTGCACTCGTGTGGGGAGCTATCCGACCGGAGGAGCGCTACCTCTCTGAAGAGTTCGGCGCGGAATACGACGAGTATCGTGCCCGGGTTCGCCGATGGCTTTGAGGAGCTGGCTTGTTTTCCTCGGAGCATTGGCCTTCCTCTGGGCCATGATGTGTATCGACGGTGCCCGAATGTCTCGGGCCGTCTGGAGGGCCGGACAGCGCGTCGAGGCTGAGGAGCGCCGGCTGGCTGCGGAAGCCCCACCGGAGTCTCAGGTGTGGACACCGATCCAACTGGGTCTGCTGACCGGGGTTCCGCACGCGGGGTCGGTGTGGCTGGCCAAACCCATTGCGGCCGGCGAAATCAGCCGTTCCGACGACGGCCCGTCGTCGCGATCGTGGCAGTCAACCGTAAAGGGAATCGACGACGGTCCGCTCTGGGAGATGGCCGATTCTCAGTCCGGCACCTTGATTTCGGTACGCAACGATTTGGTGGAACAGGGCTACCTGCGGCCGTAACAGACCTCGCACCGCCGAACGGTATCGGAGCTCGACGTGGTGTTCCCGAGCTATCGAAGGATGGTGCACGTTGGTTCGGTTGCGCTGGCTCTGGTCTTGCTGGTGGTGCTGGTCGCGGACCATGCCTGGTTTCGCGCCGTGATCACCGCACTGGCAACGGTGGTCGCGGTGATCGCCTTTTGGGAGGAGGACATCGGCGTGTATCTGGGGCGCACTCACGTCTCACTGACCACCGCCAAGGGCGAACTGGCTTTGCTGCGCGCCCAGGAGACTCATGCCGACCTCCGCCCCGAACACCTTGAAGCAGGCACCGGTTACGAGCCGGAGAAGGCAGCATTGGCAGAAGCGCTCTTTGGCCCGGATGCCATGGATCGAGTCCATCCACATTTCATTGGAGACAGGCACGAACCTTCACCTGAATACTTCTCGGAGGGCCCGGGCGAGTAGCCCAGTTCTGCCGGGTCACGCACGGTCGCGGCGGTATCAGTTGACCAGCAGCACGAGCTTGCCGCGCACGTGGCCGGCTTCGCTGACGCGGTGCGCCTGCGCGATCTCGGTGAGCGGGAAGGTCTGCACGACCGGGAGCGAGAAGCGCCCGGACTCGATCAGTTCGCCGATCTCGGCGAGCGCGTGGACTGCGCGGCCGGCGTCACCTCTGCTGAACATCACCCCGTGCTCCCGCGCCCCGGCGAAGTCGGCGATCGTCACGACGTGCTCCGGGGCGCCCGCGAGCTCGATGAGCTCGGCCAGGACGCCGCTCCCGGCGACGTCGAGCGCCGTGTCGACGCCGCCGGGCGCGAGCGCGCGAACCCGCTCGACAAGGCCCTCGCCGTAGGCGACGGGCTCGGCCCCCAGCGAGCGGAGGTACTCGTGGTTGGCCGGACTGGCGGTGCCGATCACGCGTGCACCGCGCTGCACGGCGAGCTGAACCGCGGCGCTGCCGACGCTTCCGGAGGCGCCGTTGATGAGCAGCGTGCTGCCGGCCACAACGGCGAGCTGGTCGAGTGCGCGCGTGGCCGTCTCAATCGCGGCCGGCAGCACGGCAGCGCCGGGGAAGTCAACTGACGGCGGGATCGGCGCATAGGAAGACAGCACCACCAGCTCGGCTTGGGCGCCCTCCTCGGCGGAGAAGCCGAACACGCGATCGCCAACGGCCACGTCCGCAACGCCCTCGCCGAGCTCGTCGACGACGCCTGCCGCCTCGTGGCCCATGGTCTGCGGGAGCTGCTGATCCATCAGGCCCTGGCGCTTCTTCCAGTCGCTCGGGTTGACGCCGGCCGCGTGCACCGCAATCCGGACCTCGCCGGGACCTGGATGCGGCTCCGGAAGATCCACGATCTCGAGGACCTCCGGGCCCCCGAACCGGCTGAAACGGGCTGCCTTCATCATTCGCCCACCTGCAGCTTCCTCACCCACGGAGAACTCCCTTCGCCTCGTGATTTGAGTCAGGGACAATCGTCATTTCGTAGGGCATGCAACTAAGCTATGTGACTAAGTTTAGTTACACAAGAGAGAGCGGGATCGATGCCCAGAACGGGTGAGCGAGGCGGGCCGCAGACGCGGGCCAGGATCTCGGAGGTCGCGACTCGGTTGTTCCTCGAGCGGGGGTTCGACACGGTCACGGTCGCCGAGGTCGCGCGGGAGGCCAGGGTCTCGAGCGTGACGGTGTTCAAGCACTTCCCCCGCAAGGAGGACCTCCTCCTGGATCGCGAACTCGACGCCGTCAAGCTCCTCCAGTCGGCGGTGCGTGATCGCGCTGCAGGCGTCGACGTGCTGACGTCCCTGCGCGATGTGGCCATGCGTCTGTTCGATGCCCGGCACCCGCTCTCCGGCGTCAATGACGGATCCGTACCCTTCTTCCGGACCGTCGCGGCGTCGCCCGCGCTGATCGCGCGCGCACGAGAGATCGCCTCCGATCTTCAGGCGACCCTTGCCGAGGAGCTCGAACGCGACCCGGCCTTCGAGGGCGACGGGGCGTTGCTCGCCGCCTTCTTCATCGCCGGTTACAGCACCGTGATGGTGGAGTCCGCGCGTCGCCTCATCGCCGCAGAGCCGAGCGCCGTGGTCGACGACCACCGCGCGCGCCTCGAGCGGCTGTTCGACGCCCTCCGCAACGGAGTCCTCCCCAGACCGTGAGGATGACGATCCCGGTATGGCTGAGCGCCGCCCGGTCGCCGATCACCTGTGTCGGGTGGGCCGATAGGTCAGTACCTGTGTGTGGCCGTCGAAGGTCCGGGCCTCGAGCAGCTCGAGGTTGAAGTCGTGGGCACCGTCGAAGATCCGGTCTACGCCGGTCGTCCCGGAGATCACTGGAAAGACCGTCACCTCGATGGTGTCGATCAGGCCGGCGTTCAGCAGCGCCCGGTTGAGCATCAGGCTGCCGTGGGAGCGCAGCGGCACGTCGGATTCGGCCTTGAGGCGCGTGACCACTTCGACAGGATCGCCGGACTCGATGGTCGTGTCCGGCCACTCGAGCGGTTCGGTCAGCCGGCTGGAGAGCACCGTGACCGGGGAGTCGAACATGCGCGTGATCCACCCGTCGAACAGGCTGCGGTCGAAGCCTGCGTTCAGGAATGGTGCGTTCGAGGAGTAGGTCTTGGCTCCGAGCACCATGCGCAGCGGGTCGCGGTAGGCAGCGGCGCGATGGGCGAGGAATTCGGGGCCCTGCTTGCCCCAGTAGCCGCCCCAGTCGCCGTTGTGATTGGCGAAGCCGTCGAGCGTGGAGAAGATGTCGAAGGTGTACGTGGCAGTCACGGTGTGTCTCCTTGCGCGAGTTGGTCGCGCCGCCTTGTGGCGGCCTCACCCGTGCGACGAACACCGCCGCCCCGATCGGACACGGCTCCCGGGTTTCTTTCACAACGTTCCGGGCGAGCACGTCGAGCTGTCCGGCGGAAGGCGAGACCGGGCAGGTTCCGTATCTGTGGCAGCGGTTAGCCTGGGAGTCTCGAACGATCTTGGGGGACAGTCAGTGGTGAGGGATCTCGACGAGGCGGCGTCGATCTTCACGGGCGTCCGGCCACGCCTGTTCGGGATCGCGTACCGCATGCTTGGCAGCGCCGGCGCAGCCGAGGACCTGGTGCAGGACGTGTGGCTGCGCTGGCAGACGACGGACCGCAGCGCGGTCATCAATCCAGGCGCGTTCCTGGCGACGGCCACGACCCGGCTCGCCATCAACGAGCTGCAGTCGGCGCGGGCCCGCCGCGAGACCTATATCGGTCCGTGGCTGCCGGAGCCGATCGACACCAGCGCGGACCCGTTCCTGGGCGCCGAGCGTGCGGAGGCGCTCGAGTTCGCAGTCCTGATGCTGATGGAGAAGCTCACGCCGCACGAGCGGGCGGCGTACGTGTTGCGCGAGGCGTTCGACTACCCGTACAGCCAGATCGCCGACGTCCTGCAGTCCACCGAGCCGGCCGTACGCCAGCTGGTCAGCCGGGCCCGCAAGCAGGTCGCCGGTGAACGGAAGCTCCCGGTACCGGCGAGCGCGCAGCGCCAGTTGTTGGCGACCTTCCTCGAGGCCGCCCGAAACGGCGATCTCGAGGCGCTGGAGAGGCTGTTCGCGGCCGACGTGGCGAGCGTCTCCGACGGCAATGGCGCGCGGCAGGTATCCCGCACAGTGGTGACCGGCGCGGCCCGGGTGGCGCAGTACATCGCCGCGTTCTCCAGCTGGTATTGGGAGGACGTGGACGTGCAATGGGTCACGACGAACGGGCAGACCAGCGCCATCATGCGCCGCGGTGACACGCTCCTCGGCATGGTCACGGTCGTCGCCTCCGAGGCCGGGATCGAGCAGCTGCTGTGGATGATGAACCCGGACAAGATCACCGCCTTCGCCGGCGTCACAAACTAGCTGCCTGCCCTGTCTGTACTCGTGAAAGCGAGAGACAGGGGACGAAGGTGCGAACCACCCCGCTCCGATCCGTCCCGTGCACGGCGCAGCTCAGGCTGCCCGGCTGCTTCGTGGCCTGCTGTCGGTGCCGCGAAGGACCGGGCCACGATCCTCTGGGTCGTGCTGAATCCCGCCAAGCTGCGGGGCTGGCACCGCGGCTGAGCCTTGTACTGGCAGGACATGGTTCCGAACGAGAAGTGATGTCAGCGTTGAGATATGAAGAAGGTAACCATGCAAAACTCCGTTGATCTGACCGGACGGCTCGCCGTCGTGACCGGAGCGAGCAGCGGCCTCGGACTCGGCCTGGCGACCCGCCTGGCCGCGGCCGGCGCCGAGGTCCTCCTGCCGGTCCGCGACGAGGCCAAGGGCGAGGCGACGCTGAGCCGCATCCGCGCCGAAGCACCCGGTGCCGAGGTGTCGCTGCGCGAGCTCGACCTGGCCTCGCTGAAGTCGGTGCAGGCGCTGGGCGACACCCTGAACGCCGAGGGCCGACCGATCCACATCCTGATCAACAACGCCGGGCTGATGACGCCGGCCACGCGGCACACCACCGTCGACGGCCTGGAGTTGCAGGTCGGGACCAACCACGTCGGACACTTCGCGCTCACCGGCCGGCTACTGCCGCTGCTGAGCGCCGGCCGCGCCCGGGTGACGACCATGACCAGCAGCGCGGCCCGGCACGCCAAGCTGAACTGGGAGGACCTGCAGAGCGAGCGGGCGTATGCGCCGATCCGCGCGTACAACCAGTCGAAGCTCGCAAACCTGATGTTCGCGCTCGAGCTCGACCGGCGCTCCCGCGCCGAGGGCTGGGGGATCGTCGGCAACGCCGCCCACCCGGGCACCACCCTGACCGGCCTGTACGCCGCCGGCCCCAACCTGGGCCGGGAGAAGCCCTCGCCGATCGAGGCCGTCATGAAGCGCCTGGCGAGCTGGGGCGTGCTGGTCCAAGACGTCGACCGTGGCCTGCTCCCGGCCCTGTACGCCGCCACCAGCCCCGGGGCGGAAGGCGGCCACTTCTACGGCCCGGACGGGTTCGGCCAGTTCACCGGCGGTCCGGCCGAGTTGACGATCTACCGCCCGGCACGCGACGAGGCCGCGGCCGCCAGGCTGTGGGACGTCTCGCAGCGCCTCACCGGCGTCGAGTACGCGGCGGAGTGAGAATGGACCGTGCCCGGCTGGCCGAGTACCTGCGTACCCGTCGTGAAGCCCTGCAACCGGAGGACGTCGGGCTGCCCCGCGGGCGGCGCAGACGCACGCACGGCCTGCGCCGCGAGGAGGTCGCGGTGCTCTCCGACCTGTCGATCGACTACTACAGCCGCCTCGAGCAGCCGCGCGGTCCCCATCCCTCCGAACAGATCCTCGGTGGGCTCGCCCGCGGGCTGCGCCTGTCCATGGAGGAGGGTGACCATCTCTTCCGGCTCGCCGGGTACGCCACTGCGCGCCGCTCCACCGACGCGCACGTCAACCCAGGGATGATGCGCATCTTCGACGGTCTGCGAGATGCCGCGGCGCAGGTGGTGAGCCCGCTTGGCGAGACATTGCTGCAGACCCCGCTCTCCGTCGCCCTGATCGGTGACGAGAGCATCCACCAGGGTCTGGCCCGCAGCCTGCACTATCGCTGGTTCACCGACCTGGCGACGCGGTTCCTCCGACCCGCGGAGGGCCCGCTGATCGTCGCGGACCTGCACGCGTCGTACATCCGTGACGGCAAGGATTCCCGGGCGAGCGCACTGGTCGGCGCGCTGCTCGAGGAAAGCCCCGAGTTCGCCGCTCTCTGGCGCGAGCACCCAGTGGCGACCCGCTACTGCGGCCCGACCCAGCTCCTGCACCCGGAGGTCGGGCCGATCGACCTGCATTGCCAGCGGCTGATCGACCCGGACCAGTCGCAGCAACTGGTCATCTACACCGCGCAACCCGGCAGCGAGAGCCAGGAGAAACTGGACGTCCTGAAAGTGATCGGCGGCCGGCACCTCGACGAGGTGCCGACCGCCGATCTCGGCGACTAGCGGGTCAGCCAGTCACGGTAGGTGGTCTTCGCGAGCACCGCGCTCACCGGGGCGATCAGGACATCGCCGGGCACCGCGGCGAACATGCCGGCGGCCGGATCGACGACGACCTCGCGCTTGTCGCCCTTGCCGGCCAGCGCTATCCGGCCCCACTCGTCAAGCGTGAAGACCTCGGGCCCGCCCACGTTCCGGGTGCCCTGCAACGGCGCGCCCACGGCGACCTCGGCCACCGCCTTCGCGACGTCGACCGACGCCATCGGCTGCACCGGCGTGCTGGGCAGCCGCACCGTGTCGCCGTCCGCGGTCCAGGACAGAATCGCGTCGGCGAACTCGAAGAACTGGGTGGCGCGGACGATCGAGTACGGCACCGGGCCGGCCTTAAGGATCTCCTCCTGCAGCACCTTCGCGCGGTAGTAGGCGAGGTCCGGCACCCGGTCCACGCCGACGATCGACAGGATCACGGCGTGGCCGACGCCCTCGCGCTGCGCGGCGGCCAGCAGATTTTCCATGGTCGTCCGGAAGAAGTCGGCCGACGCCTCGTCGAAAGTCGGCGAGTTCGTCAGATTCAGCACGACGTCGGCGCCCTTGAGCCCGGTGTCGAGGCCCTCACCGGTGAGCAGGTCTACGCCATTCGACGGAGACAGCGGCACCGCCTCGTGCCCCTCCGCCTGAAGGATCTTGACGACCTGCGACCCGATGAGCCCAGTACCACCCAGCACGGCGATCTTCATGTCTCTCACATCTCTATCTCGGTCGGGATGCCGGGCGTTCAGCCGGCTACGCCAGTACTGACCGGATGGCACGGCCAGTTGTGACTCGCTGATGTCACACACGGCACAGGCGACGTCAGTTGGCGGGTTTGCCGAACCAGCGGGAGAGGTGGTCGTCCAGGTCCTGCTGATCGTCGCCGATCCAGGCGATGTGGCCGTCGGGGCGCAGCAGGAGGCACGGAACATCCAGGACGGCAGTGGGATCTGCGAGGTAGTCGACCCGGTCTGACCAGCCACCGACGGTCAGGCGTTCGGTGCGGTCCAGCAGCAGGCCGCGGCCGCGATGCAGCAGACCGTAGAGGTGGCCCTGCTTCGTGTCGATGTCGCGCAGGCGGCGGCCGAGCAGGTCGGGGCCTTCGCCGAAGTCGTAGCGGATGCCGATCGCGGTGATCTTCTCGATCAGGTAGCGGTTCACCTCGTCGAAATCCATCAGTTCGGTGAGCAGCCTGCGCACGGCCTGCGGGCCCGGTTCGGTGGACAGCAGTTCCATCTGGGCGCGGGTGTTGTCCAGTACGTCCTCGGCGACCGGATGACGTTCGTCCTGGTAGGTGTCCAGCAGTGGTTCCGGTGCCCAGCCGCGAATCTGTGCCGCCAGTTTCCAGCCGAGGTTGAATGCGTCCTGAACGCCCAGGTTGAGGCCCTGACCGCCGGTGGGTGGATGGATGTGGGCCGCATCGCCGGCCAGCAGCACCCGCCCGACCCGATAACGTTCGGCGAGCCGGGTGGCGTCCCCGAAGCGGGACAACCAGCGCGGGGAGTGCACGCCGAAATCGGTTCCGGCGATGGTGCGCAACTGGTGTTTGAAATCCTCGAGGGTGGGCGGTTCCGCGTGATCGCTGACTCCCGCGCCGGGGATGACGACGCGATAGACCCCTTTGCCGAAGGGCCCGAGGCTGAATACCTTGTTGGTCTCGCGAATTTCGGTCACCTTGGCGGCGATCTCCTGCTGGGGCACACCCACTTCCAGCTCGCCCATCAGCGTCTCGGTCCGCGAGGGCTCGCCGGGGAAGCCGACGCCGAGCACTTTGCGTACCGTACTGCGCGCGCCGTCACAGCCGACGAGATAGCGCGAACGCAGCTGTTCCCCGTCGGCCAGCCGGACGGTCACACCCTCGTCGTCCTGCTCGAAATCGGCCACCGCACAACCGCGCCGGACCTGCGCACCCAGTTCGATCGCATGTTCTTCGAGCAGGTGATCGATGGCCGGCTGCGGGATGCCCAGCAGATAGGCGTGCGCGGAATCCAGGCCCTCGGGCGCGGGTTTGGGGATGGCGGCGAAGAAGCCGCCGGCCGGACGCTGTCTTCCGTGTTCGAGAATGCGCTCCAGCAGTCCGCGCATGGCCATCAGCTCGATACTGCGAATATGCAGGCCGACTATGCGAACGAACGACACGGGCTCGTTTTCCTTCTCCAGAACGAGTACCCGCACTTCGTGCAGCCGCAGTTCGGCGGCCAGCGTCGCACCAGTCGGCCCGCACCCGGCAATGATCACGTCGAACATGAAGTCGCGATCGGCCATATCGTTCGACGACGGCTCGGTGGTGAACGGCAGAGAGTTCATAGGTGTTTGCCTTTCGGGAGGGCCTTGTTGGCGAGGCGCTCCCGGCGAAACCTACGTCAATCGCCCGACCATGACGGAAAGAGGGAGCACCCACATCGAAACAGCGTTCATGGGTCTCACCTCCTCGCGCAGCATCACGGTCAACAGCAAGCTACAAGCCCGAGCATCATCCCGTCCAATCCCTATAGGTGCCATTGAGCGCCTGATCGAGGAGGAGCGGGAGGGGCACGCAGCCATGGGCCGAAGTCCGCTGAAGCCATCAGCGCGCTAGCGATGACAGCGGACAGATCTGCACCGAATATCGTGAGCGATTAGAATGTTCGCCGCCGATGGATGATTGACGAGGAATATCGGGGGTTGCTGAGAAATGGCAGAACAGCAGGCGCCAACACCATTCGCCCAACTCGACGACATGCCGCCACCGATGCGGACGCTGATCCTCGGGGTACTGGAGGGGATGGCGGCCACGCCCGAGGTGGTCCGGGTCCGACAGTTGGCCGACGAAGCGTTGCGACCGGCGGCTGGTGAGCGAATTCTCGACGCGGGCTGCGGAGCCGGTGAAGTGGCCCGGGCCCTGGCTGAGACGGTGGGACCAGACGGACAGGTGACGGCGATCGATGCGTCTCAGGTGGCGATCGATCACGCCGCGTCGAAGGACGACGGTGCCGGCGTGCAGTACCGGGTCGCCGACATCACGGCATTGCCGTTCGGTGACGGGGTCTTTGACGCGGTGCGATGCGAACGTGTGCTGCAGCATCTGGCCGCCCCCGATGCCGGTGTCGCGGAACTGGTTCGGGTCACCCGGTCCGGTGGTCGGATCTGCTTGATCGACACCGACTGGACGTCATTGGCCAGTGACGGCTTGCCGGACGAGTTGGTCGAGGCGGTGACCGGGGCGCTGCTGAGCCGCGGCGTCCTGCACCACTCGACGATGGGCGGACCTTGCGGCGCCGGCTGGTGCGATCCGGCCTGACGAGCGTGTCAGCGCAGCCGATCACGCTGTGCTTCCCCGACCCGGCCGCCGCCGGGCTGATCATGCCCGTGTTCAACCCGATGGTTCCGGCCGAGGCCATGATGGTGGCGGAGGACCTGCGGGAGCGCTGGTTCGAGGCCGTGGCGACGGCAGGTGCCCGGAACGAGTTCCTCGCTGTCTTGACGATGTGGGTCGCCGTTGGGACCGTGCCGTGACCTCGCCCGGGCGCCTGCTCCCATTGCCGCAGCCGGTGGCTTGAATCTGCCTGTCGCTCAGGGGCAAACGAGCCGGAGTGAGGAACCTCGTTGATCGGGTTCCCCACTCCGGACAGTGTTTTCCGCGATCAGCAGAATGTTCCGCGTGGTAGAAGACAATTCGGATTCCCCGGTGTCTGGTCGATCCACTCGTGCCACTGGGTGTTGTTCGACCACTTGATGATGCCGGGTAACTGGAGCGTACCGGTGATGGTTCCCTGCCCGGGAAACGTCACCCGGATCGTCGAGGCGTTGACGACGTAGCCAGCGCCGTTCGGCCGGTGCAACTCACTCATGTCCACGGTCAGGAACCCGTTCACGTGGCTGATGTGATGCCGGGTGATGCCGTTCGTCCAGGTGGTGTCGAGGCCGATCACCGGCGCTCCGGTGTACACCTTCTGCCACTGCGCGCCGTTGTTCCATCGCAAGACCGTCGGCGACAGGAACGTGCCGATGTAGGTATCGGCGTCGGGGAACCTCACCACGATCGACGACGCATCGAGAACGGTGCCGACGCCGTTGGGGCGGTGAGCGTAGGACATGTCGATGATGACCTGGTTGGCGGCAACCGTGATGACAGGTCTGGCGACGCCGTTGTCGGTCCAGGGGCCGTTGACATTGAACCCCAGCGCGGCGGTGACCGCAGCAGGGTTGGAGGACGTCGACCCGGCAGCCGACGCCGTACTCGCGGCGCCAAGGGCAGACACCAGGGCCACGCCGGTGAGCGCCACCGCCGTCATGAATCGTGTGAATCGCATTCTCATCTCCTGGTCAGTCCTGCACTGTTGGTCGTCCGGATCGCTCGTTGACGAACTCACCAGCGACGAAATCCTCTGCTACAGCTGCGATTCGCTATAGGCGAGGGGCGTGGTCCCCGCAACGAAGCATCAGTGACACCCGAATCAGTGCCCTGCGGCCGCTATCGACTCTGAGGCAGAGCGGGGCGGCTGGCATCCGTGTCGGCTACGGACTTGAGGATTCAGTGGCGGCATCCGTGCTCGGCACGGACGTGCTCCACCTGATTCTGCGAGCAGGCTCATGCACGTAGACGGAATCGCGGGATCGGTGGCCGCCTCGGCAGACCTGTACGAAGGGCAGGGCGTTCCACGTCGTTCCTCATGCGGATCAAGGACTCGATCCGGAACGCGACGGTCTGATGGAACGGGATGGCACGTCCACCGCATATGAGGCGTTCAGAAAGTCGAACCGTGCTGCTATCGCTCATCATCGCGGTGGTCGTCGTCCCGTTGACAGGCCCGTAGCAGCCGCAGGGACCACCGAGGCTCCCACCGAAGCCCAACGCTGCCGTGCTCGCCTGACCGAGTCCCAGCTCCCGCATCAAAACCCTTACCAATGCTGATGAACCGCCCGCCCAAGCCTGAGCGCTACGGCCTCTGACGCGGGATGCCTGTCAACGCCGGTGATGTCAGGAAGACGTCAGGCAGAAGGGGTGGCCAGCCGGATCCAGGAGTACCCGCCAGCGTCCGTCGCCGGGCTGATGGTCCGGTTTTGCCGCTCCGAGTTCCAACGCCAGCTCCTCCATCGCATCGAGGTCGTCAGCGCGGAAATCCAGATGGAACTGTTGTGGCACGTCCTGACCCGGCCACTGCGGAGCCCGGTATCCGTCAACCCGCTGGAATCCCAGATCACAGCCGGAGCCGTCCGTCAGAGCGACGAACTCGTCCGTACTGAAGAGCTCGCGCATCCCGGTCAGTGCACCGTAGAAGCCCGCCAGCGTCCGCGGGTCGGCACAATCCAGAGTCACCCCTCGCAGTACAGCGCCTGGCACCATTCGCTCCTTCGCGTCCGCGCGTCTGTCTCCGTAGGCCGCCGCTGCACGCAATCACCGGCCACAGCCACACCGTACGCGCCACATCCACCGCTGAAGTAGCGGTTTACCCCTGCCTCAGAGCAACGGGTGGCTGTGACCGGCGCTTTCGATACACGCCCGGCGCCCCTCAGCCGGGGGTGGAACCCACCCCGAAGAAGCCGAACGCGGTGTACGTGCCGCTCGCGCAGGATCCACCGCCGGTCGGCCTACGGATGCTCTGACACGGTTCTGAGGTCCCTCGAACGTTGGCCGGTGGTTTCACCGTTCTCGCACTCGAGGTCGACGACGCGATAACCGAAACGCGTTGTCGTTGATTGGGAACCACGAGCCGGCTGATGCGTAGCCATGAGTTGGCTATTCGGTCGCACTCTCGCTCAGGACGTGCCCGCTGGCGTCGGCGAAGCGCCGGAGGGTCTGGTCGGACTCCACGTCGGCCAGCCCCTCAATCGACGACCGTGCGATGACGAGCATCACCAGGCGATCGTGGCGTACCACCAGGGTTGCGAAGGACCGGGCCGACTCTCGCCAGAGATCTTCGAACCGGCCGCTGTCGTCAGTCGTGGCCATCTCGATGACGAAGACGAGGAACAGGTGATCGAAGGGGGTGGCCTCTGGGCGCTGGTGCTCCGGGCGCAGGTCGGCACGGAAACTCGCGATGCCTGGTGAACGCCGCAGTAGTGCCTCGATCTCTGGTCCGGAGTTGCGAGGAAACCAGTTCGATGAGATGTCGTCCCCGACAGTGAGACCGTCGGCGAGATACTTGTCCCGGCTGACGACGTCCATCAATCGCAGCGTTGCGCCGAGCAGGTCGAGGCTTCCCGTGTTCTTTCGGCCGCCGGTTTCGACGAAGCCGATGAAACCTTGCGTCCGGACCTCCGTCATCATCCAATTGGTCAGGAGATCGCGGTCTTCGACTGTTCGGAATCGGCGGAGCACCTTCGCGGTTACCGGCTCGGCCAGTTCGGCTGCCGCTGTGACCGATCGCGCGGCCTCCGCGGTTTCGTTGACGCGATGCATCGCGTGCCGTGCGATGGCTGCCGCCCACACGACGTCCCGAGGGTCTACGCGTGCGCTGTCGATCATTGCGAGGGCCACGATGGCGAGTCGTGCCGTTTCAAAGTCGTTGGCCCGGAGGGTGGCAACGGCGGATCGGCGGGCGAAGGTGATCAGGGTATAGAAATCGCGATCCGTCATCGCCACCCGAAGTTGGGTGCGCTGGGCGTCGGAACCGTCCTCGAATTGCCTGGCGAGTGCCGTGACGGTGGCGTCGGTGTCGGACTCGATGAACCGCAGGAGATCGAACTCACCGAGTTCGACCCGGTACGTCGCACCACGCAGAGGAGAGACGAGGTCTCTGTGTTGCTTATGGTGAGCAGCCTCGGCGGCGCTAGCATCGGCGACCTGCTGACCCAGGATCATGAAGGATGGCTCGCTGCGAGCCCTGCCACGCTTGCCCCACCACGCCATACCGGCCAACAGTAGCCAGAGTGGACACGCCGCGGCGTTCGGACGACCATCGTGCTCATCCATTGCAGCAGGAGGATCGCATGCGCGCCACACGCATCATGGCCAACCTTCGGGTGGCTGACATTGAGGCAACGAAGGGCTTCTACACCGACTACCTCGGGCTCAGTAACGAGGAGTTCAACCTGGGCTGGGTGGCCCGCTACACCTCTCCGGACACCGGGGCGAACGTCCAGCTCGTCACGGGCGACGCAACCGCACCCGAAGACTCGGTCATTTCCGTTGCCACGGATGACATCGAGGGTGCTTATGAAGAAGCTCAGAAGCTCGGCTACGAGATCGTACACCCGATCACCACCGAGCCATGGGGCGTGCGCCGGTTCTTCGTCCGGGCACCCGACGGCAACGTGCTCAACATCGTGAACCATCGAGACTGAGGCAAAGCTCAAAACGGCACTCACCGGCCGCTGATCGCGCGGACGCGTTTGGCTGGGCCAGCCGGCCGTATGTCAGCTGCTCTGTCAGGGGCGTCCTCAACGGTTGGGGTCTGCGAGTGGGACCAGACGTTTCTCGGCCAGGCGGGTGACCGCGGCCAGCGGGGCGGTGGCCGCGCCGATTGCCTTGGCCATGGCGGGGCGGTCACCGGCCCGCAACAGTTCGGGCCCGATCGCCGCCATCACGGCGGTCAGCCCGGGCAGCGGACGGCCGAACAGAGTGACTTCCACGATCAGGCCCTGGTCGTCGAACCGCAGCAGCTGGGCCTCCTCGAAATCCAGTCCACGGCAACGGCCGTAGTAGAAAAGGGCCTTCGCCCGGTCGTCGCCGAGCTCGGTGTGGAACCGGATGGAGTCGATCACCCGGAAGGCGGCCGTGAGCATGGCGTGGACCTGGTCGCGGCCGGTGAACCGGAATTGCGCGGTCAAGGGCGAGATCACCTGGACGTTTTCGGCCAGGCACGTCGTCACGAGTGCAGGGTCGCGGGACTCGCTGGCCTGGCGCCACGTTGCTGTCGTGGTCTGCGCGGTCACGAGGGCCTCCGTCCGTCCGGGCCTGAGCAATATCCAGAGTAGGACCAGTGCACATCGCCCCATGCACCGAGGATCCGGAACTCACTCGAACATGTCGTGACTGCCGTCCTGCCCGTGCTGGCGTGGCGCGTCACCGGCATCGTCGCCGTCTCTCTCGACGGCCTGGGCTGCGGCGCTGCGCAGCGGCCGCCCGCACGCTGACCTCGGCAACACCGCGCCTCAGCGAAACGATGAGTTGGGGGCTCTTGCCGGGTCTACCCTCGCGACACTCGACGCAGGAGGAACCATGAGCAAGGTCATCGCATCCATCACCACGTCGATCGACGGATACATCACCGGTCCCGACGACGGGCCGAAGTACGGCCTGGGCCGGGGTGGCGAGCGCCTGCACTACTGGGTCATGGGCGGCCCGTGGACCTACGACGGCGGCCACGAGTTCGCGATGCACGGCCCCGACAAGGAGTTCTACGACGACATCGTCTCGACCGTGGCGTCCGGGGTGGTCGGCCGCGGCATGTACGACGCGGCCGGCGCGTGGGGCGGGACCAACCCGTTCCCCGGCACCCTGTTCGTGCTCACCCACCGCACCGCGGACCAGCCGGCGGCGGAGACCGGCTTCCGCTTCGTCGCAGACCTCGACTCCGCACTCGCCCAGGCGGCTAAGGCGGCCGGGGGCGGTGACGTCGCCGTCGGTGGCGGCGCCGACATCATCCGGCAGGCGCTGGCGGCGGGGAAGGTCGACGAGCTGATCCTCTCGACGGCTCCGGTGATACTCGGTGCGGGCAAGCGACTGTTCGACGGGTTCGACCGGGACATGGACCTCGAGGTGGCCAAGGTCTACAGCTCGCCGTACGCCACCCACGTGCGCTACACGGTCACGAGGTAGCCCGTTGCAGGCCGTCCCATGACCAGTGCGGAATGCTCAGGCCCTCGGGGACATCGTCAGCAGAGGCGTGGTAGCGCGACATCGTCGTCGTGGTCGCCCAGGCGAAGTAGTCGAGCAGCACCTGCCGGAGCGGCTCGGCCGCCGTCAGCCCGACGTCCTCCAGCGCCTGGTCGAAACAGGCGATCGCCCGCCGGTCCATCTCCTCGTGCGGACCGTTGCCGCTGTGGATCTGCACGACCGACGTCTCGTTTCCGTAGGTATCGGAATAGGTGGTCGGGCCCCCGAGGGCCTCAGCCCAGTACGCAGCGAGTCGCTCGTGGTGCTGAGGATGGAACCCGCGGCTGAAGGCGTGGCTGACAATCTCATCGGCCATCACGCGAGAGTGCCACGCCTCGGCCAGGCGGAGTAGGCCTTCGCCGCCGCCCGCGGCCTCATAGACGCTCTGCATGTGCCAAGGATGGCAGGTCAATCCCGACCGCCGCAGACTCACCTGCGGCGCGTGTTCACCAGCTGATTCCGGCCGCCACCGGCAGGTGGTCGCTGCTGGTGGCAGGCAGCACCCACGAGCTCTCCGGCTTGACGCCGCGCACCAGGATCTGGTCGATCCGCGCCACCGGGAAGGACGCCGGCCAGGTAAAGCCGAAGCCGTCCCCGGCCGTGGTCTGGGCCGAGCGCAGCTGTGAGGTGAGGTTGGCGAACGCGCGATCGTCCATGGTGCCGTTCAGGTCGCCGAGCAGCACCACCTGCTCGTTCTGATCGGCGGCGATGGCCCGGCCGAGCGCCTGCGCGCCCCTGTCCCGCGAGGCCGTCGAAAAGCCCACCCGGGGATTCACCCGCGCGGACCCCAGGTGGGCCACATACACCGCCAGCGGGCCCTGGTCCGTGGCCACCGTGGTGCGCAGCGCCCGGCCGTAGGCCATCTTGACGTCGTCCGAAATGGTGTCCGCCAGCGGCCCGGCGTCCGTCTCGATGTTGACCGGCTGGGTGCCCGACAGTGGCAGCTTGCTCCACAGCCCGACCGTGCCCTGCACCGCGTGGAACGGGTACGTCTTGCCGAGTTCCTTCTCGTACGTGCGCCTGGCCTGCTCGGTCATCTCCTGCAGGGCCAGCACATCCGCTCCGGAGGCGGCCAGGTCGCGGGCGGTGCCGGCCGGGTCGGGGTTGTCGGCGCCGACGTTGTGGCTGGCCACCGTGAGGTCGCTGCCCGGGGAGGACTTGTCGCTGAGCTGCGCGCCGAAGAGGTTCAGCCACACAACGACCGGCAGCAGCAGCGCGAGCACCGCGCAGGCGGAGCGGCGCCACAGCGCCCCGGCCAGCAGCACCGGGATGAACAGGCCGAACCACGGCAGGAAGGTCTCCATCAGGCTGCCGAGGTTCCCGATCCGGTTCGGGATCCTCGCGTGCAGCAGCAGGAACAGGCCCAGCAGCAGTGCCAGGGCAGCAAGCACCGGGCCGCGCTTCCAGGGCCCGGGCTGGGAACCGATGCGGATCGCCCGGCGGAGGCCCGCGCGCCAGGTCCCGGACCCGGCACCCCGGCGGATGCCGCCCGGCCCGGTCTGCCTGGTCTGCCCGATCTCGGCCGTGTCCAGCGGCGGCATCGGCCGTCCTCGCTCACTGTCGGTGTTGCCCGTACGAAAGGTGCTGGTCACTGCTGCATCCTCGGGTCCTGGGTGGGGTCGGCATACATGCGCGGGCAACCGTGATCGATCGCGTTGGTGCGCAGTTCGTAGTGCCAGGGTTCGTTGCGGTAGATCTGGCACAGTCCGTACTCGGCGCCGTGATCGGACAGCCATGCCGTGGCCTCGGCGTGCCCGATGTCGACCGCGTCGCCGGACACGTGCGGAGAGGTGTCCGCTGTGGCCACCCATCGGGCGGCTTCCTTTTCCGAGCCGTACTTCGAGACCGCCTGACGAAGCAGCTGCTTCTGGTGCTGCGGGGAGCGCCAGCCGCTGTTGACGTAGAGCGTGACGTCGTCGGCGGCCTCCGTCGCCGCTTCGCGCAGGGCCTGGAGCAGCTCGGGGTCGAGCTTGTCGACGGCGGGATACCCCTTGTCGAACACTGTCACGCCCTCAGGGAGGGCGCCGCCGGCCTCGCCTTGGGCACCCGTGCGGACGGCACGCTTGTGGCCGACAGGAGGAATCTCGACGGGTGGGTCTGCCGAGGCGGGCGAGGACGCGGAGGGGGGCGATGACGCGGGCGCGGGCGCGGAGGACGAGGACCTCGGCGCCTGATAGGCCAGGGCTGCGGTGATCACGGCGATGACGACGATCAAGCCGACGACAAGGAGCGGGCGAATCCGATGGGTCGATCTTCGTGCTGATGGTGTGTTTCGAGCCATACCGCCAGTCAAGGCAGCCAGGTGTTGCCAGCACGTATGGGGTTTTCGATACGCCGACGATAGGTGCCGGCTCGTAGCATCGAGAGTATGCGTGTGCTGATTGTCGAGGACGAACCCTTTCTGGCAGATGCCATCCGCGACGGCCTACGCCTGGAAGCGATCGCGGCTGACATTGCCGGTGACGGCGACACCGCTCTGAAACTGCTGAGCATCAACACCTACGACATCGCCGTCCTCGACCGCGACATCCCCGGCCCGTCCGGTGACGAGATCGCCCGACACATCGTCTCCCTCGGCAGCGGCATGCCGATCCTCATGCTCACCGCAGCCGACCGTCTCGACGACAAGGCCACCGGGTTCGAACTCGGCGCGGACGATTACCTGACAAAACCCTTCGAACTGCCAGAGCTCGTCATGCGGCTCAGGGCACTCGACCGCCGGCGTGCGTACAGCAGGCCACCCGTGCGGCAGATCGCCGGGCTGCGGCTGGATCCGTTCCGCCGCGAGGTCTACCGCGACGGCCGCTACGTCGCGCTCACCCGAAAGCAGTTCGCCGTGCTCGAGGT
>Ga0307513_10003150_pt1 | contig 22539 bp, 16 predicted proteins | sample 15_EM_MG_FD_202174 | JGI IMG/M metagenome (GOLD analysis project Ga0307513, IMG submission 202174) | Populus trichocarpa ectomycorrhiza microbial communities from riparian zone in the Pacific Northwest, United States - 15_EM | ecosystem: Host-associated > Plants > Roots > Unclassified | place... | reverse complement strand
CGAGCCGCCCCACATCGTGGCGATCCAGGAGAACACCTTCACGCCCGTCGGCACCGCGATGACCATGGTGGCCGCCACGAAATAGGCCCGCAGGTTGATGGGCATGCCGACCGTGTACATGTGGTGCGCCCACACAACAAAGCCGATGAAGCCGATCGCCACCATGGCGTAGGCCATGGCCAGGTAGCCGAACACCGGCTTGCGCGAGAACGTCGAGACGATGTGCGAGATCATGCCGAACCCGGGCAGGATCAGGATGTAGACCTCGGGGTGTCCGAAGAACCAGAACAGGTGCTGGAACATCACCGGGTCGCCGCCGCCCGCCGCGTCGAAGAAGTGGGTGTGGAAGTTGCGGTCGGTGAGCAGCATGGTGATCGCGCCCGCCAGGACCGGCAGCGAGAGCAGCAGCAGGAACACGGTCACCAGGATCGACCAGACGAACAGCGGCATCCGGTGCAGCGTCATGCCCGGCGCGCGCATGTTGAAGATCGTGGTGATGAAGTTGATGGCGCCCAGGATCGAGCTGGCGCCGGCCAGGTGGATGGCGAGGATCGCGCAGTCCATCGCGGGGCCGGTGTGCCCGGATGTGGATAGCGGCGGGTACATCGTCCAGCCGCCGCCGAAGCCCTTGCCCGGCCCCCCGTCGACCGTCATCGAGGTCAGCAGCATCACCCAGGCGGCCACCAGCAGCCAGAAGGATATGTTGTTCATCCGCGGGAACGCCATGTCCGGCGCGCCGATCATCAGCGGCACGAACCAGTTGCCGAACCCGCCGATCATCGCGGGCATGACCATGAAGAAGATCATGATCAGGGCGTGGGCTGTGACCACGGCGTTATAGCCGTGCTTCGACCCTTCGATGATCCCCCACTGCGCCATCAGGCTGTGCGGCTGGAACACCTGGATGCCCGGCTCGGCCAGTTCCCAGCGGATCAGGCCGGAGAGCGCCCCGCCCACCAGGCCCGCCATGATGGCGAACAGGATGTAGAGCGTGCCGATGTCCTTGTGGTTCGTGGAGAAGAACCAACGCGTGATGAAGCCCGGCTTGTGGTCGTGGCTGTCGTGGTGGTCGTGAGCGGCGGCTTGAGCCATCTTGACGCTTGTCCTGGATCAGTGCGCGGCCGGCGCCGGGGGCGCGGGCGGGGTGGAGGTCGCGGGGGCTGCGGGCGCCGCAGCGGCCGGGGCGGTCGCTGCGGCGGGCGCAGCCGATCCCGTGGCGGCGGCAGCCGCGTTGGTGGTCGGCGTCGCAGCCGGTGCGGCCGCGGGCTTGGACTTGGTCTTGGAGGCCACCCAGGCGTCGAAGTCCGCCTGGCTCACAACCTTGACTTCGATGGGCATGAAGGCGTGGTCGACGCCGCACAGCTCACGGCAGCTGCCGTAGAAGGTGCCGACGCGGTCGACCTTGAACCAGGTGTGGTTGACCTTGCCGGGCACCGCGTCGGTGATGATCCCGAACGAGGGAACCGCGAAGGCGTGGATCACGTCGGCGCCGGTGACCAGCACCTCGACCACCTGGTTGACCGGCACCACCAGCGGCTCGGTGGCGGCCAGCTTGTAGGGCACGCCCTTGGCCTTGGCCTTGTCCTCAGGGAGGATGTTGGAGACGAATTCCGGGATCTTCTGGTCGGGGTACTCGTAGCCCCAGTACCACTGATAGCCGGTGGCCTTGATGGTCATGTAGGGCTTCGGCATGTCGTTGTAGTTGAACAGCAGCCGGAACGAGAAGATCGAGATGAAGACCAGGATCAGCACGGGAACCAGGGTCCAGACGACCTCGATGACCGTGTTGTGGCTCCAGCGGGCCGGGATCGGGTTCGCCTTCCTGTTGTAGCGGAAGACGCACCACAGCAGCAGGAACAGCACGAACAGCGTGATGACCGTGATGATCGGCATCAGGATCCAGTTGTGGAAGAAGATCGCGTCGTCCCTGAGCGGGGTAACCCCCGGCTGCAGGTCGATGGCGCCCGGCGTGGGCTGGCCAACTTCGTCCTCAGCGAACGCCGCAGCGCTCCAGAACGCTGTCATTGCGCCCGCAGCGATTCCGGTCGCCAGCGCCCGCATACCCTGAAACCTCGACTTCATGTCCCCTCGGTCTGGTTGGCCGGCCTTGTGTCGCAAAACTGACGATCGCCCGACTGTCAAAGAGGCGCACGGACGCGATCGGCGCGTCCACACGGCCCCTCAGCGCGGGTGCATACGCGCATCGCTTGGGCTTGCCAAGGCGCTAGGGACCCCACAAGCCCGCCTTGTGTTTGACGCCCATTCGTCGACCTGTGTTCGAAGGAATTCCGATGCGCCTGAGCCCTGAAGCGGAACAGCGCATCCGGAACGATTTCAACGCTCTCGTGAACCTGGAGCCCGCCGAACTTCGGGCGTGGGTGCTGACGCCCGAAAGCCACAGAGTCGGGATGACCCGCCGGGGCGAAAGCGAATCGCTGGGCCACGATCCGCTCCGCGGCCGTAAGTCCGGGTGACGCCGGGCCGGGCGCTCCCTACATTGCTTTGCATGAACGCCATTTCCCCCGCCCCTTCGATCCTTGAGTCCGCCGGCATCAGCCCGGAGCGCGCCGGTAATATCCTCAACGAGGCCCTGCAGGGCGCCGACGACGGGGAGCTCTTCGTCGAACGGTCCGAGAGCGAGTCCTTCCTGTTCGACGACGGACGGCTGAAGTCGGCGGCCTACGATGCCACCGAGGGCTTCGGCCTGCGGGTGGTGGCCGGCGAGACGGCGGGCTACGCCCACGCCAGCGAGATCTCGGAAGCGGCCATCGCGCGCGCCGGGCAGTCCGCGGCGCTCGCCAAGCGCGGCTATTCCGGCCACGCGGCCGAGCCGCCGCGCGCCACCAACGCCAAGCTCTATGGCGAGGACAATCCCCTCGCCTCCCCCGGCTTCTCCGACAAGGTCGCCCTGCTGCAGGAGATCGACGCCTGGGCCCGCGCCCGCGACCCGCGCGTCGTGCAGGTGATCGCCTCATTGGCGGGCGAGCGCCGCACGATCGAAATCCTGCGCGGCGACGGCCGGCTGATCCGCGACATCCGGCCGCTGGCCCGCATCAACGTCCAGGTCACCGTCGAGCGCGACGGCCGGCGCGAGAGCGGCTACTCGGGGGCCGGCGGCCGCGCCGGGTTCGAGACCTGGATCACGCCCCAGACCTGGCAGGAACAGGTGGACGAGGCGCTGCGCCAGGCGCTGGTCAATCTCGAGGCCGTGCCGTGCCCAGCCGGTGAGATGGACGTGGTCCTGGGTCCCGGCTGGAACGGCGTGCTGCTGCACGAGGCGGTCGGCCACGGGCTGGAAGGCGACTTCAACCGCAAGGGCACCTCGGCCTTCTCCGGCCGCATCGGAGAGCGCGTCGCCGCGCCCGGCGTCACCGTCTTCGACGACGGCTCGATCCTTGGCCGCCGCGGGTCTCTGACCGTCGACGACGAAGGCACGCCGACCAGCCGCACCATCCTGATCGAGGACGGCATCCTGGTGGGCTACATGCACGACCGGATGAGCGCGCGGCTGATGGGCCTGCAGGCGACCGGCAACGGCCGTCGCCAGTCCTACGCCCACATGCCGATGCCCAGGATGACCAACACCGGCATGCTCGGTGGCGATCACAACCCCGCCGAGATGATCACCTCGACCAAGCGCGGCCTCTACTGCGCCAACTTCGGCGGCGGCCAGGTGGACATCACCAACGGCAAGTTCGTCTTCCAGTGCACCGAGGCCTATCTCATCGAGGACGGCAAGGTGACCACGCCTGTGAAGGGCGCGACCCTGATCGGCGACGGGCCTTCGGCGCTGACCCGGGTGACCATGATCGGCGACGACTTCGGCTTCGATCCCGGGGTCGGGGTCTGCGGCAAGGCGGGGCAAAGCGTCCCGGTCGGCGTCGGCCAGCCGTCTCTGAAGATCACCGGACTGACCGTCGGCGGAACCAGCATTTAGCGGACCCGCGGCGCCCCCAGAAATCTACACTTGTAGTTTGATAAAACTACAGGTGTAGTCTGGTGGCGGTTGGGCCACGGTGCAGCTTCACCAACCTTACGGGCAATTAATTGGCGTGGCTTGGCCGCGGCGGGTCATTTGCCCGTGGGGAGATTCGAAAGTTCATGATGCTTCTGCTGGGTTTGGCGCAGGCCGCCGCCGTCATCGCTGCGCCGCCGCCGGCCCAGACGGGGGTGATCAGCTATCCCGCGTCCTATTTCGTCGCCCTGCAGAGCCAGAACGCCAGTGAAATGCTGGGCCGGTTGCCCGGCTTCACCCTGGAGAGCGGCAATACATCGCGGGGTTTCGAAGGCTCCGCCGGCAACGTCCTGATCGACGGCCAGCGTCCGGCCAGCAAGACCGACAGCCTCGACGAGATCCTCAGGCGCATGCCCATCGGCGTGGTCGAGCGCATCGATCTGATCCGCGGCGGCGCGCCAGGCATCGACATGCAGGGCAAGACGGTGCTGGCCAATGTGATCCGCAAGAAGGGCGCCGGAACGCGCCTGCTGGTCGCGGTGGCGCAGAGCCACGACGCCGACGGCCGCACCGTCGCCGCCGAGCGCATCGAGGGGTCCGGAAACCTGGGCCCCAGCAAATGGGAGTTCGGCACCTTCTACGGACGTGGCCTGGACGACAGCAACAGCGGCGACGGGCCCGGCGTCACCGTGCACGCCAACGGCGTGACCGATACGTCCGACATCAAGACGGAGGGTGACGGTCAGACGGCCTTCGGCAGCGGGTCGGTGGAGACGCCGGTCCTCGGCGGCACGCTGCGGGTCAACGGACGCCTGTACACCGACAAATACAAATACGACGAGCAGGACACCCTCATCACGCCGACGCCGGGGGAGGTCCGTGACAACTGGGTGCAGCGCACCGACGACACCGAGATCGGCGGCGCCTTCAACCGCGGGTTTGGCCCCAACACCAACGTCGAACTCGTTGGCCTGCGCCAGACCCGCGACCGTGACTACGACGAGGTCTACCATACGGTGGGTGAGACCGACGTCTTTGCGCTGCGCCGGGAATCCAGCGAGGCCATCGCCCGCGGCGTCGTGAAGTACCGCTTCACGCCCCGGCTGTCGCTCGAGGCCGGGGCGGAGACCGCGCTGAACAAGCTCGACAGTCGCACCCGTTTTTCGGTCGACGGCGTTTCACAGGACCTGCCCGCCGCCGATGTGCGGGTGGAGGAAAAGCGCAGCGAGGTCTTCACTAAGGCGACGTGGCGGGCGACCCAGAAGTGGACCCTGGACGGCGGGCTCCGCTACGAAACCTCGACCATCACCTCGCGCGGCGATGTCGTGCTGGGCAAGGACCTGCACTATCTGAAGCCCCGCCTGGCGGCGACCTGGGCGCCACGCGAAGCCACCCAGGTGCGGCTCCGCATCGAGCGCGAGGTTGGCCAGCTCAACTTCGACGACTTCGTCGCCTCGTCCAAACTGACCACGGCGTCCGGCGTCACCGCGGGCAACCCCAATCTCGATCCGCAACAGGCCTGGGTGGCGGAGGCCGCCATCGAGCAGCGCTTCTGGGGTTCGGGCTCCGTGGTGCTCACCGCCCGGCACTCCCGACTAACCGACGTGGTGGACCGCGGCCCGGTCTTCTCGCCCACCGGCGTCTTCGACGCGCCGACCAACATCGGGTCCGGAACGCTGGACGACCTCGGACTGACGGCGACCGTCCCGTTCTCGCGCTTCGGGCTCAAGGGACTCGAGGTGAAGGGCGATGTGACCAAGCACTGGTCGTCCGTGACCGATCCCACGACCGGCGAGAAGCGCGAAATCTCCGGCCAGCATCCGATCGACTGGAACCTCAGCTTTTCCTACGACATGCCGGCGCAGCGGTTCCGCTGGGGCGTCAATCTCTTCGGCAGCTTCCGCGAGAGCTATTACCGCTTCAACCTGATCAACACGGTCAAGTACGACAGCTACCTGGCGCCCTTTGCCGAGTGGCGCGCGACCCCGACGATCACCATCCGGACCGAGCTGGACAACGCCACCGCACGCGACGTGCGCACGACCGACCTGGTCTATCCCGGCCCGCGCAACGCCGGCGGCAAGCCTGACGTGCAAGACCGCAACTTGAAGAACGGCCGGATATTCTACGTCCGCGTACGGAAAACGCTCGGCGGATAAAGCTCCGCGCGGACGATCTGATCAGGGGAAAGATTTCCCCGATTTAATCCACCTTACGGGCATTTAATTGGCGTCTCCGGGGCGGCCCAAGTCATCTGGCGCGGCTTTGGGGAGAGTTTGCGCATGTCGCTTATCCATATCTTTGCGCAAGCCGCCGTCGCTGCCGCGCCACAACCCACGCCGGTTCCGGCGTTCGTCGCGCCGGCCCCCGCAACCCAGGGCGTGAGCAGCTATCCCGCCGCCTTCTTCGCTGGCCAGCAGGTCGCCAACGCCTACGAGATGCTGGGCCGGGTGCCCGGTTTCTCGCTCGACACCGGCGACAGCGTCCGCGGCTTCGAAGGCGCCGCGGGCAACGTCCTGGTGGATGGCCAGCGGCCGACCAGCAAGACCGACACCCTCGACCAGATCCTGATCCGCATTCCCGCCGGCCAGATCGAGCGGATCGACGTGATCCGCGGCGGCGCGCCCGGCATCGACATGCAGGGCAAGTCGGTCCTGGCCAATGTGGTCCGCAAGTCGGGCGGCGGTTTCCGCGGCTTGTTCGCGGTGGCCAACAACCATCTTTGGGACGGCCGCAACATGCACGGCATGCGCCTGGAACTCTCCGGCGGCGACGGCGTGCGCACCTGGGAGGCGCTGGCCCGCTACGGGTACGGCAACGACGACGGCGGCGAGTTCGGACCGCAGCTGCGCATCGCCCCCGACGGCTCGATCATCCGCCGCTCGCAGTACAAGTCCGAGAGCGACGGCCTGCAGCAGATCCTCAGCGGCGCCTATTCCCAGCCACTGTTCGGCGGTCGGATCGCGGTCAACGGCCGCGCCTTCTGGGACAGCTGGAAGTCCGAGGATACCGCGCGCTACACTGAGCCCGCAGATCTGGGGACCTCCAATTCCACGGACCCCTACGACGATTTCCAAACCGAGCTGGGAGCCCGCTTCGACCGCAGCTTCGGCGCCAAGACCAAGCTCGAGATCGTCGCGCTGCGGACCGATCGCGACTACCACGCCTTCGACCTCTTCCAGTTCGACGGCGACACCAGTCTCTTCCGCAACAAGCGCACCCTCAGCGAAACGATCGGCCGGTCCGTCGTGAAGTATCAGCAGTCCCCGACGATCTCGTTCGAGGTCGGCGGCGAGGGCGCGCTCAACAAGCTCGACACCCACAGCCGCGACTTCGAGAACGGGGTCGACACCCCGCTCCCAGCGGCCGACGTGCAGGTCAAGGAGACCCGCGGCGAGGTGTTCGCCAAGGGCGTCTGGCGGCCACGGCCCGAATGGACCCTCGACGCCAGCGTGCGTTACGAGGCCTCACACATCACCTCCGACGGCGACGTTGTGCTGGAGAAGACCCTCACGTTCCTCAAGCCCCGCGTGGCGGTGAGCTGGGACGCCCGGCCCGACACCCAGTTGCGCGTGCGGGTCGAGCGGGTGGTGGGCCAGCTCAACTTCGACGACTTCGTCGCCGGCGCCGACTTCGCCAGCGGCACCGGCGTCAGCGCCGGCAATCCCGATCTCAACCCCGAACAGGCCTGGGTCGCCGAGGCTGCGATCGAGCAGCGGTTCTGGAAGAGCGGCGCGGTCACCGTCACCTATCGCCACTCCGAGCTGAAGGACGTCATCGACCGCGGTCCCGTGTTCCTGCCGACCGGCGAGGTGTTCGACCAGCCGACCAACATCGGCGACGGGACCAAGGACGAACTGACCGGGTCCGTGAACCTGCCGTTCGACCGGTTCGGCTGGCGTGGCGCGCTGCTGCGCGGCGAGATCAACAAGCGCTGGTCGAAGGTCACCGACCCCACCACGCTCACGTCGCGCTCGATCTCCAAGCTGCGGCCGCTGGAGTGGGAGGTCCACTTCAGCCAGGACCTGCCGCAATCCGGCACAAGCTTCGGCGCCGACCTCTTCTCCGGCTGGTCGCAGAAGTCCTACCGCTTCAATTATATTTCCGACGTGAAGCTGCACAACGCCTGGCTGGTCACCTGGGTGGAGAAGCGCCTGGCGCCCGACCTCGTCGTCCGCGCCGAATTCCAGAACTGGACGGAGCGCGGCATCCGCATCGCCACCCAGATCTACGACGGCCCGCGCAACACCGGCCAGCTCGCCTACACCGACGACCGCGATCTGACGCCCGGGCACAGCCTCTACGTCCGCGTCCGGAAGACGTTCGGCTCCTGAACGAAAAAGGCCGGGCGCGAGCCCGGCCTCTGACGCTGCGGCTGCGAAACCCTAGAGGTCGCCCCGGATCGCCGCCGGGTTCACCGCCTGGCGTTCGCCGTCCAGCGTCGGCGCGATCGGCTCCGGCTGGGCGTGGCCGGAAGCCTCATTGGCTCCGTTCGCCCAGCCCTTGATGAAGAAGCTGACGGCGATGAAGAGCACGCCGACACCGACGCCGGCCCAACCCAGCTTGTTGAAGCCGTCCAGCGAGGTCGCCAGCGCCGCGCGCGGGTCAAGCACCTGGCCGCCGACCGTCTCGGTCCCCATCAGGCCGGCGATCTTGCCGCCCACGAACTGGGCGATGGACGAGGCCAGGAACCACACCGCCATCATGAAGGAGACGATGGCGCGCACCGAAAGCTTGGTGACCTCCGACATCCCCACCGGCGACAGGAAGAGCTCGCCCGTCGTGTGCAGGAGGTAGAGCAGGGCCAGCATGAAGAGCGGCATGCGGTACTGCTCGTCCGCCATCCCCTGCGCCCAGACCACCACCAGGAAGCCTAAGCCCACCTGCAGCAGGCCGAAGCCGAACTTCAGCGTCGGATTGGGGTCGCGCCCGTGGGAGGCGAGCCAGGCCCACATGGCCGCGAAGATCGGAGCGAAGATCAGGATGAAGCCGGCGTTGAACGACTGCGTCTGGGCGGCCGAAATCGCGCCCAGTTCGACGTTGCGCGCGGCGAACAGGTTCAGCGAGGTGCCGGCCTGTTCGAAGAGTGTGAAGAAGATCACCGAGCCGAAGATCAGCACCAGCGCCAGCATCATCCGCTCGCGCTCGATCTTCGTGCACTTGGCGAACAGGAACCAGACGATGAAGATGATCGCGGCCACCACCGAGGCGCCCAGCGCCCAGCCGACGATGTTGTTGTACTGCACCAGGAAATAGACCGGGATGACGCCCAGCAGGCCAAGGGCGTAGATGCCCCACTCGCGGTTGATGGGCCCGAGCACCTTCTCCTTCAGCGCCGCCGGGACGGGCGGCTCGCCGTGGCCCTCGAGGTGCTTCTTGCCGAGCGTGAAGACGATGAAGCCCGCCGCCATGCCGATCCCGGCCAGGCCGAAGCCCGCCCACCAGCCGACCGTCTGACCCAGGAGGCCGCAGAGCACCGAGGCCCAGAAAGCCCCGAGGTTGATGCCGTAATAGTAGAGGGTGAAGCCGCTATCGCGCCGGGGATCCCCCTGCGGATAGAGCTGGCCGACGATGGTCGAGATGTTCGGCTTGAGGAAACCGACGCCCATGATGATAAGGCTGACGGCGATGTAGAAGGCCGCCTTGCCGAACGGATCGACCTTGGACGACATGGTGTAGGAACCCTTGGGCAGGTCCGCGGGCAGCGGCGACGCGGCCGGCAGGTTCTTGATCGCCATGCCGCCGTCGGCCGCCGGGCCGAACTCGTAGCGTTTCCCCTCCACCACCAGATGCACCTGGCGGCTCTCCATCCGCCCCTCGGCGGCGACCGCATAGTTCTGGCCCTGGTAGGTCAGGGTCTGCTGCGCGGGCGTGCCTTCGATGGCCATGGTCATGTGGCCGGCGACCAGCAGCAAGGCGCCGAACGCCACCGCCTTGCGCGTGCCAAGCCAGCGGTCGGCGATGATCCCGCCCAGTAGCGGCAACAGGTAGACGAGCGACGTGTAGGAGCCGTACTGCGCGCCGGCCTTGGAGTCGTCGAACAGCAGGTGCTGGGTCAGGTAGAAGATCAGAATGCCGCGCATCCCATAGTAGGAGAACCGCTCCCACATCTCGGCGAAGAACAGGATGATCAGGCCTCGCGGGTGGTTCTTGCGAAGCTGCAGCAGCACCGGGATGCCGGTGATGAGCGTCACCGCGATGCCGATAAGAACGATGGGGTTCATGAGGTGGACGGTTCCAAATCCCTGAGGGTGCGCATCTACCGGCCCCCCGGCAGCGCATTTGGGGGGAGAAAATCACGCGCCCTCCCCAAGCACAAGCAACCGGGCGCCCCCATATGAGCGAGGCCCCGCCCGCTCGGAGCCGCTTGCGCGGCTCGTGCGTTCTGGAAGTCTTGAGGAGGACCGCCCATGAAGACGCCCGGCCCCGACCACCCGATCACGCTTACGCCCGCCACGCGCCGCTGGCGGGCGATGTATTCGGGCCATGTGATCGCCGACACCAACGACGCGATCGTCCTGAAGGAAGCGAGCTATCCGCCAGTCGTCTATTTCCCGCGGGACGACGTGGCGATGGATTATATGTCGCGGACGGACCAATCGACCCACTGCCCCTACAAGGGCGACGCCGCCTACTACACCCTGCTGATGGACGGCCATATCGCCGAGAACGCGGTCTGGACCTATGAGCAGCCCTACCCTGCCATGGCGCTGATCGAAGGCCGCCTCGCATTCTATCCCGACAAGGTCGAGATCTATGAGGTCGACGACGCGGTTGTGAACCCGCACCACCTCGCCAACGCGGAAGAGCGCGCGGAGGTCGACGCGGTCGTGCAGCACACCGACTCCGGCGCGGGCAGCGCACAGCGCCGGCCCTGGCAGCCCAGTATCGAGCAAAGCGACGACGGCGGGCTGAGGTAGCCACCCACTTCCGCTCATCCCCGCGAAAGCGGGGACCCAGGCTTTTTCACCTACAGCGATCAGACCGCTCTGGTGGTGGGCGTGGAACTGCCGAACCACAAAAACACCTGGGTCCCCGCTTTCGCGGGGATGAGCGGGGTGTAAAGCTCACATCCTTGAGTGAGTTGGGGGCTTCCATGACCAGGTTCACCGGCGCCGCGACGGCGCTTTCGCTGCTGGCGTGGGCGGGCTCGGCGCAGGCGCTCGACGTGGCCGCCGTCCAGCCGAAGATCCAGGCCGGGATCACCGCCGACTACCCCCACCTCGACGCGCTCTATAAGGACATCCACGCCCACCCCGAGTTGGGCTTCCAGGAGACCCGCACCGCCGCCAAGCTGGCCGCGGAGATGAAGGCGCTGGGCTTCCAGGTCACCGAGCGCGTCGGCAAGACGGGCATCGTCGCGATCTACAAGAACGGCCCCGGCCCGACGATCCTGGTGCGCACCGAACTCGACGCCCTGCCGATGGAGGAGAAAACCGGCCTCGCCTACGCCAGCGTCGCGAAGCAGACCTGGAACGGCCGCGAGACCTTCGTCGACCATGCCTGCGGCCACGACGTCCACATGGCCATCTGGATTGGGACGGCGAAGGCTTTGCTCGCGCAGAAATCCCAGTGGCGCGGCACGCTGATGTTCATCGGCCAGCCGGCCGAGGAGATGGTCGCCGGCGCCAAGGCCATGCTCGACGACGGCCTCTACGCGCGCTTCGGCAAGCCGGACTACGCGCTGGCCCTGCACGTGGGCGCAGCCCCGGCCGGCTTGATCGGCTATCGCGCCGGCGCCTCCACCTCGACGGCGGACACCCTGGAGATCGTCTTCGCCGGCCGCGGCGCGCACGGGTCGATGCCGAACCTCTCCATCGATCCCGTGGTCGAGGCGGCCCGCTTCATCCAGGACGTGCAGACCGTGGTCAGCCGCGAGAAGGACCCCTGGGCGTTTGGGGTGATCACCATCGGCGGCGTCCAGGCCGGCAGCGCCGGCAACATCATCCCCGACAGCGCCCTGCTCCGCGGCACCATCCGCACCTACGACGAGGGCGTGCGTCAGAACCTGTTCGACGGCATCCGGCGGACCGCCAACGGCGTCGCGGCGATGTCCGGCGCGCCGGCGCCGAAGATCACCATCGGCGACACCGCCTGGTCGATCGTCAACGACGCCGAGCTCACCGCGAAAACCGCGGCGGTGCTCAAGCAGGCGTTCGGCGCCAAGGCGGCCCAGTCGGCGACGCCGGGAACCGCCAGCGAGGACTTCTCCGAGTTCCTGCGCGCCGGCGTGCCGGGCCTGCAGCTCAGCATGGGCGCGCTCGACCCGGCGGTGATCGCCGCCGCCCGCGCCAAGGGAATCCCGCCTCCGGGCAACCACAACCCGGGCTTCGCGCCCGCGCCCGAGCCGACCATTAAGGCCGGCGTGGAGGCAATGACGCTCGCGGTGATGAACCTGATGCCGGCGAGCTAGTAGGCGAAGGTGTCGAACGCCTTGCCCGCGTCGCCCGCCCAGGGACCGTTGTAGAGTTCGAGCAGCCGGTCGGCCGCGGTGACGCCGCTGTCGGCGATGTCTTCCAGCTCGGCCAGATAGTTGGTCTCGTCGACCATGCCGCCGGAGAGGCGATTGCGGCGCTTCAGGCCCTCACGGGCGATGGCGACCATGTCCTTGCCCACGTCCTGCACGCTGCGCCCGGCGATCTGCGCCTTCAGGCCGATGCGGGCCACGTCGCCGCGCAGGCGCTCGTGGTCCTCGATCTTCCAGTCCTTGCAGAGGTCCCAGGCGGCGGCGAGCGCGGCCGAGTCATAGAAGATGCCCATCCAGAGCGCCGGGAGCGCGCAGAGCCGGCTCCAGGGCCCGGCGTCGGCGCCGCGCATCTCCAGGTACTGCTTCAGCCGCACCTCGGGGAAGATGGTCGTGGTGTGATCGGCCCAGTCCTTGATGGTCGGCCGTTCGCCCGGCAGCTCGGACAGCTTGCCGTCCATGAAGTCGCGGAACGAGCGCCCGGCCAGGTCGATGTAGCGGTCGCCGCGCTTGGCGAAATACATCGGCACGTCGAGGGCGTATTTCGCATAGGTCTCGAAGCCGAAGCCGTCCTGGAACACGAAGTCCAGCATGCCCGTGCGGTCGGGGTCGACGTCGGTCCAGACGTTGGCGCGCGCCGAGACGAAGCCCGACGGCTTGCCCTCGACGAACGGCGAATTGGCGAAGAGCGCCGTACAGATCGGCTGCAGCGCCAGGCTGGTGCGGAACTTCATGACCATGTCGGCTTCCGAGCCGAAGTCGAGGTTCGCCTGCACCGTGCAGGTGCGGAACATCATGTCGAGGCCCTTGCCGCCGACCTTGGGCATGTATGCGCGCATGATCTTGTAGCGGCCCTTGGGCATCACCGGGATCTCGTCGCGCCGCCAGGTGGGGGTGAACCCCAGCCCCAGGAACCCGAGGCCGAGCTCGCCGGCCACTTCCTTCACCTCCTGCAGGTGCTGGCCGGTCTCCTCGCAGATGTCGTGGATCGTTTCGAGCGGCGCGCCGGAGAGCTCGAACTGGCCGCCCGGTTCCAGGCTGACGTTCGCCTTGCCGCGCTCCAGCGCGATGACGTTGCCCGCCTCCATCACCGGCTTCCAGCCGAAGCGGGTCAGGCCGTCCAGCAGCGCCTTGATGCCGCCCGGCTCGTAGGGGACCGGTGAATGGTCGGCGACGTGGAAGACAAACTTCTCGTGCTCGGCGCCCACCCGCCATTCGCTGGCCGGCTTTGAGCCCTTGTCGAACCAGGCGACGAGGTCCTCGAACGTCAGGGGACGATCCTTGCAGTCGGCCTCAGCCATAGGTTTCCTTCCCCCCGTTCCGCACCGGAACGCGACAGCTGGGCTCTTTACGTTGAGAGAGTAGGTGGGCGCAATTCCGTGAACCTCAAGAGGCGAGTGTCGGGCCCCAGTCGCCAAGCGCCGCCTGCCAGAGCGTCAACGCGCTGATCGCCGCGGTATCGGCGCGCAGAATCCGGGGCCCAAGCGTCGCCGCTGTGGCGAAAGGAAGCGCCCGCAGCATGTCCCGCTCTTTGGGTGAGAACCCGCCTTCCGGGCCGATCAGGACGCCCCACGGGCCCGTGGCCTGGTCCGCCAGCGCGGCCTGGACCGGCTTGGCGTCGCCGGCCTCGTCGCAGAACAACAGCCGCCGTCCGGACTCCCAGCCGGCAATCAGCTTCTCCAGCTTCACCGGCTCGAGCACTTCGGGCACGTCCAGCCGGCCGGTCTGTTCGGCCGCCTCGGTGCCGATCGCGGTGAGCCGCTCGACCCGAGCGCGATCGGCGTTGGTGCGTTCGGTGGTCACCAGGCGCACGCGCCGGGCCCCCAGCTCCGCGGCCTTTTCCACGATGGTCTCCAGCCGGCCGCGCTTCACCAGCGCGATGAGCAGGTCGAGGTCCGGGCCGACCCGTTGCGGCCGCTCCAGCAGCTCGGCCCTGACGCCCACCGCCCGCTTACCGACGACGGTGATGCGCGCGCGCCACTCGCCGTCACGGCCGTTGAACAGCAGCACCTCGTCGCCGGCGACCTGGCGCATCACGGCGGCCAGGTAACGGCTCTGACCCGGGTCCAACGCCAGCTCGGCGCCGGCGGCGAGGTCGTGCGGAACGAACAGTCGGATCATGGGGTGGTTCTAGCCGGACGGCGCCTCACCTCAAAGATCGTCATCCCCGGGCCTGCCCCGGGGACCCAGAAACGCCACGCGCTCACGCAGGCGCCCCCACGCCGGTGCTTATGGATGGCCGGGACAAGCCCGGCCACGACGAACAAAGAAATGGGCTTGTGAGCGATCCGGGAGTTACGATCCGGAATGTCCAAGCAAGATGACTACGAAGACGAGATCGAAGCCCTGCAGATCGATCTGGTGCGATACCAGGTGGAGGCCATCGCCTCGGGCCAGAACGACCTGGTGATCTTCGAGGGCCGTGACACCGCGGGGAAGGACGGCGCGATCAAGCGGATCACCGAGCACCTGTCGGTGCGGAACACCCGCGTCATGGCCCTGCCCAAGCCCACTGAACGTGAGCAGACGCAGTGGTATTTCCAGCGGTATGTCGGCCACCTGCCCGCCGCCGGCGAGCTCGTGATCCTCAACCGCTCCTGGTACAACCGCGGTGGGGTCGAGCCGGTCATGGGCTTCTGTACGCCGGCGCAGCACGAGAGATTCCTGCGCGACGTCCCCGAATTCGAGACCATGCTGGTCGGCAATGACGTCCGGATCGTGAAGCTCTGGCTCGACATCTCCCGGGGCGAGCAGGCCAAGCGGTTGAAAGCGCGCACCACCGACCCGCTGAAGACCCTCAAGGTCAGCTCTCTGGACAGCGCCGCGCAGGAGAAGTGGGACGCCTACACGGTCGCCCGCGACGAGATGCTTCGGCGGACCCACACCAAGGACGCGCCCTGGTTCGTTGTCCACACCGACGACAAGAAGGCCGCGCGGGTCAACATCATCCGCCATCTCCTGAGGACGCTCGCAGGCAAGGACATCGCCAAGTCGGTCAAGAAGCCCGACGCCGACGTGCTCTTCGCCTTCGAACCGGGCGCGCTCGAGGACGGCCGCCTGGAACACTGAGGCGCGAGGGAGCGCAACGGACATGGAGACCGCGACGCTTGGAAGCTTGGGCGAGATCAGCCGGCTGACACTGGGTGGCGGCGGCATCGGCCAGGTCTGGGGTCCGACCAGCCGGGAGGAGGCGCTGGCCACCCTGAAAGCCGCCATCGACGGCGGGATCACCGTCCTGGACGCCGCGCCCATGTACGGAACCTGCGAAAGCTTCATCGGCGAGACGTTCGGCGGAAGTTTGCCGCCCGGCGTGAAGGTGACGACGAAACACGCCCTGGGTTCGCCAGACCGCGCGGAGGTGGCGCCCCGGCTGGTGGCGTCGCTGGAAGCCAGCCTCGACGCCATGCGGCTCGAGCGGGTCGACCTCTACTTCCTGCACTCGAACCTGCACGCCGACGGCTACGAATTCGCCCACGGCAATGCGCGACGCGACGAGATGTCGACGGCCTTGTCGCTCTATCGGGACGAAGTCGTGCCGACCCTGGAGCAGCTGAAGGCGCAGGGCCGCATCGGCGGCTGGGGGATCACCGGCATCGGCGTGCCTAGCGCCGTCCTGGCGGCCCTCGACCACACGCCGGCGCCCGACGCGGTGCAGGCGATCGCCAACCTGATGGACAGCGCCGGCGCCCTCCGCCGCTATGCCGAACCCGCCCAGCCACGGGCGATCGCGGCGGTCGCCAGGGCGCGCGGCGCGGGCGTGATGGGCATCCGCGCGGTGCAGGCCGGCGCCCTGACCTCCGCCGTCGATCGCGAGCTTTCGCCCAACAGTCCTGACCGCCTGGACTTCGACCGCGCCGCAAGCTTCCGCGCGCTCTGCGCCGGCTGGGGCGAGACGCCGGCTTACGTCGCCCACCGCTATGCCCTGAGCCTGCCCAACATCGACACCCTGGTGCTGGGCGTGAAGAACCGCGCGGAGCTTGAAGAGTGCCTGGCGGCCGAAGCCGCCGGTCCGCTCGATGCCGAGCAGATGGCAGCCGTGGACGCTCTGGGGCTGAGCGGCGTCGGCGCGTCTTGACCGTCGCCGCCACCTCAAAAACCTTGTTATTTCAATCCGTAACGGAATCCGACTTTGTTCCGCCGCCGCCGAGTGGGCGGCTCAGAAATTAACCATTCGTTTACGCTCATTGTTCTTTGTTTGTTCGATTGTTATCGTCGGCCGGCGAGTCGGCTGGCGGGGATAACCGGACCTTGAAGACAGCTTCCCTTACCGCCGGCGAGGCCCGCCGCATCGCGCTCGCCGCCCAGGGGTTCGGAGCGCCGAGACCCGACGGAGACATCGGCAAACGCCAACTCCTGAAGGTGATCGACCGGCTGGGCGTGGTCCAGATCGACAGCGTCAACGTGATCTCGCGCACCCACTACATGCCGGCCTTCTCCCGGCTCGGCGCCTATCCCCGCGCCCTGCTGGACGAGGTCGCCTGGGGCAAGAAGCGGCCCCTGTTCGAATATTGGGCGCACGAGGCTTCGCTCCTGCCGCTGGCGGCGCAGCCGCTGTTGCGCTGGCGGATGCAGGACGCCCACGACGGCGTGGGCGTCTGGAAGGGCGTCGCCCGCTTCCTGCGCGAACGCCGCGACTTCGTGGATAGGGTGCTGGAGGAGATCGCCGCGCGCGGCCCGATGTCCGCCTCCGAACTCGACATGGGCCACAAGGGCGAAGGCGGCTGGTGGGGCTGGAGCGAGGCCAAGCGGGCCGTCGAATGCCTGTTCTGGACGGGCGAGCTCACCACGGCCACCCGGCGCGGGACCTTCGAGCGGGTCTATGGCCCGCCGGAAAAGGTGCTGCCGCGGGCCATCGTCGAGGCGCCCACGCCGCCGCGCGACGAAGCCCAGCGCGGGCTCTACCGGATCGCGGCGCGGGCCATGGGCGTGGCGACGGCCAGGGACCTTCGCGACTACTTCCGCATGCCGGTGGACGGCGCCAAAGCGCGGCTGGCTGAACTGGTCGAGGACGGCTCTCTCCTGCCGGTCACCGTCAAGGGCTGGCGCGAGCCCGCCTATCTCGACCCCGCCGCCCGTCGCCCGCGCCGGATCGACGCCCAGGCGCTGCTCTCGCCCTTCGACAACCTGATCTGGTTCCGCGAACGCACCGAGCGGATGTTCGCCGTCCGCTACCGGATCGAGATCTACACCCCGGCCGAGAAGCGCACCCACGGCTACTACGTCCTGCCGTTCCTGGAAGGCGACGCGCTCACCGCCCGCGTCGACCTGAAGGCCGACCGCAAGGCCGGCGTCCTGATCGTCCAGGCCAGCCACGCTGAACCCTGGGCCAGCGACACGACGCCGGTGCGGCTGGCGCAGGAACTCAAGCTGATGGCCGGCTGGCTGGGGCTGGACAGCGTGCGGGTCGAACGCCGCGGCGACTTGGCTGGGGCGCTGGCGGAAGCCACAGCTTAGTTCCTCCCCCGCTGGGGGACGGGGACCTCGAAGCGGTCGAGAGGGTCCGCCGCCGACTCCACGGAGGACCCCCTCGTTCAGCGTTGCTGACAGCTCCCCCAACGGGGGAGCAACTGTCTGCGATGCCCGCCGAGGCTTACGCCGTCCCCTCGGTCACCGCGTGCAGCCGGGCGTAGGCGCCGCCCTGCTTCACCAGCTCGCCGTGCTTGCCTTCCTCGACGATGCGGCCGTCCTCGAAGACCAGGATCCGGTCGGCGCCGCGGATGGTGGAGAGGCGGTGGGCGATGACGATGGTGGTGCGGCCCACCATCAGCTCCTCCATCGCCGCCTGCACCTGGCGCTCGGTCTCCACGTCCAGCGACGAGGTCGCCTCGTCCAGCACCAGGATCGGCGCGTCGGCCAGGAAGGCGCGGGCGATGGCCACCCGCTGGCGTTCGCCGCCGGAGAGCTTCACGCCGCGCTCGCCCACCAGCGTCCAGTAGCCGGCCGGCAGCCTCGCGATGAAGTCGTCGGCCCGCGCCCGTTTGGCCGCCAGCGCCACCTCAGCCTCCGTCGCCCCCGGCCGGGCGTAGGCGATGTTCTCCGCCAGGGTCCGGTGGAACAGGGCCGGGTCCTGCGGCACCACCGCGATGGCGCGGCGCAGGCTGCCCTGGTTGACCGTGGCGATGTCCTGCCCGTCGACCAGGATCTGGCCGCCCTCCAGGTCGTAGAGCCGCTGGATCAGCTTCACGAAGGTGGACTTGCCCGCCCCCGTGGGACCGACCAACGCCACCCGTTCTCCCGGCGCGATGCGCAGGGTGAAGTTGTCGTAGAGCGGTTGCTCGGCCGACCCGTAGCGGAACACCACCCGGTCGAAGACGATCTCGCCCAGCTCGCTGCGGAACGGCTTGGCGTCGGGCGCGTCGAGCACCTGCGGGTCCATGCCGGCGTAGCGGGCCACGTCCTCGCTGTCGTCCAGGCCGCGCTGCGCCATGCGGATGTTGTCGCCGACATTGCGCAGATAGCTGGTCATCAGCATGAACGAGGTGATGGCGAAGGCGATGTCGCCCGTCGTGGCGCGGCCCTGCGACCAGAAGTGGATCAGGATCCCCGTCAGCCCGGCCTGCAGCGCCACCAGGATGAGGCTGTGCAGCAGCCAGAGGTCGGTGAACCGGTTCCAGGTCTTGATCGTCTGGCGCCGCCACATCTCGGTGACGCCGGAGATCCGCTCGTCCTCGCGCGCCTCGGCCCCGAACGCCTTCACCGTGGCGTTGGACGAGATGGAATCGGCGATGGCCCCGCCGATCCGCGAGTCCAGGGCCACCGACTTCAGGTTCATCGGCCGCGCGTAGAACGACGTCATGACGATGTTCGAGGCGATGTAGAGCACCGTGACCGCGAAGGCGAAGAGGCCCACCAGCGGCCAGCGCATGGCCATCATCACGCACAGGCCGACTAGCACGATCGCCGCCGGTCCGAACCAGATTAGCGCCGCGTCGGTGACCACGTCATAGCCCCACATGGCGCGCGAAAGCCGGCGCACCGTCGAGCCCGCGAAGCTGTTCGCGTGCCAGTCGGCCGAGAAGGTCTGCACCCGCTTGAACGCCTCGTCGGTCATGTCCTTCATGTTGTTGGCGGACATCGGGATCAGGAAGCGCATGGCCGTGTTCCGGATCACCGAGAAGGCCAGGTAGACGCCCACGAAGATCGCCCAGGCGCGCCACGCCGGATCGGGGGTCGACGGGCTTTGGCCCACCGCGTCCACCAGCTTGCCCGCCGCCCAGGGGAGCGCCAGGTCGAAGCCGATGGCCACCAGCGTGAGCACGATGGTCCCCGTCAGCAGCCCGGGCCGGCGGAGCCAGAAGCGCGAGATGAAGCCCAGGACCTGACGGTTCTTCAGCACACGCTCTCGCGTGTCGTCGGTGTCCTCGTAATGGTCGGTCATTGGAAAACTCGAAGTCGGCGCCCGATGGCCGCGAAAGCCTCGGATCGAGGCGGCGGCGCGGCGTGCGCATTGAGAAGAAGTCGGGTGAGGCGGGAGCTTTGGAAAGGCTCCGGCGGACCACGGGCGCGAGGGATCGCTTCGTGAAGCGGGCCAATGAGGCCCTCAGCAGAAGCAGTCCGGTGGAGTTAGAAGCGCGGCGGCGGCCCGGCGAACCTAAGGGGAGCGGAAACGAAGCTAGCTGTCATCGTGGCCCTCCTTCTCAGGCTGCAGAGGCGGGCAAAATAGCTGCGCGCTACGGGAACCGTCAAGGCGGCGGCGTAACCTGTTCGCCCATAATTTCCGAAGCGCCATTTCGGCAACACAACGGTCTCTGCTAAGTCGCCGTCATGGCCGACTCAGCGCCCCTGCCCGACGCCACGCCCGCCAACTGGGTGGACCGCTATGCGCCGGGGCCGCTCAGACCCTGGTTGAAGCTCGCGCGGTTCGACCGGCCGACGGGGATCTGGCTCCTGATGCTGCCCGGCTGGCAGGGCGTGGCGCTGGCGAGCGCCATGGCGCACGGCGCGCCCTCGCTGACCCTGCTGGCGAAGATCTTCCTGGGCGCCGCGCTGATGCGGGCCGCCGGCTGCGCCTACAATGACATCGTCGACCGCGATATCGACGCCAAGGTGGCCCGCACCGCCGCCCGTCCGATTCCCGCCGGCCAGATCGGCGTCGGACCGGCCTGGGGCTTCGTCGTCGCCTGCTGCCTGATCTCGTTCGCGATCCTCTTGACGCTCGGCCCCCTGGCCATCGGGCTGGGCGTAGGCTCCCTGGCGCTGGTCGCGGCCTATCCCTTCATGAAGCGGATCACCTGGTGGCCGCAGGCCTGGCTGGGCCTGACTTTCAACTGGGGCGCTCTGCTGGGCTTCGCCGCGGCTTCCGGCCACCTCGCCCTTCCCGCCTTCCTGCTCTATGCGGCCGGCATGTTCTGGACGCTCGGCTACGACACCATCTACGCGGTCCAGGACCTGGAGGACGACGCACTCGCCGGCGTGAAGTCCTCGGCCCGCAAGCTCGGGGCCCAGGTCCCGCGGGCCGTCTTCGGCTTCTACCTGGTCAGCCTGATCCTGCTGGCGGCCGCCGGGTACCTGGCGCACCTGTCCCCGGTCTTCTATGCCGGGCTGGGCGGCTACGCCGTCCACCTGATCTGGCAGTCGCGACGGATACACATCAACGATCCGGTCGGCGCGCTTCGGCTTTTCAGGTCCAACAGCTGGGCCGGCCTCATCCTCTTCGCCGCCATCGTGCTCGGCGTCCGGCTGGTCTTCGACTTCTGACAGCGGCGCAGGTTCCGCCGGGTCATTCTGTTTTCCGGGCGGTTTCGGCGTTACAATGACGCCATGGCCGTCGCCGCACGCATCGATCCGAAGACCTATTTCACGCCCGACGAGTGGGCGCCCCTGTCGCGCCGCTCAAGCTGGACCGGCTTGGCGCTGGTGGCTCACGCCTGGATCGTCATCGGCCTCGCCATGGCCATGGCGGTGGTCTGGCCGATCACCATCCCGCTGGCCATTGCGATCATCGGCGCGCGGCAGTTGGGCCTGGCGATCATGATGCATGACGCCGCCCACGGCGCGCTGCACCCGAACCTCAAGGTCAACGACTGGGTCGGCAACCACCTCACCACCGGCGGCCTCCTGGGCTATCGCACCTATCACCTGGGCCACCACAAATACGCCCAGCAGGCCGAGGACCCCGACCTCGTGCTCTCCGCGCCGTTCCCGATCACGCGGCTGTCCCTGCGCCGCAAGATCGTCCGCGATCTGACCGGCCAGACCTATTACAAGCTGCGTTGGTCGGGGCTGGTGAAACGCATCGCCGAGCGCAAACCGGACGAGCCGCTGCTGCCCATCCTGGCCGAGGCGATCTCGTCGCGCCGCCGCTTCTTCATCGGCATGGTCGCGACGATCGCGGTCACCGCGCCCATCGGCCTCTGGTGGGTATGGCCGGTGCTGTGGCTGGTCCCACAGGCGACCTGGCTGCCGATGGTCACTCGCCTGCGCAACATCGCCGAGCACGCCTGCGTGGGCAAGGACGAGCCGGACCCGCTGCGCCATGCCCGCACCACCCGCGCCAACTGGCTCGAGCGGGCGTTCATCGCGCCCTACTATGTGAACTACCACTGCGAGCATCACATGTTCATGCATGTGCCCTGCTACAACCTGCCCCGCGCCCATCGCCTGCTGAAGAAGAAGGGCGTGATGGACGGCATGCTAACCGCCCCCGGCTACGTCGACGTGCTGCGCCAGGCGTCGGCGAAGGCGGCCTAGAGGAAGAGCTTCCGGAAGCTCAGCCGGATCACCCGGCCCTGCGGATCGATGTAGCCGGGCTGATAGCTGAGCGGCGTGGCCCCGTTGGCGTCGCGCACCTTCACCTTGGCGTCGAAGATGTTGACCACGCCAAGGGTGACCCGCGCGCCTTTCAGGAACGGCGCCTTCTCGATCAGCGTCTTCTGTTGGCCGAGGTCGGCGAAGAACCGCAGGTTGACCTTGCCGATGTCGGAGAAGTGCAGGTCGCCGGTGGGCGAGCCGGGCGCGCCGGTCACGGTCGTGCCGCTCAGCCAGTCGGCGGAGAGGCGAACGCCCATGCCGCGTTCGGCGATCCCGAGCTGCGCCTCGACCTCGTTGCGCGGTTGGCCGCCGCCGCCGCCGGCCGCCGCCCCGTGGAGCAGGTCGAGGACCGGGCCGTCCCACCGCACCA
>Ga0307513_10003149_pt1 | contig 22544 bp, 23 predicted proteins | sample 15_EM_MG_FD_202174 | JGI IMG/M metagenome (GOLD analysis project Ga0307513, IMG submission 202174) | Populus trichocarpa ectomycorrhiza microbial communities from riparian zone in the Pacific Northwest, United States - 15_EM | ecosystem: Host-associated > Plants > Roots > Unclassified | place... | reverse complement strand
TTGCCTCATGTATCAGGTACGCCGAATCACCGACTGTGGAAGACGGGTATCGATTAACGAACAGTTCGTTCTTCGTCGACACACCCACCTTAAGGGATACCGAGGGTTGGAGCAGAGGGGAGACTCCCCCTCGCTAGCACACTCGACAATGACCCATTGCAGCCCCAACCAACTATCCCTCTCCTATCCCGGGAGCGATATCGCCGCCCACACCCACCATCTACCTGACTTCAACGCAATGCACCCCTACCAACTTTGGGGACATGGGTATTGGGCAGACCATTCGGGACAAGACCACGAAAGCGAGAAGAACTACTCACCCGGGGTCGGTAAGTATCGACTCAAATAGGGTCTCGAATCCCACCTCTTTACTGCCCTAACGGCCACCCACACAAAACCCAGAAGAGAAGAAAAAAGCAGAGGTAAGCTTTTGTTACCTCTCTCCAGGCTCATCTTTCTGAATAATGTGTGCGGACCGTTCAGGCTGCGGCGCGGCGGCAAGTGAAGAACAACAACAGGAAAGAAAAATTTCGAATTATCCAGAAACTATTGAAGGACTTGGGTGGGGAGATGGGAAAAAGGTCATCACGCCTCAAAGTTTTGAGACAAGGTACGCACCTCCACAGTCCAACCGTAAAATTTGCCAAGGCTGATGTGACCCAGCCGCATCGCGGCTCAACGTCCCATTGGGACACCGACCACCGGCCCTTCGCCCTGGCACCTCCGACAAAAAGGCGGAGAAGGCACTCAGAGAGAAAATGAGTCGCAGCGAGATGACTCGCATCTACAAGTGCCTCAGCAAGCACCTCGTCGGGGGAGGTAGGGATAGGGACCAAATCTTGGACGAAGTTATCTGCGCCCGTAGGTTTTTCACTCAGCTGAGCGATCATCGTGTTGATAAACCGACGAAACAGTCCAACGCGAGGGTGCCACCTTTTTGTGAAATGGGGAGCGGGGTAAGAAGGTATCGTGGGGGAGCAAGGAGGCTGACGTGCAGTTTGTAACTCCAGCCCGGGGTCGCCCGCCGGGGTCCTGTGTTCTCGTCCCCCCTTTATTGTACATACTAGGGGCATCAATTAGCCCAATGTAACAACGCTTGTCCAAACGTACGCACCTTATTCCATCATGAAGGAAGTTTTAAGCGGGGCCGAACGGGACGATCGGTCTCTCTGAGGGGACCGGCAACATTTTATCCCGCCCGGAATTCCCACACACGAACTTAGTGGCATTTTTATAAACTCGCCAGCCCTGCAAGTCCGGTAAAGCCTGAGATCTTGAGAGACTATTCGAGATGACGACGATGACGACATTTTCCTATATGCACAGTGTGCGTTATAAAAACCTTGGCCCACGCATACGACCGCCCCGTCATCGCCCTGGGATGTGGTGGAGAGATGACATCATGACAGAGTTTGCAATGATGATTGAGATGGCGGCTGCTAACCACCCTCCGTTGAACCCGTCATGCCAATCCCACGCTCTCTCCTCGAAAGCCTCAAGAAGATCATCCCGCCTCTCGACGGCTCTCTTCATAAGGGCCAAAGTGGTCGCGTCGGCGTCATCGGCGGCGCACAAGAGTGCGTTTTAGTCCCCTTCGCCATATCTGAGGTTATTCATATCTGAGGTTATTGAATGCGTGGCATGTAGCTACACTGGCGCGCCGTTCTTCGCCGCTATAACTGCTTTGCGGGTGGGTGCAGACCTATCCCACGTAATCTGTGCACCCTCGGCGGCCAACGCGATCAAGTCTTATGCTCCCGACCTGATCGTTCACCCGATCCTCCACCCACCTTCCTCAACATCCCTCTCACCCGACCAGGTAAACTCAGAACTTTCGTCCCTGCTTTCGAGACTCCATGTGCTGGTTATTGGCCCTGGGCTGGGGAGGGAGGATTACATGATTTCGCATGCCAAGACGGCGTTGAACCTTGCCAAGGAGAACGGGATGTATGTCGTGTTGGACGCGGATGCACTGTGGATGTTGGGACAAGATCTCGGAATGCTGAAGGGATATAGGAGGGCGGTCATTACTCCAAACTTGGTGGAGTTCAAAAGATTGAGCGAAGCAGTGGTACGCCGTCCTTGGCCGTCCTCCCAAACTACGATATATCTTATTGTCATCTCGTGTCTGCGCGATAGGGAATCGATCCCTCGACTCCACCGGACTCTCGTGCATCCTTGGTTTCAAAAGCTCTCGGAGGCGTCACGGTGCTCCAAAAGGGTCCAGAAGATATCATTGCTACAAATACCAAAGGCGTTTCCTCCAAAGAAGCCCACGAAATTTCCAAAATCCCTGACAACGTACCCCAAGAACAACTAGAAGAAGAGACCATCACAAAGGTAGATACCCCCGGGGGGTTCAAGCGAGTCGGTGGGCAGGGAGACATCCTGAGTGGATGCACAGCGACTTGGTTGGCATGGGGCAAATGCTACGAGACTGGTGCTTTTGGGTGAGTCCATTTCTCTGCTGTCCCAAATTCGCGGGCCGACCGAACGGATTCGTTCATAGTGACAGGTCGATTCCAATAACTCATTTACCTCACCTGGCTGCGATTGGTGGATCCGTGGTCACGCGTACTACCTCTAGGTTTGCCTTCCAGAAGAACGGAAGGGCAATGCTGACACAGGATATGGTGGGGGAGATCCAAAAAGCCTTCCTCGAGGTATTCCCAGATAGTGGTGCACCAGTTCAGAAGAGCGGCAAGTTGTAAAGAACTCACAACACATGTATGTCCACGGAGAGTTGTCACAGTCGGTGTGTTGTACTAACCCAACCAAATCCTAGATTTTCACACGCGGGATTGTGTCAGAAATGTCACCGAAACCGTTTATTGTGGTAAATATGAATAAAAAGTACCATGCACGATGCTGGGAGTGAGTGACGACTGTAACTACCAAACAAACGAACGAGCATACAGAGAAGGATACAACCAACGCCAAAAAAACGTAAGGCAATAGCATTTATGTAGCAAAAAGGAGTGGAAGGGGCACGAGTGATGGCACCCGTGTTCAGGATGTTGGGGTATATTATGTACACAAAATTGGGGAAATGCACCGTTGAACGTTTGAGCCATGAGGAGGTATTATGAGTGGTAGAGCGGTTTACAGGTTGATTCCGCGGTAAGTGGAGAGCTGGGACCTGATACGGGTGATCTGGCCGGCGGTGAAGTTGTCCATGCACGAATCGTCAGAGTAGTCCATGTAGTTCTTGACGGCTGAAGACAAAAGTGGATAAGCGGCCAAGTACTAAGGTGGGGGCGTAGGAGTTGACTTACGATCAAGACCCGCGCTGGAGCAGGTGTCACGGTTGGCGGGGCAACCGGAGGCGGGGGTAGACTCAGCAGGGGTGTCAGAGACGAAATCGCCACTTCCGGTGCATCCACCCTGGAAGGTGTGGTAGAGCCCGACCCAGTGTCCGATCTCGTGAGTTGAGGTGCGTCCCAGGTTGAAGTTAGTCGTGGAACCTCCAGGAAGGGAGGAGTAGAGGATAACGACACCGTCATCCTGGGGGTTCGACGCGTAGTCGGAAGGGAAGGTGGCGTAACCGAGGAGACCCTCCGAATCACCGGAAGTGAAACCGACAGTATAGATGTTAAGCGTGTTGGCGGTTCCCTTGCGAAGGCTGGTCTTCATGGCGGTCTGCTGGGAGGTATCTGGGCCGGCATTGTTGAACCAGTCGGAACTCCTGGTCCTGGTGATGTTCTGCAGGGTGAAACTGAGACCAGTTGAGGCATAGTCCTTGTTCAAGACACTGATCTGATCGTTGATCTGGGAATCACTATGGTGGATGATCGGAGTGAGAAAGACGGGACGAGATAATCGATCAGTCAAGCGACTTACGGAACGTAACCCCCGGTGATGTTCTGGCTTTGGTAAATAACGTGGAAGTTGACCGGGACCGTGAAAGCAGCGGCCACGTTGACATCGGTGACCCTATCGCCAGCCTCTGCGAGAAGAGAGGCAAAGACCTTCTCCCTCTCGTTGATGACTTCAGGAAGGATATGACTACCGCACGTGCGACCGGTAGACCTCGGCTCAACGCCATACAGCCGGCCGATGTCAGCAGGAGTGGCAACAACAACAGCGGCAAGAGAAAGGAGAGCGGCGAACGCAACGGGGAGACGGTACAACATGGCGGAGGGGGGTGGAAAACGTTCAGCGGGCGATGGGGAAAGGAGGAGACGAGTCGTTCGGCGTATTTATAAGAAGGGCGCCGACCAAGGACAAGGTAGCCTCTGAATGGGAGTTGGGAGGCGCGGAGGATCTCAACGATGGGGCGCACCGAGGTCGCCACTCCATGGATTTTATACCGATCCGAACAAGTGCGTGGCGGTTCCCATGTGTCCCCTCCTCGCCTGAGCAGGGGCCGATTACGGCCATAAGGAACGCAAGACACAAAGAGGGGGCCGGTGTGTGGCGCGTGTCATCGGTTTCCAATGGGAGCGTCGAAGGTGCGATCAATCCCGTTCGCCGTGTCTTGGGAGATCAATTTACAGGCGCCGCATCCACACGTCCGTCATGCACGACCAGCGACTAAAATAGGGATCTGACCAAATTCTACGGCCCAAACACGCATGGATGTGTTGGGTGTGCATACAGGGACGCTTCTCATTTCCATAAGAGCGAAAGAGAACGGCTGTTGTGTGTTTCTAATTTGAGAGGGCCGAAACGCCACGTGCGGCGAGGCTGGCCCGACATGAAAACCTCGCTACAACACTTTCGAACGGAGTGGCACACCGGACGCACTGCAACTACCCTTGACACCCGCTCTATCCCGGACAAAACGTGAAACTAAGCACTTGGATAGCCACATTAGATCCTCTTCGGCCGAGCGTAACCAACGCTCTCCCGATGAAACCTAAGTAAGAGCGAAATCGCACGACACCGGACGACGCCTTATGCTGTTCACTTAAATAACCCGAGGATCATGTGGATGTGCTCCACCAAATATACCTATGAACCTCGGACCCAAAGCGCAGGACAGGTGGGGTTGATGGCTGCTCATCCGCGGGACAGCCAGAATCAGATCATTGATCGAGCGAATTAAATCTCCCGAGTGATCCACTCCCACCGGAGTTGTGGGACGAGTGGACCACACTCTCAGATCCGACCGGGGATAACGGGGTTCCAAGACAACATGGCGATGGAGTGGATCAAGCGAGTCAATTAGATTTTGTGCCCTGCATCCCTATTTCCGCTACCTGGGTTACGATGGGGATCCACCCGGAAGACCAAGTACTTTGAGCTGTGTAAAACTGTCCTCAGAATGGAACTATGAGTGGTCGTTCTACCAAGGTGATCACCCCCGCGCTCTTCGGGAGGTTAACACTTGGCCTGCTGCCGTGGGCGCCATTTTTAATAGCCAAGCTTTGACCTCGCTAAGCATACTTAGATTGAATTGCCAATTTCATCATGGGGAACGGCAAAGGCGCCACCCGAACCAACTCCCGCCATCGGATCCCCGGCTTAGGCGTGCCCAGCCAATACGGATTGTCGCACTCGGACACCCGGCACGGACGCGAATCTCTGTCCCTAAAAATAGGCGAAGCCGGCAAGAGAGTTGTCTGAAATAAGCAAACTGGCACACCGGGTTCTGCACGACCCGCGTGGCCAGGAGCCCCGCGATCACCGCCCATACGGTGGATCAGAAGTGTTTGTTGGGGGGGGGGTGACGCAATTTTCCCGGCTGGGCGAGAGGTTGGGAGAGGGAGAACAGCCCCAGGTCATGCCGGACGTTTAGTCTGGTCGACTAGAGTTCTCTAGAAAGATAGAAGAGCTCTTTGTCGTGGTCCGGGGCTTCTTCGCTGGTTGGTCCAAGCTGGGCGGGTTACATTTGTTAGCTGAGCTCAGGCGGGAGGCAGGCGCGGAGGTGCGGATATGAGAAACGTATAATTCTTCGTAGCCACCAGGGCATTTGTGTGCTCCAACCAGTAATCTGAACAACTGCCGTTTCGCTAACCACCCATACCAGTTGATTATTTGATCATCTTATCATCCTTAATGCTCATTCAGACATGTACAGGTTACGTTACTGAGAGGTGCTTCAGCACAGATGTCAATCAGCCTCGTGTTTGCAACTGTTTCCGGAGAAAACAAACAAAGCTGAAAACGGGAGTTCATTGCCGAAACCGCTTAGCGGCTGGTACCACATAACTTCTAAAAGTACGTACCTCTTTCTTCTTTCCACCTTTCTTACGAAAAGATTGGAAAAAGGCACCGAGGTACAGTCGCACCTAAGATTTCTGGTGGGGGGGATCCGTTGTTTATCGTGTGACTTTTGGCAACATTCTTGATGGATCTGCTAAGCAGTGGGTTTGAACAAACCGATCGTGGTTACGACACGTTGCACAGACTCTGAAACACCACGCGATTGAGGGTGCAGAAGGGCAAGACCTATGTCGGGGCGGGTCATAGAACGCTCTGGTGCCGTCCTTCGGAAGTTGTCGGGAGAGGGTTATCGAATTCTCCCGAGAATTTTCAACTGCAGGGGAAAGGCCGTACGTTCGAATCGCGCCGTACGCTTCGATGCTTTGACTTTTGTGGATGCTAGCGCGAACGCTAGGAGTCATCGGATCAAGGCCCGTGAGCCCCCAGCTGGACACGAAGTTTGTCTGGGTTTCGTCTCAGATCTGTAAACAAGCGACCCTCGAAGCTCGGTCTGATGGATCTGATCTTCGAGCAGATCGCCATCCTGGCCTCTATCCCAGACACAGCCGCCCTCTAACCACGCGGGGAGGCTGCCCAGAAGAGTCGGTTTACAATATCGACCCTGGTTTGCCAGTTCCCACGGCCCCGTCAGAGGGCCACAAGCGGGTGGTCCCCCCGAAAACATGAGGGTGGCCCGAAGTTAGTCAAACAGGAACCGTTGGATTGGCGATCGGGCCTTGGGGCACGCGCGACCACACAACGGCGTTTGATAAATAACTCTTCCTTTGTTGAAAGAGTCGAGGCGGTGTATTCGTCAAACCCTCTCTTCTTCCGAAAGGTACTTAAGCCACAATAGTTGAAGAGGGGGTGTTTCCTCACTGACAGTCGCCATTTCCCCCACTCTCTCAATAGCTTCAGCATCCTTCAACATCTCCCCATTACTTTCTGATGGCGTACTTCAACGGCAACGGCGACTTCCATTCTCCATCCTGCATTCCCGAAGAGCTCGACTCGCATCCGTTCCTGCAGTGTTACACGTTGACCACCACGGACGAGGTTTACCAACAAGTAACACCAACCTCCGCAGGTGGTTGGACCACTATTGACCAACCAAGATCCACGGCCCTCCCGTCGACCAGTCTCCTGGCGACGACGGATTATAGTGAATACCGCTCCGGCTTCTTCATCGATCTCTTCCTTATGCGCAAGTCCCTAGAATCAGTTTCCCCCACGTTCTGTTCATACCCTGCCCTATCATGTGGGTCCAATTGGTCAACAATCAATCGATCAACCCAGCCAGACCACTCCGACACGTTGAGCCAGGACAACCTCTTCGCGAAGGAGCAGCTGTGGGATACCACGGTATCATCCCTAACCCCCAACCCCAGTGAGTATCGTCTTAGGCCTTGAAAGATCGAAACTTGGACACTCACTGGTCGCAAACAGCCCCGACCGAGTTCTGGGCATCCCAGCAGTACGGGGTGCCAACCAACGCAGCCTATGTAGTATGTGATTGAGGTTCATCGCCCCGGTAGAGTTGTTGACAACCCCTCACAGGGCAACCCGCTGAACCATCATCGACTCAGGCAGGGCACGACCAGGGCTGTAACGATGAACAGTCGGCGGTTCACGCCATACGGGACACACAGGACTTACCCCAGCATGCGTGAGAACACAGAGACAGGGCCGTCGACCCAGGTACTTCCCCTCATCTCATGCGATGCCCCACAAACCACGCAACCCGCCGGAGGAACATCCGAGACGACGACTGACACCGAACGATGCCAAACTATTACAGAAGAAGCAGAGTCCACAGTAAGTGGCTTTTACTGCCCTCCTATTCTTCGTGTAACTGATTGTTCGTTCGATGTCAGGCGCCCCAGACATCACACACCCGTGACGAGGGGTTGGGACGCCCCCACCGCAAGCGGAACCAGATGGATGTGCGCAAACTGCGGACGTGGGCGAAGGCACTGGAAGGGCTCCCAGGACTCCCAAGTTATAAATACGCGATAAATGGTAAGTTCCCGTTCGATTTGGTGAAATAGCATGCCTGATGTGATCGGTTGCAACTCAGCCGCGACCGAGATCATATCAGTGATCCGACAGCCAGTCTACGACGAAGATCGACTTGTCAAGGGGCACGGCCGCCGCGCGAGAGCAGGATCGAGGAGAGCCGACAAGGAATACGAGAGGAGGAATGGAACCCGCCAGGTGTACCAAAAACTCAGCCGGTATTACCACCTGGAACAGGGACGGACTGAATGGAGGACAACACAGCTATTATTGAGGGGTAAGCACGGATGCTGGTATTCAACATCGAAGCATTTCACTCACCATACTCTCCAGTGTTGGAAGATCTTGATAACCTCGACGAAATCCTGAGACGCGTTTGAGCTCCCAAGTAGACGGCCACAGTTTTCACGGCCTAGAGACATACCCGGAGACTTTTAATCTATTAAACCACCGTACATCGTTGAATCCGAATAGGATCCTGGTTTTCCGTTTTCTAACCGCCGATCCCACGAGGTCAGAATTGGAATGAACGTGAAGTTCTGGATGTAGGTCGAAAGCCAAAACCCGCGAGCATACATTGTTTGTACGGCTGCAAGATGTTGCCCTTCTGACCAATTTGGACAGTAGAACCACTGTTGACTGCGGGCAACATTAAACATGGGCACGAGACCGTTGAACTGTCGTCTGCGGAATATTTTACTGGAGAGTGAGATTTGTGTTAGGAAAACACGAGTTATCGCCCCTTCCAATCGACGGTCGCAAAGGCGGCGGGCCAACCACTCTTCATGCGACGAAATGGACGGGAACTGGCGAGAAAGGATGGCGAGGTGAAAGAGGTGATTACCGGCGTGGGAAATAGCCAAATTTCCGGAGACTGCATGACAGATGGAGTCGGAGCCGGAGCCGGAGCCGGAGCCGGCCGAGTCCTCAAGCGTAGGTTCAGTAGTGGGTACTGCTTAGTATCGAGTTCCCTGCCATGTTGGTCGACGACGGTACACAGATTGACGGGTTTTTGGTTCCCGGAACCTCCTACGTGTCGTCAATCACGTCTCGAAATAGGGCTTCCATACAGCTCGAAGATTGACAACGCGGGCGCCCGTCTGGCCTTGTTTACCCCAGGTTGTGTGGCCCAACAGAAGCGACAGTCAATGTCCGACCGGAAATTGGAGCTCGTCGGTAGGGCGGTAAAAGATGCTCAACAGTTGAGTACGCTAGATTTTTATAAAGTTTCAAGCCGCGATAGCTCAGTTGGGAGAGCGATAGACTGAAGTTCTACAGGTCACCCGTTCAATCCGGGTTCGTGGCATAAATTTTTGTCCGTCCAGTTTTTATTCAACAGGTTGCCGGGTAGCTTAGATTCCACGACAGAACCGAACAAGAACACATACACCTTAGAACAGAAGTACATACTAGGAGAATGGGAGGTTTCAGACTGTCGTACATGCGGCATAACACATAAGATCAAGCAGTACACAGTGTGTTAGGGAAGAAAGAAAAGCTGTCCTAGCAACCGAAACCCATGCGGATGGGTCCGAGTGAGATCTTCACCCTACAGCGACGACGTTTCATCCCCTCTATAGCGGTTGCGAACCTAAGCTTCTCGCTCTCGAGGTCAGATGCCAGCCTTTTGACATCGTTCTCGTACTTCGAGATCTCGCCCTGCATCTTCTTGGTCTCAATCTCAAGCTCCCTCCTAGTTTCCTCATTCGCCTGCTGCATCTCCTCCTCGAGCATACGCATCTCCTCCCGGTGTTTCCTAATCTGGACATTCAACTCTCGATTTAGCTCCTGGCCAGCGCCGGTATCGGCAATATCCTTGCGCTCATTGACGAGTTCCTCCTGGATGCGCAGTGGGAGGGGGTGATTATCGAGGACAAGACGGATGATGGCTTCAGCCGAGGTAAGGGTGTTATTATGACGAGCCATCCGGGCACCCTTTTCGAGGACGGGCTTGAAGAAAATATCCTCCTTCATCAGTTCGGCCTCACGTGCGTCACCGACCTGGGGGTCGACTTCCTCCCACATGTTGGTAACGATGACGACGTTCCTGAGGGTGCTATCACCGCAGAGCTTTCGGAACATATTGAAGTTCTTTGTCGATATCCCGCTCATCTTGAAATCGGAGATCCGATGGAAGTAAAGGACACCGGCGAGCGTGATGCCTTCTTCGTATCTGCATATCGGAGGTGGTTACTTGCGTAAGAACATAATTTATTTGTTTCAGGGGGTGAATTTGAGTTTCACCTACGAGGTTGCAAGGAAGGCTGCGATCATTTTGAGAACATCTGCGTCGCTTCGCGTGGTATCGTCGAATCCGGGTGTGTCGATCAAAATGACACGACGGCCGTCTAGATTGAAAGCATCCGCAGGTTGGACGGTGCTTGTACAAGACCGCAGCCCTTTGCCGACGGAGAGATTGGATCCGCTGACGAGATTGATGAACTGTAAATCATGGCCGGGGATCCGCATAATGAGCTTCCTTGGCAATCCACTACCGACCGGGAACAAAGGCTACGGGGAGGGGAGACAACATACAGTCGATTTTCCACTTCCCGTTGCACCCATGACGCTATCAGATCAAGCGGATTGACAGATTGTTGTGTGCCGGTGGGGGGAGGGTAGTTCGGTAAGGCGTATGAAATGTAAGTAACGGAAGCGAGCGAACGAATGCGACGGAAGACCTACGCGATGGCTACCTCTGGGAGATTCGGATCCTTGCACAGGGGATATGTAAGCGTCATTTATCCCGGAACAAATGCAAATGAAATATTACAATCGGGTGCCCTAGTACACCTTTAGTTAAGGAGTACGCTGACATCCACATCGGTTCCTGCTGCGGCCCAACGCCAAGATACGTCGGGGGGGATGAGCCATCGTCAACGGGATCTATCTGGGTCCACGCGGTTGCAGAACAGCCCGCGACACAAAAGAGAAAAAGAAAGAAAAGGATGGCCACAGAAGGATATTTCGACGGGTTCTGTATTTTGCCAGAGTTTCCCTTCCAATAAGACACGTAGGACATTTCTAGTCGAGTGGAGGAGAAAAGTCGCGGGGGAGACGCTGCTGTGGAATATCAGGTAGGCGGCTTGTGTCCTTTTATAATACCAGCGTGCATGTCCAGCCACAGTCCTATTTGAGGGCAAAAACGTTGATTCCATGCACAGTGGGTGAGGCTGGGGCTTATCGATGTAGTGACAGTGTGAATCTTCCAATCTGTAGGCAGTGTTCGAATGACAGCGTCTCCACAATCAGGGTATTCGTTCTCGTTGGAATATGTTGCCCGAATGGCGCCGAAATTAAGCCGAGTCTTCCGTCGGGCCTCAAGGATAAGTGGGGGGTGTTCGGTTGGTCAGTCGAATCAGATTCTTGGGCGAGGCGCTGTAGTGCTGGCTGCCGAAGGAATAGAATCGAGGGCTGGCGTGGGTGAGATCCCCACGATGGCAGGGGGTAATCGTCTCACCCTCAGGGTGGGCATGCCTCTCCTGCGACGCGTCCATTCGGTGACTCTCAGCGATTGAGGTTGAGTGTACTCGGATCCGCCCGTGCCTGATCTGGGTTCACACGCTTGTTCATATCTTCAGATGCTATCACCATCATGGTAGACACCAATGCGACGGTCACTACGATTCCTCAGCCGTCCATGAGCGACCAGCTGCTCAAACCGATAGAAGAGTTCCAACGCCTCTCCCACACCCTTTTTCTCTCGCTCTCGGGCGACCAGACTGCCCGCAGGATTCCTCCTCCTTCAGTCTCATCGTTCATCGAATGTGACGCGCAAATTTCCCGTGGCCTGGACACCGCGCGAACGCACCAAACCAAACAGCGGAAGATCGAGGCCCTCAAGCAAGAGATTCTTGAGCTTAACGCCCAATGGAGACACATCTGTTCCGAGTTGGAGACTGAGAAGCAAGAACTGGAAACTATGATCAAGGAAGGAGACGAACGGATTGAATCCATTGAGAAAGCGAAATACGGTCGGCTCATCGTTCGTATCCCGTGTTTGACGAATGCTGATCCCACGAGTGCAGCCTCCTTGCCCTATCCTGAACTCCTTGCATATGCTCAAAGTCTCAGCTCGTTCACCTCTGCTCCGCCGAACATGCCAGATCTGATGCTGCCGGGACAACCCCCACCACCCTTGTTCTTTCCCCCATTCCCCAACGAAGAGAAGATGCGGAAGGGGAGACTCAACGCGGAAGCACCTCTTGGACCACTTGGAGAAACCCATTCCGTTGGCAAAGGTACATTCCAAGGTCGTGGACCATTATCGTGTATCCTGACGTTCTCTGTTACAGCTCCAACCGTTTCACCGAAACCTGATGAACAGCCGCAACATGGTTTCGGCGCCAATCCGTATCGCATGGATCACAGACCACAGCAAGACATTTTCGATCTGGACCTGGATCTTAATCCTGACCTCTGACCTGTAGGCTGGGTATGACTGGTTCATCGGTACACCGCAGCAGAGACACTTTGGCAGATATCGATAACCAAAGATGTAATCCGAATCTATTGCCTGTATTTCTAGGACCGAGTGTACCCCGTGCTTGGGATTTGGGAAGGCGTGATTCCTTTCTGGGACGACATACATAGTACATATTTCTCCCTGAAACGTTCGGCGAAAAACCCCACGCTCTCTTTCCCTTTCCCCTTCACTCGCCTCTTAACAATGGGCCGACGCGCAGCTGAATCAGTCGCACCCTCACGTCCAAGCACCCCACCAGTAGAACAAGAGTCAGATGAAGTTTGTGCTTCGTTGACGCGTCTAGGTTCACTATTGACATACCCACCTTGGTGGTTAGACACCCTTCTGGGATAGCGTTGAGGAGCTGCAACAACATGTTAGTGATCTTTACTACTTTGACGCGTTCTGACCGTCCCCCAACCCAAAAAAATCTCGTGTGCAGGGTATCAATATGCAAGACATTCTGAAACTTAAGGTCGTGCCACAGTCACAATGGTTATCTATCTCCTGACTTGAGTATCAGAGCGCCGCTATCCATACTGTTTCAGGAGTGAAGATGACTACACGTCGTCAACTTTTGAAAGTCAAAGTAGGCAACACATTCATGATCGACCCCCGCCCCGACCTCACTTTCACCCAGGGACTTTCGGAGGCAAAGGTTGAGAAGATCAAGGTATGAGCGCAGTACAGATACAACGTATCGTGTTGATGGATATTGTTCAGGATGCCGCGGCAAAGATAACCGTTCGTGCTGGATGAATATATATCCGCTCGCAGGCACTCATAAATGCAGGGCTCTTCATTCGCCACCGGTCTTGAGGTTTCGGACAAACGAAAGCGCGTGTTGATAATAAGTACTGGGAGCAAGAACGTCGATGGCATCTTGGGAGGTTGGTCCACACTCTCATGATGATTTTGAGCTCACTTTGTCGTAGGGGGCATCATGTCCCAATCCATCAGTGAAGGTTAGACACCGGGAAGTACAGAGATAAACTCCGCTCACCCTAGACCCTTACAGTGTATGGAGAATTTCGGACGGGGAAAACACAGTTGGCGCATACAATGAGCGTCGTGTGTCAACTCCCTCCTGATATGGGTGGTGCAGCCGGGAAAGTGAGTGAACCTGGCCGTTCGGATCGTCGCGCATTGAGCCGTTCCTTAGGTGGCGTATATCGACACAGAAGGAACGTTCAGACCGGATAGGATTCGTTCCATTGCAGAAAGATTCGGTGTGAATGGTGATATGGCCCTTGAGAACATCCTTTATGGTGTGTTCACTTTCCCTCTATGTACTGACACGGAAGAACTGCAAGATTCTTCAGCTCGCGCATTCAATAGCGAACATCAGGTCGGTGTTGTACCCTCCTCAGCCCTTTTACGCTAAGACGTTCACTAGATGGAACTTATTGAGGAGTGTGCTATGCGGTTCGCCGAGGACAAAGACTTCAGGCTTTTAGTGAGGCGGTTCTACCTTCTCGCTCCCCGTCTTGGAACCTGATACACCTTTATGAAGATCGTTGACAGCATAATGGCTCTATTCCGCACGGACTATTCGGGTCGAGGAGAACTCAGTGAGAGACAACAGAAAGTATTCTTCCCCTGTTCTCGTTTCGGTCGTACAATCTTCTGATGACCCGGAAGCTCGCTCAGGTACCAATCACAACAAGCGACCAAGATTTCGTGAGTCCTGACCGATCCACAGATGCTTTCCAAGTTGTCTAAGCTCTCGGAAGAGTTCAACGTACGTTTCGCGCGACCAGACTCGTATGCCGTTACCCTGATCCACGTGCAAAGCTCGCGATACTCCTCACCAACCAAGTACAATGTAAATGAGATTTTAGACGTTTATATCTGGGTGCAGTCTAACTTTATCATAGCTGACCCTGGCGCAACAATGACATTCGTTGCCGGTGGAGCGTTGAAGCCCATTGGTGGACATATCCTCTCTCACGCGTCTGCGACGAGGATGTTTCTGCGAAAAGGTTGATTTGTTGTACACAACGAATCATTGTACTAACTTCATCCTTACTTGCACTTGACACTTCCAGGAAGGGCAGAGGAACGTGTCGCGAAACTCGTGGACAGCCCCGACAGACCCGAAAGCGAAGCCTCCTATAAACTGGACGAGGGAGGATGGGCTGACGTTTGACCTCTCTCTTACTTGCTCTCTCGTTTCCTCTCGCTGAATCGTGCTGTACTCTTGATCTCTGGACCGCTCGGATGCTGCTCTCTATCGTTTCTAACGACGCGTTGCTTCTTGTGCTCTCGATGGACCCTGTTATTTACCCCTAAGGACTTTGTGCAACTTAGAACGTGAACGGATTGCAATGGACCCTTATGAATTTTCTAAGTCGACTCAATTCTACGCGGAGAAGATCAGGGGCGCTAGACAACCTGTTGTGACACTAGGGTGGAGGGCTCCTCAACCTTCTTCCGATGTCCCGTGGCGGGGAGCCCCTTCATGGGCTCCGAAAACCTCCGAGGAAGTTTTCGCTTTGATGGCGGTGACTTTTATCTTCAACACCCGAGACCTTTTGGACTCTGGATCAGCTTTCGAGTACTTGTGTGCTCGATGGGTCTGATAATAAATCACCCTGTCCCCGCCGGCTCTAGCCCCAAGTAACGTGGACAGCGTCGTAAGACGGCCTTGGTGCGAGAAGACTTATTCACCAAGACAACGAACCTATCATTTCAGTCCAGTCAAAAGCACAAGATCGTTGGGGTTATGGCTGTGGCGTGGGACGGGGTGGCTGGGGTCGGGCTCTCCGTTCGCACACGGGTGCTTGCCGCGGCTCAACCCCACAGGTGCGTATTCTCATGCTCGGCGCTCAAGCGCTCATTGTCGGAGTTGCGAAGTCGGCTCACGTTGGCGCTCACTCAGCGGAATTGCGAAGATTATTGGACTTACCCCCCGGCGGAATTGCGAAGATTGGACTTGCCCACCGGCGGAGTTGCGAAATTGGGAAAATGGATATATACCGCGACGACTTGGGGGCAGCTCCCACAACCTCACCTGGAGGTGACTAAGCCCGCGTCTGACGAGCCTACATGCTCTGCGAAACCGCCCCTCCTGGCATGCGCCCATCCCTTTGCTTATCGTGGATGAACACTCACCCAGCCTGATGTTAGATCCGCTTTTTTGGGATGCCATCTTCTCCACGGATGTCACGTCCGCTGAAGGTCTCTCGAATATTGTCATCCTCGTACACTCTCCATCCAAAATAATCGACGCCAGGAGTCTCCGCGGTGATCAGGCTCAAAGGTTTATTGATCTACTTGACCAAGTGAGTGATTCAAGTAAAAGCACATCGCTTCCTCAGGTGTTGATTACGATATCCAGTTTCTCACGTTACCACACCCTGATGAGAGATTGTTTAAGCGGTCTTCGAGACTGCTTTACAAGATCTGCAAAGCCCAGGGGATGTTACCCACCTCATATGTCGTTCGACCAGAGCTCATCCATGTTGGCGAATTCCTGCGGAAAGGTGGCTTTGCAGACGTGAGCAGAGGAGAACATAGCGGGCGTCCCGTAGCCGTCAAGCAGCTGAGGATCGAGCGGAGGGATGAATTTGGTAATATTTTCAAGGTTAGTACCCGCACTCAGCTGGACAGACTATAACCGCTTACTCCAACCCAGCAACTTTGTCGGGAAGTACTTATCTGGAAACGGCTGTCTCATCCCAACGTTTTACCTCTGTTGGGGGTTTCCGTGTCTGAAAACCCCCAATATTTTCGCATCATATCTGAGTGGATGCCAAACGGAAACGTGATCGAGTACATCAAGTTCAATCCAGAGGCCAACCGTTTGCGTTTGGTGATTCGCATTGCATATTTTCCGTGGGATTTCCTGCTTACGCCCCTTCACAACCCATAGCTTTCCGAGGCGGCTTCTGGTGTGACATACCTTCACGGGCTCAGGATCGCGCACGGAGACATTAAAGGGGTGCGCCACTACGTCTTGTACGATTTCTTTGTGTCGTTGACTGTCCTTGTAGGTCAATATCCTTGTCGACCACACGGGGACCGCTCGTCTCGGGGATTTCGGTCTGATGTCCCCGACTGATTTAAGCACGATCTTTCTTTCCAACACTGCGGTCCCCTCATGCGGAACGACCCGCTGGATGGGCCCAGAGCTGCTGGACCCAATTCGCTTCGGTTCAGACGGCCTTCCGTCCCGTGAGTTGGACTGCTATGCCCTTGGCATGGCCATTTACGAGGTGAATGATGTTGTTATTTCCTTGGAGCACCTTCGTTTACCGATCTGCAGGTACTTAGTGGCCTCGTGCCGTTCCATCATCTTCGGTCTCTCGCAGCTGCGTGTGCAGTACTCAGAGGAGAGCGTCCGGGGAAGCCTTTGAATGCTTCGTCTCTTGGATTCACCGACGAATTATGGGGGCTGTTACTGTCTTGTTGGGATGAGTCGGCTTCAGCGCGGCCCACTGTCCAGCAGCTGCTCGATTATCTTCGCCCTGCCTCTCTTACCTGGGTACCGCCCCCGACGATGTGTCCCACCGTTGAGGGTGTCAGTGTCCCTAGCTCCGATATCTTCAGGGTTTCGGGGGTGTCCCATTCGAGCCCGGCGTGTCGGGTGCAATGACTGGCAGTTGTCCGTTAAAAGATTTGACGGTCACCTTCAGCGTACGATTTTGTTCTCATCTATCTAAAGTGTTCGCCTTTGTTATGTCGTTGTATTTACTGCTTACCTTTCACCTCGTATTGTTGAAATGTATAACGATGGGTGCAGTCCTCGTAGACGAGGAATCCATCATCTCTGGTCCAACGTTCATATATCATAAGCCGGAGAGAAACTGAAGGATGCGAGTTATCACAATCTGGTCCCCCGGCCCAACCTCCCGAACATGACGCACGGTTGTTCTTTCAGCTCACAGCAGGCGCACCAGTGAAAGCTTCAATCAATTTCAAGGCGCAAAAGTGCTGAAAATCGTCATAAAAATCTAGCGCTTAGAAGAGTCGATTGTTGATACAGGGGTATAATCTACGGTATTGTGTGTAAGGTACCCATCCAGGTCCAGATGCTGTTAAAAACCTAAACCCCATTAATCGGCACATCCTAGAAGACACAAAGCCCAGAGAGAGAATCACGAGAACCAGAGACCCATTAAGCCGAGAATACAGTAGAGATCATATCAGAAGGCCACCAGAAAGGCCGCAAGATACCAGAGAGGCAGAGACAGGCGGACAGAAACCAGAAAACAAAGGGAAAGGGGTATATGAGAGCAAAGAACGCTCAGGGAGGTGCACCGAGGAACTCCACACCCTCCATAGGCTCGTCAGAATAGGAGTTGAAAACGCTCGCCGGTCACAGACAGGCAGCTATAAATCCGATCTTCACTAGAACTGGATGAACCTGGGTCGGTCGAGTCGAAACAGCGGGAGGTGGAGGAAGCCATTTCCCGAAGCCGAGATCCTTCAAGTGCCACCTGACTTGAAATCTGAGCCGTAGGTGACCCATCTTGAACGGCTTCGGTCGGGTGGTCTTGGAGCGGCGGTTCAACTTAACCCTCTCGGACCGTCTGGGGGCGGGGACCGTGGTCCGGGAGGTACCGGTCTTCCGAGGGACCAAGAGAGGGGCAGGAACGGGAGGAGTGGAAGGGGAAGGAGGGGGAAGGAGGGAGAGAAGGGGGGAGAGGGATGGGGGAGGGATGGGGGTAGATCCGTGGCCGGGGGTACTCCGTGACGATCGAATCCAGTCGATATACGACCCGTTCAGGACTCGCGTCGACTCTCCATTTGCCCTGCGAACGGCACACCGGTTAATATCCAAGTTAGAAAGTGAGGATAAAACGAAACCACTTACTTTATCCACCCACGAGATTCGAGGGGTGGAAGGAAGGGAATCTAGAGAAGCGCATTGAAAAGTCGTTTAGAAAGAGGAGACAAGTTGCACATACCAAGCTCGCTCAGGTACCAATCACAGCAAGCGACCAAGATTTCGTGAGTCCTGACCGATCCACAGATGCTTTCCAAGTTATCGAAGCTCTCGGAAAAGTTCAACGTACGTTTCGTGCAACCCGACTCGTATGCCATTACCCTGATCCACGTGCAAAGCTTGCGATACTCCTCACAAACCAAGTGCAATGTAAATGAGATTTCAGACGTTTATATCTGGGCGCAGTCTAACTTTATCATAGCTGACCCTGGCGCAACAATGACATTCGTTGCCGGTGAAGCTTGAAGCTTGAAGGGTTGAAACCCATCGGTGGACATATCCTCTCTCACGCGTCTGCGACGAGGATGTTTCTGCGAAAAGGTTGATTTGTTGTACACAACGAACCATGGTACTAATGTCGTCCTTACTTCCACTTGACACTTCCAGGACGGGCAGAGAAACGTGTCGCGAAACTCGTGGATAGCCCTGACAGACCTGAAAGCGAAGCCTCCTATAAGCTGGGCGAGGGAGGATGGGTTGACGTTTGATCTCTCTGTCACTTGCTCTCTCATTTCCTCTCACTGAATCGTGCTATACTCTTGACATCTTGACCGCTCGGATGCTGCTCTCTATCGTTTCTATCGTTTTTTACGATGCGTTACTTCTTGTGCTCTCGATGGACTCGGTTATTTACCCCTCAAGACTTTGTGCGACTTGGGACGTCAACGGATTGCAATGGACCCTTACGAATTTTCCAAGTTGACTCAATTCTACGCGGAGAAGATCAGGGGCACCGGACAACCTGTTGTGACGCTAGGGTGGAGGGCTCCTCAACCTTCCTCTGAAGCCTTCGATGCCGGTGATTTTTACCTTCAACCAACCCGAGTTCAAAAGGACTAGGGATCAGCGCTTCAGCTTTTGAGTACTTGTGTGCTCGGTAGACCCGATAATAAATCACGCTGTCCCCGTCGACCTCAGTCCCGGGTAACGTGGACAGCGTCGTAAGACGGTCTCAGGGCGAGAAGACTTGTTCATCGGGACAATGAACCTACCATCTCAGTCTGGTCAAAAGCGCAAGATCATTAGACTTCCGGCTTGGACGTGGTCTGGGATGGCCGGGGTCAGAGGGTTCGGGCCCTCCGTATGCACGCGGGCGTTTGCTATAGTTCGGACCAGCAGTTGTGCTGTGGTGTTCTCGTTGTTGGCGCTCACTCAGCAGAATTATATACGCCTTAGGGCCCAATTTCGTAGCTTCGGCGGTGAATAAATCCCAAATTTTGCAACGAGTTTTATAAAAGTTCTTGGTGCAGTGACCTAGCTGATTGATCGGGTCCCGGCCAGGTTTTGTGAAATCTCGGAGGATAAAGTCTAGGAGCAAGCACAGACCAACCTTGACATGGAATGGGCTGGGGAGGGGAGAGCCGGGGGTACGGGCAGAATGTGTCATATCGGGACCATACTGTGGAGTGCATATTCGGGTGGGTAAGTACTGGTCCGCAAATCTCCGACGCCGAGCGCAGTTCTTGTATACCCCGGCCTCGACTCAGGGCGCCCTGCTGGTCCACCACCCGGCCACGAGAACGTCCACACAGCCGCGAGCAGCTCCATCACCCGTCGGCCACGAGCACGCCCATCGATAGCTCATGTTTCCCACGTTCATTTCTTATTGGTGACCGGCAACCAATTGGGGATTACGTAAGATTTCCGTTTCCCTCCCGTAGCGATTCTGGGTGGGCCGCGGTCGCGCCCCACTTTGATACTCATCCAAGGCAAAGCGAACTTTCCGTGCAAGGTCTAAATACTGAAAATAAATCAATGCATATAACTTTCTATAAGAAAGCTGATGCGCCGAGTCGTCCCTCAGATAATATGGCCCCATACCCCCGTGTCGTCGGGAAAAATGTTGGAAATTAGCTTGCGAATCGGAAGAGTATGCGAGGGTACAGACACGTGACACAGAAGATTAGATATTTTGGTTGAAGAGCGATACTCTTGCTGGGGATCGGCAACCCACTGGCGGATTTCTGTTTGTTTACATTTGTTTGTCCCACGCTAAATCCCATACTCGCGATAGTTTCGTCAGCAATAAATGGTGGAGGCAATACGTAGCTCATAGAACAAGTAGGAACAGTAGCTACGATAGTGTATTATGTGTAAAATTTTATTTGTTCGAATACGTGCGACCGTTACCCTCAGACCCACGTTGGTGTCCAGGATGTGCGTCATGATATTCCATGGGGCTTGCGTGGGTGTTCAGGGTCTCCTTACTACTTTTGTCGACTAGAGAGATCAAGACCGTATCTTTGAGTAATCGTGTTTCGTGAATTTGGAGTGACCATACCGGTTGGAATGATCAGTCGTTGTTGATATCCTGACGGTAGATCAGAAACGCGGCGTTTCGGCCATCGCACCGAACAAGTAAGCCTGGCTCTGTAGTATACCTTTGAACATACCGAGCAAGAGCCAGCTGCAATGGAAGAACGTCCGGGTCTTGGTCTTGATGAAGAAGGTCGAGAGTAAAGGGAAAGCAGAGGTACGACAAGGAGAGACGGTCATCATGCCTTTCGGCGCCTCCAGCGGATGCAAACATACTGGTCTCGATCGGTACTTTCTATGTTAGATACCGAACGACAGTGTTGCCCGCCCCCAGTGTCGTTCGCGTGCCCTTCCATCTCACAATGCGTCCTATCGAGCGTTCATGCCCACCTCTACAAACAAGTAGGAGACTTTATTTATTTTATCACCCGTTGCAGGGGGTACGAAACGTAGCACGGGGTGCGCGGGGCCGCAAACTCTCTGCACAGGATGTACATAAAACTTCATTTAATCCTCGACCTTCCCCGTTGTAGATGTAGGTTGAAACGCTATGCGTGAATCCCTGCCCGTTCAATGCTTCGGAGGCCATTGCTCCAGTGTGTGGGAAATCCGGCTGCGGAGTTTAAATTCCCAATACGTTGCCGGTCCCCACTCTTGCTTTCCCTCAGTCGTTTCGTACCACGGCTGGGGGTAAGTTTCCTTTCACTCCTTTATTTTACTCATGTAACCTACCTAGTCTTACTTCCGACAAAAAATAAATACTCTGAACGATCCCACATCTGAGCTCGTGGGATGCACCTGTCGCTTCACTGCTTAAAAACATATACGGATGGGACTACACGGCGGGGTATATTCGTACAGAGGGAGAACATCTTCGAGGAATTACATAAGCACGATCTAGTTGCGTACGCGTGGGGTTGGGAAAGGAGCGTATACCTTGTCCTCCCCAGCAGCCACTGCAATGGCCAGAAGCACCCGAAAGACCCAACACAAACGAACTCCCACTCAACAAGCCCAAACACGCTGGATGCGCTGCTTCCGTCACCCCTCACGATCGCGTCGAAGAAGAAGTGGACCTTCTCAAAAATTGATGGTCGATGCGCATCGTTTTTATTGTACTGCCAAGTTGATTCCCAGGATTGATCCGCCAGCCGGTCCTGGTCAAAAATGAGGGGCTCGTCGTCTTGTTTCCTTCAGTTTTTCGATCCACCGGACCCATCCCGCCCATATTCGCAGTGGCGACTCGTAGCATACGAATTTCGTGCTGTTAAACTTTCTTCATATCCTGCTGCATCTGTATTAGCTAGTAAGTGCGTTTTGTAGGCTACAAATTATGTTCCCAATTTTTCGCCGCCGCAACTGTCAGAGGTGGGGTTCGTGAGGGGGGACAAACAAATGTAAACAAGAACCCGATCATTGGCCTGGTTGCCGGTCACCATTTCTTATGTCTTAAGGGAATGACTTGAATATATTATTGCACCTTTTCATCATGGTCTGGGTTGGATACAAAATGGTATATATGAGGGTATCCCTCATGGTAATGTCAAGCTTGCCTATCCCGAAAATTTTCTCAGCTCAGAATTTAGCAGTCCGACACGCGAGATGGAAGGCCGCCTGAACCGAAGGTAACTGGGTCAAGCAGCTCCGGGCCCATCCAACGGATCGTTCCGCATGAGGGAGCCGCAGTGTTGGAAAGAAAGATCGTGCTTA
>Ga0307513_10003148_pt1 | contig 22548 bp, 19 predicted proteins | sample 15_EM_MG_FD_202174 | JGI IMG/M metagenome (GOLD analysis project Ga0307513, IMG submission 202174) | Populus trichocarpa ectomycorrhiza microbial communities from riparian zone in the Pacific Northwest, United States - 15_EM | ecosystem: Host-associated > Plants > Roots > Unclassified | place... | reverse complement strand
CGGTAGGCATGGGAGATGCTTTGTATTCCCAGGTCTACCTCTATGATCCAGCTGATGCAGCCAGAGCGCGAGCTGCACGTGCCCCAGAGCTGGATGCCAATCTCATTCGCTCCTTGACCTTGATGCTGCAGGAGTCTAACCCCCGGATCCAACTGTATCTGACAGCTCAGGAACGGTTTGCGGAGATCAGAGCAGTAGAGGACAACTGCCGCATGATCCTCAATCCACAACTACGACTGGTTGTGGAAAGAGGGGCTGATCTCAGACGTGAGAACCTACCAACGGCAGATAAAGTCTCCATGATTGTGCCTGAGGAATATGGAAGCGGGGGTTTCAGGGATATTGTTCTAGCAAGAAGGGTGGATGGGAAAGATTTGGGTAGAGATGTAACTCTCATCAACCCCAACCATGACTTGTATCTACCCCTCCAGTATGTTTTCCTATTTCCTTATGGAGAACATGGATGAGATTGGGGTAGAACATTGCAAGATCCGCAGAACAAGAAGCTGGCCCAGCGTGCCTTCTAGAGGTTCCGTCTGCATACCAGAGTTGATGAGCCAACCACTCTCTGCCATGCTCAAAAGCTATTCCTGCAATTTGTTGTAGACGCGTGGGCTGTCTGCGATCAAAACAAGCTTAGCTGGATTCGCACTCACCAGGCCAACATCAGAGCTGAGTTTTACAATGGGCTAGCTGATGTTTTGGGGGCTGGTGATGCGGAGCCTGAGCAGGTTGGTAAGAGAGTTGTTCTACCGTCTGGTTATGTGGGAGGGGATAGGTTTATGCAAAAGCTGTACCAAGAGAGCATAGCGATTGTGCGCCACTATGGCAAACCTTCACTATTCATAACCTTTACCGCTAACCCCAAGTGGGATGAGATTGTTCGCGAGTTGCTGCCATATCAGACAGCAGCACATAGATCTGATCTGGTCGCTCGAGTGTTCAATCTCAAGGTACGAGATCTTCTGGACCAGATACGCCACAAGGAAGTCTTTAGACCTTGGTTGGGCTGGGTCTGGACTATTGAGTACCAGAAGCGGGGCCTCCCACATCTACACCTCCTGGTGTTTCTGAAGACTGACCACCAATTCCTGACTGCTGCCAATATCGATCGCTTCATCAGTGCAGAAATTCCCACTGAGGAAGATGCGATTGGTCAGGAGTTGCGTGGGATTATTCAGAGCACAATGGTGCATTCTCACTGTGCAGGTGGTAATGGTGACACACTGTGTATGCAGGGTTTGAATCCACTTACTGCCCAGACCTGCCGTAAGGGCTATCCTCGAAAGTTCCAACAGGAGACTGTTATCACAGAGGATGGCTATCCTTTCTATCGTAGGAGGGATACAGGTCTGTCCTTTACGGTGCAAGTGAGGACAAGTGGAGGGAATGTTTCGGCTGTCATTGACAATCAGAGGGTTGTTCCCTACAGCCCTTACTTCTCCCTCCGCTATAAGGCCCATATCAGTGTGGAGGTGTGCGGGTCTGTCAAAGCTGTCAAGTACATTCATAAGTACATTTACAAGGGTGGGGATCGTGCCACTGCTATCCTGGACTCTGATCATGATGAGATAAAGCGTCATCTCCATGGTCGTTATATTGGTCCTACGGAAGCAGTGTGGCGCTTGTTTGAGTTCTCAACCCATGATGAACTCCCTGACGTCACGACACTCACCCTTCATCTTCCAGGCCAGCAGGCTGTCTACTTCCCAGACCAGGAGAGTGCTGGTGACCTTCAGGAGCGTCTTGATAGGTCAACCAGTACTCTTCTGGCCTTTTTCAAGTACAACTCTGAGAATGTAGATGGAAGACAGTATTTGTACCATGAATTTCCTGAGCACTTTGTCTACGTGCCTAAGGTGGGATGGAAGCGCAGGAAACAGCGATTTTCAATTGGTCGCATGTGGTCAGCAAGCCCATTCATGGGTGAACGCTATTACCTGCGCTTACTTCTCACTGTTGTACGTGGTGCCAGGAGCTTTGAGGACCTGAGGACGGTAGATGGTATACAGTATGAGACCTTCAAGGGTGCATGCATTGCCTTGAGGCTGCTTGAGGATGATGGTGAGTGGATTGCGATGTTCAGGGATGCACAAGAGTTCATGGCAGGTAGCGCCTTCCGACACCTGTTTGCCCTTGCCCTGCAGCATACAACAATCACCAATCCACTTGCCATCTGGGAGGAGTTCAGAGAGAGTTTCTGTGATGATCTGGCCCACCTGCTCGTGACAGGTAGGGTAATTGTACCTGTTGGAGGGGAGGGTATGGGGGCAGGCCTTGCTCATGACTATGGGCTCTATCATATTCAGGACTTCTTGAAAGAATATGGTAGATCCTTGGTAGAGTTTGGCCTGCCACAACAGGTACTGGATTGGAGGCAGAGGGAGAATGGGGTAGTGGGCAATGCAAGGATGGGGGAGGAGTTGGAATATGATGTGGTACAGGAGCAGGTGTTGTCTGACTCTATGCGGCAGAAGTTGAATGAGGAACAGGTTGTCTGCTTTAATGCAATTGTTGCTGCGGTGGAGAGCCATGAGCAGGACCCACAGCAGCAAGAGCCCTCTGGTGCCTTCTTCCTTCATGGCCCAGCAGGTACAGGCAAGACCTTCCTCTACAACTGTCTCTGCAGTCATTTCCGGGCCCAGGGCAAGATTGTGCTTTGCGTAGCATCCTCAGGAATTGCTGCTCAATTGCTCCCTGGGGGCCGGACAGCTCATTCAAGGTTCAAGATCCCCCTCTCGAATGACTCTAATGCTGTGTGCAACATCACGCGAAACTCCTATCTAGGTGGGGTGATTCGCAGGACCTCACTCATCATCTGGGATGAGGTTCCCATGCAGCATAAGGCGTGCTTCGAGGCGGTCAACAGAACTCTGAATGATGTCTGCAACAGGGGTAACCAGCAGTTGTTTGGTGGGATTCCTACAGTACTGGGTGGTGACTTTGCACAGATCTTGCCAGTCATTCGCCGCGGTACTAGACAGTCCACTGTGTTGGCCTCAATTCAACATTGCTCAATCTGGCCTCATTTGCATATCTTGAAACTCAAAACAAGTATGCGTATGATGGCCAGTGAGGCCAACCAGGTATATCTCACCTTTCTTCGTGATATGGTTACTAATCCCCTCTATCATGGTAAGCTTCATCTGCCTGCTTATATTCGTCGGGTATCCACAGTTGATGAGCTCTGTCATCATCTGTATCCCCAGTCATTATTGGATGAGGCAGTAACAGTTCACAACTCTCTTGCAGGAAGAGCGATTCTAGCCTTTCCCAATGATACTGTCAATGATTTCAATCATGTACTGGTAGACAGGATGCCTGGCGTGGAGCATAGGTTTGAAGCTATCAACCATGTGAATGTACCTGAGGATGCTGCTGTTGCTGAGCCCTTTGTTGTGGAATATTTACAGAGTATTTCCCTAGCATCTATTCCACCCTCCTGCTTAAGACTTAAGATCGGTGCCCCACTAATTCTGATCCGAAATCTGAGTCCCAGGGAGGGCTTATGCAATGGTACCAGGATGAGGGTACTTGGAATCCGGCGCACCTGCCTACAGGTGGCCATTCTGGGTTGAACATTTGATGGCATGATCCCTCTTTTACCACGGATCAAGCTTACCACCTCAGATGAGGATCTACCCTTTGTCCTGGAGCGTACTCAATTCCCAGTCCGTCTATGCTTTGCCATGACTGTTAATAAATCTCAGGGTCAGTCCCTGGATCAGGTTGGTGTAGATTTACGCACCCCTGCCTTCAGTCATGGGCAACTTTATGTAGCTCTTTCAAGAGTCACATCATTAGACCGACTAACACTTCTACCCTCCGAGCAAACCCCTACTCAGACGGATAACGTAGTATATCCTGAAGTTCTTTTGTAACTCCCCTCTTGTAAGTTTACTTTCTCCTCGCTTCTATTTTGTTATATATTGGTCTTCATACTTATTGTTTATTGCTCAGAGTCCTACAGAACTCTCTTATACAGTGCACTCCTTTCCTCCTTCCAGTCTTGTTGCTTGAATCTCCTATTATTCCTACAAGTAAGTCCTGTTGGTTTTCTATCTTACTTGGTTAGTATAATAGGTCATTAACTATGTTGCTTCGCCATAGTTCCTCTTCTCTTTTGCTTTGTGGCCAGGTATGTCTTTTTGTTTACCAAACTCTTTATCAATTCTCAATATTAAATAACTAACTGTTTACCTTGCGTGTAATGATTCAAGTCTCTCCTCTTGTGTTCTGGTTTCTTCTTCCTGCTGTCTCCATTACTCTTGTTATATAATTTTTGAACAAAGCAAAAGTACGTTACATTTTTTGACCAATTAATTTGCGTGGATTGTGAGTTCAATTTGCTGCCAATAACTAATTAGCCAATTTTGTTTGTGGGATCTTTAGTTTACCTCTGAGGTACAAGTGTGCCAAGTTATAGAAATATCTGACTAGACATGCTTTATCTATACTACATCAAAAGGAGTGCCCTTGACCGGTCGGTCAAGGGGCTGCTAGTCTATATATGTACTGGGCAGTTTTATCTAAATGTCTGATCTGATTAGATGCAAAAGAATGCGCACGGGTTCTCACTCACCTTTGTGCCGAGTGTCGTGTCTTAGTGCCGGTGTGTGCCACACAGGGTATTTGTTATCACGATCATGTGCAGAAACGCACAAATCGGTGATAGAACACCCCTTGTGAAAACTTTCTTCCCTTGGTTACAACACGCTTATCCCATCTCCCTGCACTCAACACTCACTTTTCCCTGCACTAGACCGAGCGTGCCATCCGCGAGGCATGGTAGTGTTGCTGTGGCGGAACCCGTGTTTATTAAGAGTCTTCATTGGACTATGAGCGCCGCGCCTCGCTGAGGGCACCACCTCACTCAGGGCACGGTCGGTCTAACCTCAACGCTCATCTGACCTGCTTCTGGGATATCCTCCCTGCACACCCATGCCTCCCACTCGGATGATAGTCGCTCTTGCACGAATTCTCCTTTTCTCAAGCCGATCATCGGGGAAGTGACACCGACTCTGCGGCGCTTCTGGACGGGGCCGTGAGGAAGTGGTGAACTACTCCTCATGCGGGATGACATCAATCCCTACCAGCCAGACAACAAAGATCAAACACCTCTCTGGAGTGCTTCTAGCAATTGGCACGAGGGGGTGGTGAGGCTACTACTCCAGCAGGACGATGTCAATCCCGACCAATCCAACAACACTGGCAATGATAAAACACCACTATGAGGCACTGCTTGGGATGTGTATGTGGTGGTGGTGAACCTACTATTCGCATCGGACGATTTCAATCCTGGTAAGCCGGACGCCGATGGTGGAACACCACTCTGGTGGACTTCATACAATGGGTATGAGGTTGTGGTGAAACTACTTCTCGTGCGAGACAGCGTCAATCCCGACAAGCTAGACCAGTATGGTAGAATATTAATCTGGTGGGCTTTTATCAATGGGCATGAGGGAGTGGCAGGACTACTACTTGCACAGCATGATATCAATTCCATCAAGCCGACAACGACGGTAAAACACGGCTTTGGAGGGCTGCTTGCGGTGGGCATGAGGCGGTGATAAGACAACTACTCCCACTGGACGATGTCAACCTCGACAAGCCTGATAAAGATGGCCAAACACTAATCTTTGCACCTTCCATGTTTGGGCCTTCGGGGGTTGTGAGACCACTACTTGCACGGGACGATGTCAATCCCGACAAACCGGCCAATAACAGTAAAACCTCCATTCCTGATCATCGCTGTAGCAGCGAGAATCCCTCTTCTGTTAAAAAGGCGAAGCTGCACCTAGCAGCTACAGTAGCTAAGTCACTCTCATTCGACCCTTCCCTAATTTTGCTAGCTGTCATTGAGTACCTGCTGCCGCTGCCCTTATCAACGCCCAAATGCAAGCGAAGAGTACTGCACCACAGAGCAAGGGGAAGACCAATAGAACCAGAAGGTGGAGCTATTGATGTGAAAACTAGTCAAAATCACAGCAATGAGATATCTGGATGAACAAAGTGTGCGCAGCATAGACTTCAAATGAGAATTTGTAGGTATGGGCAATGCTATTCAGTGTTCCCAACAGTCCAGTCCGTCTGTGTGGGGGTGAGGTCAGGATGGAGTCCGGCTCATAGTCCGGCTTTTTGAGGGTGTTAGGACGGACTATAGGAGACTATAGTCCTAGGGCTTGGACTCCTGTACTAGCCAAGTTGAGATCATCCACCCTCGGACTGATACTTTTCACTTCATAAAACATCCCTCGTGTCGTCCACGTGCGTCACTATTGTAATATGAGCCTGGTTGTCGCCGGCCTCCTGATAACCTCAAATGAGGAGTTGTCTGAACCTAGGTGAAGAGATGCGAGTAGTAGTTTAGGAGTCGTTTTAGATGCAGACAAGAGTGTGAAGAATTGGAAGAGATGGAGCTCGGAGATGTGGTGAATGTCTGCGAGGTTGACACTTGTGCAGTATATACCGATCATTGACTTGCGTGGACTGTCGAGGGGGCGAGATAGCACTAAATCAATCGTTCACAATTCTCACCAAAATATATTCAAACTCATTATTAAAAACGCATCATGTAACCTCTCACTTGCCCCAGTTGCCAGCAGTTCCCCCCCATTCCTCACCATTCCTGCTCCCCTCGGACAGTCCCTGCCCATCCTCAACTATGCCCTGCGGTACCCCGCCGTCCACCCCCGCCGTCCACCCCCGCCTGCCCTCAGCTAACATGTCTCACGCTGTAGCGCCCATCCTCCTGCTATTAAGCTGCCCCGGATGGACTATAGATAGGGTCCCATCCAATCCGGGGTGCTTGGCAGTCACCCCACGGGGCTCCACCCGGCCCCCTGATGATTGGGAATAGAGATGCTATTCGGAAATGGATGACAAGGCACTAATAGCTATCCATCAACATTCTAGAGGCTATCTGAGGTAGCGATGTAACTTTACACAAACTAACAATCTCCCGGGATGGAAGAAAACATGGAACGAGACCTTGGAGATTGGGAGATGAATTTCAAACCAGATGATGAGGGCAAACACCCCTCTTGGATGCTGAGGTATAGATAAGGGAGAGGGGAAATTCAATTTGGACTGCAAGTGGTTGACCATGACAAGATAGATCATTCTGGTCACATTCCCTGTTGCGTGCTGCTTAGAATCGATATCAGGGAGTGGTGAAATAATTACTTGGACAGGAACAGATCACACACGTATTTTATACAGAGAGTAATCCATGAAGTTTGCCTCTCCTCAGGATTGGAGATGAAATAAATAGCCAAGACCAAATTTGCCACCTCTCCCAACAGTGCCTCAGCCACCTATTATATTTGCAATGTTGACTCCAAGCTTGACCGGTCGGTCGAGGGGCTGCTAGTCTATATATGTACTGGGCAGTAGATCTGATTGCGCACAAATGTCTGATCTGATAACACCTGTGATGTAGTTTACCATCCTGGGTATTTATCATGACAACCATGTGATGCAACCCACCCACGCCGAGATTCCAAGTCAACCGTGCACTTTCTTCAACCCATTTGTTACCCCATGCTAATCCTTTTCCTCTTTGACGGAATACCGACCGCTTCCTCCGCACAGCCCCCTTCACCAGATTCTCTCAATTACACGACCACACCCTCTCACTACACCTCCACCAAACTCTCCCAGTCCGCTTCCATCACACGCCCAATTACATATCCCAGACAACATGATTTGAAGCCGGACACTACTTCTTATAGTAAGCATCGGCCAATGAATCAGAAATAGTCTATAGATGCAGGAGTACCGTATTTACCAGCTAGATCCACTATCGTTGATCTCAGCAACCATAGACAAAACACCATAATAAAGAATAGGGCTTTCCAAAGGCAGTATAGCTTGAGAGAGCTGATCTTGGTAGCTATCGTTACCTGTTATTTGCAATTCTGCGAACCTGTTTTGCTAAGCCTATTCTGGCATGGTTTGGTAATTCGACTTGCGTATGACTCCCTCGGACGCCAGCCAAGGACCGATCCCCGATAGTATATCTAGCAAGTAAATGCGGTATCATCTCACCTGTTGGCACTATCAGGAATTCGGATAGAAATGTTTTAGAATCTGTCGCAAGCCAATCAGCCACCTTTCAGAAACTCCGCAAAGTTGCCACATTTTTTTAATGCCAGCGAGCTTTCATATGATCCTAAGATACAGACACAGATTTTCACAAATGTTGGTGAGCCCACCTCAAAACAACATACTCCTCCTTCTGTGGTTAAATTCAGTACTTCGTCGGAAGTGAAATCAGTCAAAAGTTGCAGTGACTGTGGCTCTCACCCTCCAAATCCTTATCACCAATTCTCCTCCTTTATTATCATCACCAGAGTAGCCAGAATCCTTGCTTTGTTGGAAAGCCAAAGCTACACTGAACAGCCACTGCAGGTAAGCTCATTGTCCGCTCTGTAAAGCGCAACGCATCCCTAATTGGGCTAGCTGACATTGAGCAGTATTGGCAACAGGGCAGTCCGTCCGTCCGGGCCCGGAATGAGGGCAGAGGATATTGTCTTGTCCCGATCAGTCATTTTCTGAACTTGCCCGACAAGCCAGAACCAATAACAGGAATGGAAGACATTGTGTTGTCCCCCACCATTCGCCACCATGTCCCGTACTCCTGTGGTCCCCCACTATGCCCTACAGTCTTCCACTGTTTTGCGATGTTTTCCGCAGTTTTCCCCCATCCGCCATCATCCCCCGCAAGCCTATATAGGTACTTACCCTCCCATACGTGAAGATGTCCCACATCATAGGGCTCGTTCTCCTTTGTAATGGCAGCCGTACTGGAAGTTCAACGACCAGAACGGACAACACTTTGTTGTCCCGTCCAGTGTTCAAAAGTGTCCTATAGTCGCGTCCGTCCTGGGGAGGCTGGGTAAGAACAGCCGGACAAAGCCTTAGTCTTTTGTAAACACCGCAGTACTCTAGGTTGACGGGCGGGCCCTGACCTGAGCTCCCCAAATGTGCTGTTGATGGAGCCAATTTTTCAGTAAGAGTGTGAGATGATTGAAGGACCGATTGATAGTTCAAACTGATATAGTTTAGTTTTGAGAAAACAATGATATGGTATCATAGAACCCCCAAAGCACGAGCCCAGCTCCAGTCGTTAACCCCACTGCCCCACATGTATCCACACACATACACACTTCCCACAATAATACTATATCATACAAGAAGTAATACGGTGAAGCTCACGAGAGCAGTCTTACTCCTATATCGTAGCAGCGTCGTGTTCAGGGGCTGGAAATGACCCTTGCGCAATTCCTGACTGCGTTGTCTCGCTTTGTGTCTTGTATCAGATCATGATGGGTATCAGCTCATGAGATAGGAAATGGGATTGGGTTTAGACCCGGCGCGGGAGAAACGGTTTGCTATAAAATATGGGCTAAGGAGCTGGACCCATGTTGGTTGTTGAAAACTCTCTTTGGCTTTCAAATTTGGCTTTGGGTATATGGTTGAACTTTTGGGATTTTTGTTTGTACAAGCAAGAAAGCATTACAAATTGAGGAATATATAACTGTCGTGGGATGGTGCAGCTCTCTGGAGAGCCAAGTGAAGGGGCTGGAGAAATATGAAGTTGGCTCAGGGGGCTGGGGAGGTCCACGCTTCATGTTTCTTTGGTGGTAGGGAGTACCAGTGGGGGAAAGTCAGACATCTATGGGTATTTGAATCCGATATCGCAGGCACCGAAATATGTCGAACCAATAATCTCCCGACAATGTCTCTAACCCCATACCTGCCCGTCAGTGCCCCTTACCAGGCCACATCTAGATTACTCCGGGCTTGTACTTACATTATTTATACTGCTGCTACAAGTATTACAGCCTGACTGGTCAGCTGAGGGGTGGCTCATTCAATTATTACTCACAATATATCATGATATCTGATGTTATACTAGCATACAACCAAATAGTAAACATCAAAGGATACGCTTGACCGGTCGGTCGAGGGGCTGCTAGTCTATATATGTACTGAGCAGTTTTATCTAAATGTCTGATCTGATTAGATCCAAAAAAACGCGCACGGGTTCTCACTCACCTTTGTGCCGAGTGTCGTCTCTTCGTGCTGGTGTGTGCCACCCACAGTATCTGTGATCACAGTTGCAAGATGCAACCCACAAATAATGTGATGCAACCCCCAAATCCATGGTACAATGCCTCTTGAGAAAACCTTCTTCCCTTGGTTACAATACGCTGATACTTTCTCCCTGCACTCAACAGTAACGTTTCCCTCCACTAACCTCAACGCTCACCTAACTCGCTTCCGTAATATCTTCCCTCTACACCTACACCTCACATGGGAATGATGGTCACTCTCACCCCAATTCTCCTTTCGTTAAGCCGATCCTGGGAGAAGTTAGAACCTCTCTGGCGCGCTTCTAAATGAGCTGATAAGGAAGTGGTGCAACTACTACTCGCGCTGGAGGACGTCAATCCTGACAAGCCAGACAACAAAGATATAGCACCGCTCAGGACCACTTCTAGCAATGGGCATGAGTGGGTGGTGAGACTGCGACTTGAGCCAGACGATGTCAATCCTGACAAACCCGACAACAAGGCTAAAATACCACTCTAAGGCGCTGCTTGGGATGGGCAGGTGGGGGTGGTGAACCTACTATTCGCACGGGACGATGTCACTCCTGACAAGCTGGACACCGATGGTGGAACACGACGCTGCTGGGCTTCTTACAACAGGCATGAGGGGGTGATGGAACTACTACTCACACGAGACGGTGTCAACCCCGACAAGCTAGACAGGTATGGTGAATCATTACTGTGGTGAGCTTCTATCAATGGGCATGAGGGGGTGGCGGGACTACTACTGGCACAGAATAATATCAATCCCATCAGGCTGGACAAAGACGGTAAAACACCGCTGTGCAGCCCTGCTTGGGGTGCGCATGAGGGGGTGATGAGCGTACTACTCACTCGGAACACGGTCAACTCCGACAAGTTAGACAACGATGGGCAAACACCAATCGTGGGCGCTTCCATGTTTGAGCATGAGGGGGTTGTGAGACTACTACTTGCACGGGACAATTTCAATCCTGACAAACCAGCCAAAAATGTTAAAACTCCCGTCTGATGATCTCTTGAGAAGCAAGAATCCCTCCTCTGTTAGAGAGCAAAAGCTGCACCTAGCAGCCATAGTAGGTAAGTGACTATCATCTGACCCTTCCCTAATTTTACTAGCTGTCATTGAGTACCTGCTCCAGCAGCTCTTATTAACGCCCAATGACAGAGCCCTTCTGTTGAACCAGTCACAGAGCCAAAGTCCAACCCAGCTACCTCAGCAGGTAAGCTGATTGTCCACTCAGTACCACCCAACTCTTCTCTAATTTTGTTAACATCAACCCAGATATGACAGACAATAGTGGCCGAATACCGCTCTCGTAGGTTGTCTCGAATTTGTAGAGTGCAGTGGAGAATATGATGAAGCCACTTCTGGGACGGGAAGACGTCAACCCTGATATGACGGACAATTCTAGCCGAACACTCCTCTCATGGGCAGTCTCGCATAGGTATGGTCAAGCGGAGAATACTGTGAAGCTACTACGGGAACGTGAGGGCGTCAAACCCGATATGCTAGACAATGATAGCAGAACACTGTGCTCGTGGGCTGGCTCGAATTGGAATGGTGTCATCCCCTATGTGGCAGACAATCGTGGCCGAACAGCAGTCTTGCGGGCCGCTCGGGGGCACCGTGATGAAGTAGCCAAGCTGCTATTAGAACGAGAAGGTGCTAACTCCGGTATAGTCAGCAAAGACGGCCTGACCCGACTCTCTTTGGCTTCCTGGAGGTGCTGCAGGGTGGTGGTGTGGCAACTACAGGCTCCCTAATCTGCATACCCCAGGCCGGCTTTACCCGAATAATAAAATCAGCTATGCGCCCCTCTGCACACCTCCATACTCATGTCCATATATATCGTAGCCAGCTTCAACCTCCTCTATACCACTTTCCCCTCCCTTTCCCGCATGCTCAGAAATCTTTTGGATCTGCTCCCCTTGCTTTCCTTCCTACTCCCTTCCTCGCTTCCGGATTCCTATCCCATTATACTCCGGCATTTGTGGTAGGTGTACTGTTGCTGTGCTTGCTATTGGAGTGTTTTAGCTATTTTTAATTTTTAATTTTTTTCCTCTGCATAGGAATATAGCGTTTAGGCTTAAGTTAGATTGAAGTTGGCCTCTCCCCAGTGTGGGAGATGAATATAATAGCGGAAACCAAATAAGCCATTCCTTTTGTAACAGTGCCTTCGTCATCTCTTATACTTTCAACACTGACCCCACACCTGACCCCCCGGTTGAGAGGCCGCTTATCCAACTGTCACTCACAATATATCATGAGGTTGGACTTGTACATACAAGCAAATAGTAAACATGGAAATATGCGCTTGACCGGTTGGTCGAGGGGCTGCTAGTCTTATATGTACTGAGCAGTTTATCTCAAAAAACGCAATCAAGGTCCGATCTGATAAGCTATTCGTGCTGGAGTGTACCCCTCGCAGTATTTGTGATCACCCCTGTAGGTTTCAACCTACAATGCAACCCACACTAAATGCACGGCAACGCACAATTCTGAGATCCAAACAATTATGAAAAGTTTCTTCCTTGTTTAGCGCACTATTATTCACTTTCCCTCTATACTTACCTTCTGCAGCTCATCTTCACGCACCTCACCTCCATTCAGCTCCCCTCCACACAGTTCCCCTCCAAACAGCTCCCCGCCACGCGGCTTCCGTGCATGCAGCTCACCTTCACGCTGCTTCCCTCCAAACAGCCTACCTCCGTGCCGCTACCCTCTCAACACTCCGAACCAAAATGGTACAACATCACTCTGCATAGCGGCCTAGAACCGACATGGAGGACTGGTGAAGAGGTTACTAGAGCGGATTGGTGTTGACTCTAAAACATATATCAGACCTAGATGGCGAGACACTGCTCTTCTGAGTGGCCCAAGCAGGGAACGAATGCGTTGTACATCGCCTGCTAGAGGGGGACAATGTCAACACCTACACATCGGATAATTATGGTTCATCAGCGCCACCCCCGGGAGCAGCCTGGAATTGACATGAAGTAGTAGTGAGCATCTTACTTGCGCGATTAGATGTCAACCCAGATCCTGCGGATGAAGATGGCCAACCACCCTTCTTCGGTACCGCCAAAGAGGAGCATGAAAAAATGCTAAAAATGTTACAGGAACGATTAGATATCTACCCAAATACTGCGGACAAAGATCACCAAACAGCAGCGCTCTTGTGGGCTGCCCAGCAGGAGCATGAAGAAGTTGTGAACAGGTTGCTGGAGAGAGTGGATGTCGAACCTCATACTGTGGACAATGATGGCCAAACATATATGCTACACCACCACTCTTCACAGCTGACAGTGAGGGACATGAGGGAGTGTTAAAGATATTGGAGGAACAATTGGTTGTCGACTGTAACTCTATAGACAAGGTCAACCCGAACAGTTTCGATAAATATGTTCATCAACGACACTCTCCAAAGCAACCCACAATTGACATGAAGGTGTAGTGAGTATATCACTTGAGCGATTAGATGTCAACTCTAATCCTGTTGATGAAGATGTCCAAACACCACTCCTGGGTGCCACCAAAGACATGCACGAAGGAGTGTACAGAGGTTGATGGAAGGATTGGATATCGACACTAATACTGTAGATGAAGATGACCAAACACGGCTCTCTTGCGCTGCTGATTATGGCCACGAAAGGGTTGTGAACAGGTTGCCAGAGGGTGTGGATCTCGACCCTAATATTACGGACAAAGATGGCCCAACAGGGCTTTTCTGGGCTGTCAACAATGGGCACGAGTAGTTGGGAAGATGAGAACTAAGCCGACTATCAGTGTGCTCAACGGAGCACTCTGTAGGTTTGTGCTCCCAGAGAGATTAGGCTACCCCAGAAAGTCTCCTTACGTTTCAGCTGCTCCTCGCGCATTTTGCCTTCCTCGGGGGTGACCTTTCCCCACATTGTGGTGCAGAGTACGACATTGCCGAATGTCTCCATGCCGCTGAGTTCTCCGAACATTCCCAGATTCTTCATGTTTGAGCCCTTCATGCCTGTGTGGATTATCCCCTGGAGATATATGATCCATGAGAGATGCTTGTGTTCGTGGTTGGGTTGCTGGATCAAGTTGGCGATGGTAGATAGTATATCGACGTCAGCTCGGTGGGTGTCGTCAAAGCTGAGTATGTTGATAAGCCACACTTCCCGACCATGGATATTTGTACTTGCAGCTTGGATACCTTGGGTGCCTATGGTCTTGTTAGGAGAGACTCCCAAGCAAACTAAGGGGAAAGCGGCAGAGAGGGAATAGTCACAAGGTTCAAGGCAATGGCCCACTGTAAGCCGCCTCCCTGTAACGGCATTGACGAAGCTCGACTTCCCTGTCCCCGTCTTCCCCATGGCCGCAATGAGTACAGGCGCCAGGGCTTTCGGCCAATGGTGCAAATCGCTCGTTCCATTGAGGACTGCTGAGCCAACCATCCCTCCAAGTTCCTTCACCTATCTAGAGAACCTGCGACCCTGGATACCCGATCCCTCATCAGGTGCCGGACAACAGGAGCGGAGTAGACAATGTGATCCACCGGGAAGTACCCCAATCTTCCTTCCCTCCTTCCGTGCGCGACAAGACTTGCATAGCTAATTATGAGATTATAGTGAATCTTGTGGACTCTTTCATCAGTGATGCCGCGTTGCACTTTGATGATTTATTTCAGAGATATGGCGCACCTCTAATTGTTCTAAATGTCATAAAGGTTTTGATTACCGACCTGCTCTGGTGAATTCGATTGCTAATGAGTTGTTAGTCTTGATAGTGAACACCAAGGGAGTCATTATTGTTAAAGGAGTTTACTCAGGCCATCAACTATCTGAACCCTTCCCTTCCAACTGAGAAGAGTATCAGGTGTATAGCTTGGGATATGTCTCGTGTGTCTAAGAGGTAAGTCGTCGAGGAAGGGAACCTTTAAGGTCTTCCGAATCATGCGCAGCCGTGACCAAGACGTGATAGAAACTCTTGAGACAATCGATGAGGACGTATTGAATAAGGCAGGACTCTTCCACAATGGACGTAAACCAGGTAACGAAAATGAGAGTGGCTACTTACTACAAAACAGTGTCTGCAGAACGACCTGCATCGACAGTCTTGGTCGAACAAATGCTGCGCAATTGGTTATCGGGAAAAGGGCATTGTGAACTGGAAAGCGTTTTCACCTCAGGAGACATCACTTATACAGTCCTCTGGTGTCTACCATGTACTCTGATGTCTTTACCCTCTGTGCCCTCCTGCACAATCTTGCCTCTGGCACAACTATCTCCACCATGATCTATTCTCAACCATTCTGGGCCTTCTGCAACAATCCCTGGCAGCCCACCACCTGCTCTCAACAGACATGTTTTATATCATGCGACTTATCATATCAGAGGGATTGAGAAGCGCCGTAGGCACGAGGGCAGCTAGTCTATATATGTACTGGGCAGTAGATCTGATTGCGCACAAATGTCTGATCTGATAAGACCTGTGATGTAGTTTACCATCCTTGGTATTTATCATCACAACCATGTGATGCAACACACTAATGCCGAGATGCCAAGCCACATATGTGAAAATCTTTTCCTTCCTCTCTATTAAATCATCCTCTACCCGCTTAACACACTCAATCATCCTGACTTTTCCCTGTCACAACACTTCTGCTTACACCACTATAGCAATATCTGAGAAAGAGGTTATTATTCGCCTACTCCACCATTGCACCATATCAGACATATTCAGATCAACGGACTTTGTCTTTCGATGCCACGATGTCCACAGTGTCGAAGGGACAAACAGGAAACTGATTTTGATTTTGATCCACGAGGGGCTTTACGTCGTACTTGCCGCCTGTGCCTGGTAAGTTGACTGATCTTGTGTTGCCCTTTCCCCACTACGCAGATTGCATCTAATATTACCCATTGAACAAATAGGAAAATGTACGACTCAGGAGAAGTGCCCAGAGGGCAAACACAGGACCCAGGAGTGTACAGAGGCCTCAGCCAGAAGGTACTTGCAATATTGGATTATTCTGTGAATATTTACTAAAAATATAGCAATAGCAGATAATCCAGGGGCAGGAGAAGGACAAGGGGTTGTGCCCAGGATTAGGGTGGAAGGTATAATTGTCTTGAAATTCTGTTTAAATTGTTGCTAATAGGAAAAACAGGAGCAGATGGTAGAGCAGCAATGGGAGGGTTGGGGGTAGTGCTGAGTGAGGGTCCAGAAGGTATGGTTGCCAGGAATATAAAGAAGGAGGAATAAAGTCTAACTTATATGAAATTAGCTGTTGGTCAAGCCGAAATGGGAGGATATGGGGTTGAGCGGGAACTGATACGACCAGGGATGCCTGTTTTCGAGCGGGTATTCCAATGCAGTACTAACAGGAATAATAGCTTCTGAGGATGGTGTGGAAAGGAGGAGGTGTGGGCATTGTCGAAGGGAGCTACGGGCAGGAGACTTTGATCACAATGGTCAAGGAAGGTTATTGTTAACCTGTAGACAATGTCTGGTATGTTATTCTACATTACAAGGATTATTAAAGGACTCAGTATTTGGAAACTAACAATGTGGAATGATGATATAGGCTACAAGAGCAAGAGTCAGAGCTGGGATCACAGGAGTACCCGCCTTTAATATACAGCAGGTCGCCCTAGCTCAACCGGAAAACTACAGAGGACAACAGGCACAGTCACAGGTGCCTTTGTCCTTTGGGTGCCAGAGAGCTAGGTGGACAGGCTATGATCTGGGGAGGTTGGATATCAGGTGTACTGGCTGTAATGCTATGCACTGGACTGCAGAGTCGTCAGCGTCGAGGAGACCAAAAGGTGGAGAGGCAAGCTTTGAGTCCTGCTACAAGCAAGGCAAAGTGCAGATTGAGCGAATGCGCCCAGTCCCAGAGCCCCTCAATCCGTTGATGAGTGGAGGTGATACTCAGGCAAGAGCATTCCGGGAGGGGCTAAGGAGATGAAACTCAATCTTTGCCTTTACCAGCATCAAGTTCAACATGGACAACCGAATGAGTGAGATTGGAGGAATATTCCAGCTTTTTCAGATTCATGGGGCGCTGTACCATAGGCAGGGACCTCTTATACCTGCGGTAGGCATGGGAGATGCTTTGTATTCCCAGGTCTACCTCTATGATCCAGCTGATGCAGCCAGAGCGCGAGCTGCACGTGCCCCAGAGCTGGATGCCAATCTCATTCGCTCCTTGACCATGACGCTGCAGGAGTCCAACCCCCTAATCCAAATGTATCTCACAGCTCATGAACGGTTTGCAGAGATCAGAGCAGTAGAGGACAACTACGACTGGTTGTGGAAAGAGGGGCTGATCTCAGAAGGGAGAACCTACCAACGGCAGATGAAGTCTCCATGATTCTGCCTGAGGAATATGGAAGCCGGGGTTTCAGGGATATTGTTCTGGCAAGAAGGGTCAATGGAGAAGATTTGGGTAGAGATTTAACTCTCATCAACCCCAATCATGCCTTGTATCTGCCCCTCCAGTATGTTCTCCTGTTTCTTATGGAGAACATGGATGGCATTGGAGTAGCACACTGCAAGATCCTCAGAACAAGAAGCTGGCCCAGCGTGCTTTCTACAGGTTCCGTCTGCATACCAGAGTTGATGAGCCGACCACTCTCTTCCATGCTCAAAAGGTGTTCCAGCAGTTTGTTGTGGACGCATGGGCTGTCTGCGATCAAAACAAGCTTAGGTAGATTCGCACGCACCAGGCCAACATCAGAGCTGAGTTGTACAATGGGCTAGCCGATGTTTTGGGGGCTGGTGATGCAGACCCTGAGCAGGTGGGTAAGAGGGTGGTTCTACCGTCCGGTTATGTGGGAGGGGATAGGTTTATGCAAAAGCTATACCAAGATAGCATAGCGATTGTGCACCACTATGGCAAACCTTCACTATTCATAACCTTTACCGCTAACCCCAAGTGGGATGAGATTGTTCGCGAGTTGCTGCCTTATCAGACAGCAGCACATAGACCTGATCTGGTAGCACGAGTGTTCAATCTCAAGGTTAGAGATCTTCTGGACCAGATACGCCACAAGGAAGTCTTTGGACCTTGGTTGGGCTGGGTCTGGACAATTGAGTACCAGAAGCGGGGCCTCCCACATCTACACCTCCTGGTGTTTCTGAAGACTGACCACCAATTCCTGACTGCTACCAATATCGGTCGCTTCATCAGTGCAGAAATTCCCATTGAGGAAGATGCGATTGGTCAGGAGTTGCGTGGGATTATTCAGAGCACAATGGTGCATTCTCAATGTGCAGGTGGTAATGGTGACACTCTGTGTATGCAGGGTTTGAATCCACTTACTGCCCAGACCTGCCGTAAGGGCTATCCTCGAAGGTTCCAACAGGAGACCGTTATCACACTGGATGGCTATCCTCTCTATCGTAGGAGGGATACAGGTCTGTCGTTTACGGTGCAAGTGAGGACAAGTGGAGGGAATGTTACGGCTGTCATTGACAATCAGAGGGTAGTTCCCTACAGCCCTTACTTCTCCCTCCGCTATAAGGCCGATATCAATGTGGAGGTGTGCGGGTCTGTCAAAGCTGTCAAGTACATTCCTAAGTACATTTACAAGGGTGGGGATCGTGCCACTGCTGTCCTGGACTCTGATCATGATGAGATAAAGCGTCATCTCCATGGTCGTTATATTGGTCCTACTGAAGCAGTGTGGCGCTTGTTTGAGTTCTCAACCCATGATGAACTCCCTGACGTCACGACACTCACCCTTCATCTTCCTGGCCAGCAGGCTGTCTACTTCCCAGACCAGGAGAGTGCCAGTGACCTTCAGGAGCGTCTTGATAGGTCAACCAGTACCCTTCTGGCCTTTTTCAAGTACAACTCTGAGAATGTAGATGGAAGACAGTATTTGTACCATGAATTTCCTGAGCACTTTGTCTACGTGCCTAAGGTGGGATGGAAGCACAGGAAACAGCGATTTTCAATTGGTCGCATGTGGTCAGCAAGCCCCTTCATGGGTGAACGCTATTACCTGCGCTTACTTCTCCCTGTTGTACGTGGTGTCAGAAGCTTTCAGGACCTGAGGACGGTAGATGGCATACAGTATGAGACCTTCAAGGGTGCATGCATTGCCTTGAGGCTGCTTGAGGATGATGGTGAGTGGATTGCCATGTTCAGGGAGGCACAAGAGTTCATGGCAGGTAGCGCCTTCCGACACCTGTTTGCCCTTGCCCTGCAGCATACAACAATCACCAATCCACTCGCCATCTGGGAGGAGTTCAGAGAGAGTTTCTGTAATGATCTGGGACACCTGTTCGTGACAGGTAGGGTAATAGTACCTGTTGGAGGGGACGGCATGGGGGCAGGCCTTGCTCATGACTATGGGCTCTATCATATTCAGGACTTCCTCAAAGAATATGGTAGATCCTTAGCAGAGTTTGGCCTGCCACAACAGGTACTGGATTGGAGGCAGCGGGAGAATGGGGTAGTGGAAAATGCGAGGATGGGGGAGGAGTTGGAATATGATATGGTACAGGAGCAGGTGTTGTCTGACACAATGCGGCAGAAGTTGAATGAGGAACAGGTTGCCTGCTTCACTGCTATTGTTGCTGCGGTGGAGAGCCATGAGCAGGACCCACAGCAGCAAGAGCCCTCTGGTGCCTTCTTCCTTCATAGCCCAGCAGGTACAGGCAAGACCTACCTCTACAACTGTCTCTGCAGTCATTTCCGAGCCCAGGGAAAGATTGTACTTTCCGTAGCATCCTCAGGGATTGCCGCACAATTGCTACCTGGGGGCCGGACAGCACATTCAAGGTTCAAGATCCCCCTTTCAAATGACTCTAATGCTGTGTCCAACATCACGCGAAACTCCTATCTAGGTGGGTTGATTCGCAGGACCTCACTCATCATCTGGGATGAGGTTCCCATGCAGCATAAGGCGTGCTTTGAGGCGGTTAACAGAACCTTGAATGATGTCTGCAACAGTGGTAACCAGCAGTTGTTTGGTGGGATTCCTACAGTACTCGGTGGTGACTTTGCACAGATCTTACCCGTCATTTGCCGCGGTACCAGGCAGTCCACTGTGTTGGCCTCAATTCAACATTGCTCAATCTGGCCTCATTTGCAGATCTTGAAACTCAAAACCAGTATGCGTATGATGGCCAGTGAGGTCAACCAGGTATTTCTCACCTTTCTTCGTGATATGGTTACTAATCCCCTCCATCATGGGAATCTTCATCTGCCTGCTTATATTCGTCGGCTATCCACAGTTGATGAGCTCTGTCATCATCTCTATCCACAGTCATTATTGGATGAGGCAGTCACTGTTCACAACTCTCTTGCAAGTAGAGCCATTCTAGCCTTTCGCACTGATACTGTCAATGATTTCAATGATGTACTGGTTGAAAGGATGCCTGGCGTGGAGCATAGGTTTGAAGCTATTAACCATGTCAATGTACCTGAGGACGCTGCTGTTGCTGAGCCCTTTGCGGTGGAATATTTGCAGAGTATTTCTCTACCATCTATTCCACCCTCCTGCCTAAGACTTAAGATCCGTGCCCCACTAATTCTGATCCGAAATCTGAGTCCCAGGGAGGGCTTATGCAATGGTACCAGGATGAGGGTACTTGGAATGCGCCGCACCTGCCTACAGGTTGCCATTCTGGGTGGAACATTTGATGGCATGATCCGTCTTTTACCACGGATCAAGCTTACCACCTCAGAGAAAGATCTACCCTTTATCCTAGAGCGTACTCAGTTCCCAGTCCGTCTATGCTTTGCCATGACTGTTAATAAATCTCAGGGGCAGTCCCTGGATCAGGTTGGTGTAGATTTGCGTACCCCTGCCTTCAGTCATGGGCAACTTTATGTGGCTCTTTCAAGAGTCACATCATTAGGCGGACTAACACTTCTACCCTCGGAGCAAACCCCTACTGAGACGGATAATGTAGTATATCCTGAAGTTCTTTTGTAATCCCCCTCTGGTATGTTTACTTTCTCCTCACTTCTATTTCACTATATATTGGCCTTCATACTTATTGTTTATTGCTCAGACTCCTACAGAACTCTCTCATCCCGTGAACTCCTTTTCTTCTTCCTGTGTTGTTGCTTGAATCTTCTCCTATTCCTACAAGTAAGTCATATTTGTTTTCCATCTCACTTGTTTATCCTAATAGTTTATTGACTAGAGGGGTTGGCTGTAGTTCCTCCTGCCAGTGTCTTTCGCTTCATTCTCTGCTACGTATTTTTGTATACAACCCTCTTTATCTATTCTCAATATTAAATAACTAACTGTTAACATTGTGTCTATTGAGCCAAGTCTCCCCTCTTCTGTTGTTGTTTCTGCTTCCTGGTGACTCCTCTACTCTTGTTATATAGTTTTTTAATATAGCTAAACTACTTTACCTTTTTTAACTAATTAATACATCAGAATTGCGATTTCAACATGCTGCCCATAACCAATCACGTTAATTTATTTCTGAGACCTTTAGTTTACCCTGAAAGGTATGACCATGGCAAGTTATAGAAATATCTGACTATACATACTTCATCTATATTGCTTCAAAAAGGATACGCTTGACCTGTCGGTCGAGGGGCTGCTAGTCTATATATGTACTGAGCAGTTTATCTCAAAATACGATCTCAAAGTCTGATCTGATAACTGTGATACACTATACTACCTGTAGGATTTGTGAGCACAGGCATGTGATGCACTATACTACCCACAGGATTTGTGAGCACAGCCATGTGATGCAACACACGTTGCCGAGTGCCGAGCCCCTGGTGAGAAAATTTTCACCGTTGTCTCCCCTGATAACTACAGCTCCCTCTTCTCTCTCTTATAATTATCCCTCCTTCCATCCACCTATTCCAACATCTCGCGAGCCACAACCATCTCCTATCACAATACCAGGTTTCCTTCAGCCTGTTATCGTTGTCCACAACATTCCGAATTTGGTGTTACCCGCAACTCACATACAATGCCAAGATGTCCTGGGTGACGAAGGGACAAACTTGCATCAGACTTTGATGCAGATCGGAGAGGAGCTTTACGCCGTACCTGCCGTGTATGCTTGGTGAGTTCTATTGTTTTGCTTCCCTCTTAACTCCATATTATAATCCTTCTCTAATTGATTCTTCAATAAACCAATAGGAGAATAAAAGAAGAACCAGAAGGGCACAAGGGGCCAATGCAAGGGCCAGGAGTAGAGAGCTAGAGGAGGTAGCAGGTACTATTACTTTCAATTATTTTGGTTAAGAGTGACTAATGGAGGTAAAAGCAGCAGGCAATCCAGTAGCAATGGGAGGACAAGGGGTTATGCCAGGGATAGGCCCAGAAGGTATGATTCAATTTCTTTATGCATCAGAAGTGTAGCTGACGGGAATCAATCCTGAAGGTCAGGGAGCAGCAATGGGAGGACTGGATGTAGTGCTGAGGGAGGGATCAGAAGGTATAATTTCTAGCATATGTACAAGAAGGGAAATGTGCTAACATG
>Ga0307513_10003147_pt1 | contig 22549 bp, 14 predicted proteins | sample 15_EM_MG_FD_202174 | JGI IMG/M metagenome (GOLD analysis project Ga0307513, IMG submission 202174) | Populus trichocarpa ectomycorrhiza microbial communities from riparian zone in the Pacific Northwest, United States - 15_EM | ecosystem: Host-associated > Plants > Roots > Unclassified | place... | reverse complement strand
TGTACTGCGCCGACGCGATGCGCCACTTGCCGCGCGTCTTGCGACAGACGAAAGTGCAGCGCAAGGCGCGGCTCACGGTCTGCCCGTCGGGAGTTTTCAACGTGAACGGCAGGCGCGCGACGACTATCGCCGTGTCGCCGTAAATGCGACTCGTGATCTCGTCCAACTCGTAAGAAACCATTTCGCCCTGCTGCGCGCTCTTCTTTTCGGGCGCGTAGAAGCCGAGCACCTTCGCGCGCGGGTCAACCTCGCCCGCAGGCGAAATCTCCACGTAATCGGGCGCGAGAATCTCGTCCAACTTGGCCGCGTCGTAATTCTTCTGCGCTTCGGCCAGTTGCCGGACCAGACCGAGAATCTCAGCTTCTACTTTGAACTTGAAATCCGCGGGCGGCGTCGGCGCGGCCTGTGTCTGAACGAACGCCAGAAGCATCAAGGTGAAGCACACCATCAATCGTCTCATCGTTTTTTTCTCCAATTCAAGAAGGGTTGCGGATGAAGGTTTACACGGCACTGCCATGTGTACGTGCGTCGCACGCGGCAAGTTTCCGCACGAGACGAACGCGCCCCGGTTCAGAATCAGAGGTTGTGCGGGATGGACGACTTACTTTTCCGAACGCTTCCCTGTGCTTCTCGCCCTCAGACTATTCTTCACCGATGGCTTCCTTCACCGTCGGCCACATCATCTTCGCCCAGTATTCGTAGCCCTCGTCGGAGGGGTGGAAGCCGTCGGACGAGAAAAATTCAGGGTGATTGGGGATCACCTGTCGGCTCATGTCGTAGGCGTCAACCAGCCGCACGTCGTGACGCCGGGTGATCTCGGCGATGTGCGTGTTGAAGAGTTGGATACGCTGCCGCACCTGTTCGTGGAGGAAGGCGGGGACGCGCGGCGCGTGCGAGATGTCTGGGATGTTGGTGGCGACGATGGGCGCGTCCGTTTTACTTTTCAGACGCGTGACGATCTCTTCGTAGTTGCGCGCGAACACGTCGGGCGCGACGCCGTGACTCACGTCGTTGATGCCGATGCCGAGCGTGACGAGCGTGGGGCGCGTCGCGTCGAGTCGCGTGAGTTGGCCGCGCAGCACGTCGGCTGTCTCCGCGCCGCTGACGCAAAAGTTTCGCACGCTCGACCCGGCGCGCACGCGCTCGATGCGCTCGAAGACGCGTGCCACGTAGCCGCCTTTCCGCGCCCCGACGCCGACGCCCGTCGAATCTCCGAACGCGACATAAACGACGGGCGCAGCCGTCGCCGACAACTTTTGTTCCGCCTTCATGGTCGCCCCCTCGTCCTTGCTCGCACGAGTTCGTCTCAGCCCGCACGCCGCGCTGACCAGCAACAGAAACGCCAGCACGTAAATTACAAAAGCGCGATAAAACCCCTCGCTCATAAAACTCTTAAACCCGTAAAGCCTTTCCACTTCAAAACCGCTTTTCTTTACAACATCTCTTCGGAGCGCACCGGCTCGCGCAAGATGCTCTCCGCCGCTTCGTAGGCGACGCGCGCCGCCGCCGGATGCGACTCGCGCAAGTTTCCGATCTGCATCAGCGACTCGCCCGTGCGCGAGAGCAGTCGAAACAGGTCGCCCTCTTCGGCGCGCGTCTGCCGCACGAGTTCGTCCCACTTCATCCCCTTCGCCCACCGCATCACGGCTGCCGCCGCAGAGAAGTTCATCTCCGGCGAGGGGTCTAAGCCCTGCCTCCATTCCACGCTCGCCACCTCGTAGGCGATCCGCTCAAACTCCGCGAGGGTGGAGACGAGCGCGTCGTCCAGTTGCAACTCGCCGTAGTCGCGTTCGGCGTCGGCGGCGAGGGCGGCCATCAGACCGGCGGCGCGCGCCGCGTCGAGCGATGCGAACAGGTTGCGCTCAATCGCCTCTCCGACGAGCAGCGGGCGGTCGAGCCTTAAGTCCGCGAGCCAACGCCCGCGCTCCGTGATGCGTTCCCCGTCGAAATCGAGATAGCCGAAATGTTCGAGCACGCGCGCACGCCGCTCGAACGGCTGCCACACTTCCGCGCGCAAAACTTCGATGCGCCGCTCCGCGCGCTCGGCTGCCTCCGCATCGGGGAGCGCGCCCCACAAAGCCTCTTCGCAACGCCGCCGCGCCTCGCCCTCGTCCGGCGCGTCGCCCGTCGCCGTCCCGTTGACGAGAGAGGCGGTCAATTCTTCCATCAACCCGTTGAGCAACTCGACGGCCTCGTTAGCCCCGGCGCGCGCGTCGCGCAGGCGCGGCTCCTGCATGAGCGTCGCGCGCCCCGCGTGTACGTCGGCGAAGGCCGCGTCGCGCGCCGTCTCCGTCAGCGGGTAGACTTCCTCGTAGACGCGCCCGACGCGCGCCAGATCGAGCGACGCGCGCCGCCCATCTTCGCGCACGCCGACGAAACTCCCGTCGCGCCGCTCGGTCACGAAGACCAGACGGCGGCTGCTCCGCCCGATGCCGACGACGCGACCCGCGACGACCGCCTCCAACAGCCAGTTCAAAAACACTTCCGTACGCGTCTGCGGCGCGCCGCTCAATAACTTGTCGCGGGCGCTCGCCAGCCGTTCCAGCCCACGCGCCACGCCCGTCGAAAACTCGCAGCCCGCATCCCTCAACTTCCGCTCGATACGCCGTTCGGCTTCGGCGCGTTCCTGCTCCATGCGCGCGACGCGTTCGACCGTCGCGCGATGCGCGAAACTGCGCGCGGCGATCTCGCGCACCTGCGAGAAGTTGCCGTAGGCGTCGAGCAAATTGAGGAGCGTCGTGTAAGTCGCGCGAAACTGGCTTTCGAGCGGGTCGGGCAGCGCGCCGAGAAGCGCGGCCATCTTCTGCGGGTCCTGGTGCGTGCCGGGCGCGGCGACGATGAAGCCGACGCGGTCGCGCCCGCGCCTGCCCGCGCGTCCCGTCATCTGTTGAAACTCGGAAGCGGTCAGCGTGCGCCAGCCCTGCCCGCGCCGCACGTCTATGTTCGAGAGCACGACCGTGCGCGCCGGAAAGTCAACGCCCGCCGCCACGGTCGCCGTCGCAAAGATCGCGTCGAGCAACCCCGCGCTCATCAGTTTTTCGACCAGCAGTTTCCAAGCGGGCAGATGCCCCGCGTGATGCGAGGCGACGCCGCCGCGCAGCACCGTGTCCCAGTGGCGATGCTTGCGAATCTCCGTGTGCTCGGCCACGAACTCGCGCATCAGAGTGCGCCGCGCCTCGCGTCGTTCGATGTCGGTGTCGCGCCTGCCGAGCGCGGCTTCGGCGGCGGCTTCGTCGCAGCGGCGGCGCGTCGGCAGAAAGACGATTGACGGCAACAGGTCGTAGGAGGCGAGTGCGGACAGGAGCGACGCGGGCGGCATCTCCGGCATGTGCATACGTGCGCCGCGCGGCGGTTCACGACGCTCGCCCCAACGATTCGACGAATGGCGCGGCGCGCTGGCGCGTTGGAGGAAATTGGCGATCTCCGGGTTGAAGTGTCCCGCCTCGTCGAAGAGCGGGGCGAGTTGCCCTTCCGGGTAGAGGAACGCCGCGCGCAGCGGCACGGGTCGCGTGCCCGGACGCGTAACGACGCTGCAATGCACGCCGCGCACCTCCGCCACCCACGCCGCAAACTCCGCCGCGTTTCCCACCGTCGCCGAGAGCAGCAGCAGGCGCACGCGCGGCGGCGTCAGGATGATCGCCTCCTCCCAGACGTGGCCGCGCTCCTCGTCGGCGAGGTAGTGAGCCTCGTCCATGATGACGAGGTCGGTGCGGAGTTCCTGCCCTTCGCGGAGCGCGTCGAAAAGTTGGTTGCGATAAACCTCTGTCGTGCCGACGATGAGCGGCGCGTCGGCGCGCTCCTTGCGGTCGCCCGTCAGGATGCCCACGTTGTCTGCGCCGAAGGCTTCCGCAAACTCCTGATACTTCGAGTTGGTCAGAGCCTTGAGCGGACTCGTGTACCACGCGCGTTTGCCCGCCGCGAGCAGACGCCTGATCTCTTCGCGCGCGATCCACGTCTTGCCGCTGCCCGTCGGCGCGGTGACGAGCACGTCCTCGTGTTCGAGCGCGGCGAAGGCTTCAAGTTGAAACGGGTCGGGCTTGAACTCCGTGCGCGCGGGCGTGCCGATGCCTTCGAGCAGGCGACGCACCGGGCGCGAACGCGCCGACGAACGCGCCGCCCGCTCCGTCTCTTCGACGTGCGCCGCGCCCGCCGCAACGTTCGGGCGGCGCGACGCCGGAGCGTCGTTACGACCGCGCGGCCTGTCGTCGCCGCCGTCGCGTCGAGGGCGTGTGCCTCCCGCGCCGAGTTTCCCGCCCGCGTTGCCGCGCCTGCGCCCGCCGCCGCCGCGCCCACCTCCGTCTCTTGTCCGTGGCATGATCCGTGATTGTACCGCACGCTCTTTGTGAAATGGTTGCGTGTGGTGTTAAGTTTTTATGCCCCTGGCATCGTGTTAAGTTTTTGTGCCCCGAAAAGTTCGCAACGTTCGGGGCGGCTCAGGCGTCTAATAAATCGCAGGCTGGCGTGCGTTTCGCGATAAATAACCCTGCGCCGCGCCTGTTTAAAACTATGGCTGAGATTTTTCACACCCACGAGACAATGAACCGGGACACGCGTACGCCGTGGATGCTGCGCACGCTCGGCGCGTCGCTGGCGGCGCACGCGCTGTTTATCGCCTCCATCGTGTATATCCCCGCCGTGCGCGACACGTTCAGTCTGGCGAGCACGCTCTCCGGCCTGCGTTTTGTCGAGGAAGACTACACGAAGACCGTCGTCGGCCAGCGCGCCGACGTGATGCTCAATTTCGCCGACAACAAACTATATTACCCGCCCGGCTACTTCTCGCAGACCGCCCTGCCCTCGCCCGACGCGCCGCAACTCGTCGAAGAGGTCAGGCCGCAACCCATGCCGACGCCCAAGCCCGTCAGATTGAAACCGACCCCGACGCCCACGCCCGAAGCCTCGCCCTCGCCGGACGCGGCGGCAGCGGCGGGCGACGAAACGACGGCGAAGAACGAAGGCGACCCGAACGCGTCGCCGACGCCTGCCGCGACGCCGCAGTCGGTGGAAGAGGCCGAGCGCATCGCGAAGGAGGCGAACGTCGAGAAGCTTCCGGAGATTAACAAGAAGCCCTTCATCGACCTGTTGAAGCAGGGCAAAGTGATGAAGGACGCGGGCGAACTCGATCTCTCCGGCACTTTGGAGATGGAGTTTGAGGCCGACCGAGAGGAAGACGGGCGGCTGACGAAGGTCGAGGTGACGGGCGCGGCGGCCAGCAACGCGAAACTCGTCCAGTTGTCGAAAGACTTCATCGCCGCCATCAGCGACAGTAAAGCGCTCGCCGCTCTGAAGGGCACGCGCCACCTCAAGATGAAGGTGAAACTCGACGACAAGGAAGTCTCCGTGCGCGTCCTGACCGAGATGGCGAGCGCGGACGAAGCCTCCAGCATGTCGAACGGCTACAACGGGCTGCTCTGGCTCGGCGCGCAGAGCAAGAGAGGCAAAGACGAGGAGGTCATCTTCAAGAGCGTTCAGGTCGCCTCGGAGGCCAAACAGATCGTCCTGACCTTCAACATGCCGCGCAAGGCGGCGGGCGACCTGCTCTCCAAGATGATCAAGAATAACGAGACGACCGCGCCGACCGCCACGCCCCCACCCGGCTAAAGTCTTCCGGCGGCGCGCGGAGCGTCAACTCCCTGTGTTAAAATTCCTGACCGATGAGCGGTAAAGTTCAACGACAAAAACACCAGCGACCCACGGCAGCCGTCAAACGGCGGCAGGCACTACTCGTGCGCGCCGTCGTCGGTTCGCTCGTGCTCTGCGCCGCGCTCGCGCCGCACGCGCTGGCGCAAGGCTCGCCCGCTTACCAACAGCAGACGCCGGACACAAAAGAGTTTCGCCCCATCAACGCGCGCCCGTTCCGCGAACTGCTGGCGAAGACCAGCGCGTTGCTCGAAGCCGGTGAACTCAACCCTCAAGACGTTTTCGATTTTACGCTCGAAGCCGAACGCAACGCCGACGGAACGCTCCGCGACATCAAGTTCACCGAAGTTGCGGCTGCGAACGGAAATTGGCGGCCTCTGGTGCGAGAGTTCGTCGCGGTTTTGAGCGACAGCGGCGCGCTCTCCGGTCTGACGGATGCAGACCACCTGACGATCACGCTCAGGTTGGACGAGCGCGCGTCGGCGCGTCTGCACGCGGTTGTCAACTCGGCGGAGCAGGCCGCGCAGTTAGCGCAAAGTTACAACACGCTTCTCGACCTCGGGCGTCTCACGCAGCGCGGGCGCGCGGGCGTCGAAGTCTTGAACAACATGGCCTTCAGCGCGAACGGCAAGCAGCTTACGATGCGGCTTGAGATGACGCGCGAGATGGTCGGCAATCTTCTCCGCCAGCACACTTCCCTTCCCTGAAACACGCCGGACGCGTGCGCGCCGCCCGCCTCCCACAGAGGCTAAAAGCGGCTCGCTTGCTCCATTCCACCCGCTCACTTACAATCACATGTTGCGCCGCGTGCGCAAATGTGTCCTGTGCGGCCTGCGTGCCGCGTGTTTCTCAATAAGAGCCATCAGCCGTCAGCCATCAGCCATCAGCTTTTGTTTTAGCTGACCGCTGATAGCTGATGGCTGACAGCTAAAGAAGGTTTTAAGACCATGATTGATAAATTTCTGACCAAAGTTTTCGGCAGCAGCAACCAGCGTTACATCAAGAGCCTGCAACCCACGGTCGCGCGCATCAACGAACTCGAAGCCAAAGTGAAGCTGCTCTCGGACGAGGACATGCGCCGTCGCACCGAAGAACTCAAGCAGTTTGTCGCCGACGCCGTGGCCGACGCGAAAAACCCCGAAACGCGCAAGCAGCACGAACAGGACGCTCTCAATGAGGTTCTGCCCGAAGCCTTCGCGCTCGTGCGCGAGGCGAGCGTGCGCGCCACCGGCATGCGCCACTTCGACGTGCAACTCATCGGCGGCATGGTGCTCCATCAGGGCAAGATCGCCGAGATGCGCACCGGCGAAGGCAAGACGCTCGTCGCCACGCTTCCCGCCTATCTCAACGCCCTGACGGGGCGCGGCGTCCACGTCGTCACCGTCAACGACTATCTCGCCACGCGCGACGCCGAATGGATGGGACGCATCTACAAGTTTCTCGGCCTCACCGTCGGCGCGATCACGAACGACCTCGACGACTGGGAGCGCAAAGACGCCTACGGCTCCGACATCACCTACGGCACGAACAACGAGTTCGGCTTCGACTACCTGCGCGACAACATGAAGTTCGACCTCGCCACCTGCGTCCAGCGCGGCCACTACTACGGCATCGTTGACGAAGTTGACTCCATTCTGATTGACGAGGCGCGCACGCCGCTCATCATCTCCGGCGCGTCGGACGAAGCGACCGACAAGTATTACAAGGCCGACGCCATCATTCCGCACTTGAAAAAAGGCACGGAGACGGACGACGGTTCGGGCAAGAAAAAGATCACGGGCGATTACCTCGTCGATGAGAAACAGCACTCAGCCGTGTTGACCGAAGATGGCGTTGATAAGGCCGAACGCCTGCTCGGCGTCGGCAACCTCTACGACCCGTCGAACATGGAGATGCTCCACTGCGTCGAACAGGCTTTAAAGGCGCACACGCTCTATCGTCTCGACCATCACTACCTCGTCAAAGAGGGCGAGGTGATCATCGTCGATGAGTTTACGGGGCGCACGATGCCCGGTCGCCGCTGGTCGGACGGCCTGCATCAGGCGGTCGAGGCGAAAGAGGGCGTCAAGATCGAGCGCGAGAACCAGACGCTTGCCACCATCACGCTGCAAAACTATTTCCGCCTCTACGAAAAACTCTCCGGCATGACCGGCACGGCAGAGACGGAAGCCGCCGAGTTTGACGGCACTTATAAACTCGAAGTCGCCGTCGTCCCGACGCACCGCCCGATGGTGCGCAAGGATTATTCGGATTTGATCTATCGCACGCTGCCCGAAAAATGGGACGCCGTGGCCGAAGAGATCAAAGAACTCTACGAGAAGGGACAGCCCGCGCTCGTCGGCACGGTGTCGGTCGAAAACTCCGAAGTGCTGTCGCGCAAGCTGTCGAAGATTGACGTGCCGCACAACGTCCTGAACGCGAAGCACCACGACCGTGAAGCCGAGATCGTGGCGCAGGCGGGGCGCAAGGGCATGGTCACGATTGCGACGAACATGGCCGGTCGCGGCACGGACATCCTGCTTGGCGGCAACCCCGAATTCATGGCGCGCGAGTTTCTCAAGCGCGAAGAGATCGACCCTGACGAGGCGACCGAAGAGCAGTTGGAGCAGGCGTTGGCCGAGGCCAAGCGCATCGTCGAGGCCGAACACAAGGACGTGGTCGCGCTCGGCGGACTACACATTATCGGCACGGAGCGGCACGAGGCGCGGCGCATCGACAACCAGTTGCGCGGGCGCGCCGGTCGTCAGGGCGACCCCGGTTCGAGCCGTTTCTTCCTCTCGCTCGAAGACGACCTCATGCGCATCTTCGCGGGCGACAAAGTTAAAGCGTTGATGCAGCGTTTGGGGATGGAGAAGGGCGTCGCCATCGAGTCGGGGATGGTGTCGAAGCGTATCGAAGCGGCGCAGAAGTCGGTCGAGGCGCGCAACTTCGAGTCGCGCAAACACCTCCTGCAATACGACGACGTGATGAACAAGCAGCGCGAGACGATCTACGGTCTGCGCCGCCAGTTGATGGAGGAACCCGACCAGCGCGAGTATCTTCTCGGCGAGACGGGCGTCGCGCATGATCTGTTTGCAGACATGTCGAAGCAGTACATCGATCCGTCGGTCGCGCCCGAAGATTGGGACGTGGAGAACTACCGCATCCAACTGCTCACCGTCTTCGACTTCGACACCGAAACGGAAGGCATTGATTTCGAGCAGGCCACGTCCGAAGAGATTCAGGCGAACATCTGGGAGAAACTCAAAGCTCATTACGCCGCCAAAGAGGAGCAGATCGGCAGCGAGGCGATGCGCACCTACGAGCGCATCATCATGCTCAACATCATCGACGCGCAATGGAAGGATCACCTGCTCTCGCTCGACCACTTGAAGCAGGGCATCGGCCTCGTCGGCTACGGGCAGAAAGACCCGCTCGTCGAATACAAGAAGCAGAGTTTCGATCTCTTTCAGGCGATGCTCGACCGCATCGACACCAACACGGTCCGCTCGCTCTTCAACTTGCAGGTCGTCGCCGAGCAAGCGCCCGAACAGTTGCAGCAGCGACGCCGCCGCACGCCGACCTCGATGACCTTTACGGGGCCAAACCAGACGGCTGCCGCCGCCGGGACGGACGAGGGCAAGATCAGAACCGTCACGCGCGACCAGCCGAAGGTCGGGCGCAACGACCCCTGCCCCTGCGGCTCAGGCAAGAAGCACAAGAAGTGCTGCGGCCAGTAAACCTGTGAGCGTATGTGCGTGACTGGCGAAGCGTCGAACTCGCCCCGCCAGCCACGCACTTCAACTATCAATTTCCTGACGCGCACGCCCCGTCACACACGCCGCCGCGCTTCTCCTCCGGGTCATCTCCCCACGGCATCAATCATTCTCATGCAAGACTGTCGAAATCTCGTCGCATCATTTCTCGTCGTGGCCGTCGCCGGTCTGGCGTTGACCGCCGGAGCAGACACGGTTTTCGCGCAACAGCCGACGCAGGTTGTCGCCGCCGGGTCGCCACTTGAAGACACGGCGCGCGGCGTCGAACTTTATAAACAAGGCAACCACAAAGACGCGATCAAGCTGTTGCGCGCCGCCACGAAGAAGCGCAAACAGGATGCGGACGCGTGGCTCTATCTCGGCATGTCCTACCTGAGAGCGGACGAACTGAAGAAGGCGCGCGAGGCTCTCCAAACGGCGCGCGCGTTGCGCCCCGAGGACAACGTAACGTTGAACGCTCTGGCCGTCGCGCTCGTCCGGAGCGGCGACGACTACGGGGCGATGCAGGTGGCGACCGAAGCCGTCAAGCACGGTCAACAAAACTTTGAAGCACACTACCTGCTCGCGGCGGTCAACTACCGCATCGGGCGTCTACCTCAAGCTCTGGAAGGGGCGGAGACGACGCTCAAACTCAACCCCACCTTCCCGCCCGCGCATTACCTGAAAGGTCAAACCCTGCTCGGCCTGAGCGATCAGGCGCAGACCACGGCGCGCAGCGAGACGCCCGAAGTGCGCTCGATGCTCGCGCAAAAAGCGGACGCGCGTTTTGCCGAAGCTGTGCAGACGTTGGAAACTTTTATGCGCCTCGCACCGAACGCGCCCGAAGTCCCCAAGCTGCGCGACGAACTCACGCAGATGCGTCTTTACCGCGACGCCCTCGACCCGTCGAACCCGAACCGCGCCATCTTCGCCTCGCGCGAGGTGACGACCCGCGCCCTCATTCAGAAAAAGCCCGAACCTTTGTACACCGACAGAGCGCGGCGCAATCAGGTGACGGGCACGGTCAGGCTGCGCCTCGTCCTCGGCGCGGACGGAACGGTGCAACACATCTACCCGACGCGCAGGCTGCCCGACGGGTTGACCGAAGCCGCCGTCGAGGCCGCGCGCAAAATCAAATTCATCCCCGCGATAAAAGACGGTCGCCCCGTCTCGCAGTTCGTCACCATCGAGTATAATTTCAACATCTACTGAGACACGGAAAAACGCGCGTCCGCTTTTTATTTAACTTTGACGCCGGGACCTTGTTCGCCGACAAACTTATGAGCGCAAACACTACTTCCACTAACCCGGTCGTGCAGGCCATCGTGGCGGGCAAGGCTCCGCAAACGGCGCGTTTGATGGCGGCGCGCGGGTTGTTGCCGCTGGCCGCGGACGAACTGCTGGAAGTGCTGGTGACGCTGCGCAACGACGAGACACCCGAGATCGTACAGGCCGCCGACGAGACGCTCGATGCGCAACCCGCCGAGACGCTCATCGCCGTCGCTTCCGCCAGCGCGACCTCGCCCGCCGTCCTCTCTTACCTCGCGGGTCGCACCGGCGCGCAGAAGGAAGTGCATGAGGCCGTCACGCTCAACGCCGCCACACCCGACGAGGCCATCGCCGAACTAGCCGCCGCCACCTCCGACGGCTCGCTTCTCGAACTCATCTCCGTCAACCAGCAGCGTCTCATCCGCGCCCCGCAGATCATCGAGGCGTTGCTCTCGAACCCCGCGCGTACGAACGACGCCGAGCGGCGCGCGCAGGAAACGAAACGCGAGTTTTTCGAGAAGGAACGCGGCGCGCAGCAGATCGCCGACGAGATGCGCGCCAGAGGCATGAACGCCGCCGCCGAGTTTGTCGAATCAGCCGAGTCCATCGGCACGGCTTCGGGCTTAAGCTACGACGACGCGTGGCTGCTCGCGCAACACATCGAAGTCTCAGACGCCGACATCGACGACTCTTGGCTGCCGCTCGAAAGGATGGAAGAGTTTTTCACGGAGAGCGAGGAGCAGCGCGCGGCCAACCTCGAACGCATCATCGCCGAGACGCACGCGGAGGGCGGCGAAGTCGCCCCCGAGCGCATCTCTCTGATCCGCCGCGTCATGCTGATGAACGTCAAAGATCGCGTCAAGCTCGCCATGAAGGGCGACCGCGAAGCGCGCGGCATCCTCATCCGCGACTCTAACAAGGTGGTCGCCACCGGCGTCATCAACAACCCGCGCATCACCGACAAGGAAGTAGAAAGCATCTCCGCCATGCGCACCGTCTCCGACGAGGTGCTGCGTCTCATCGCCCAGAATCGCGCGTGGGCGCGCAACTATCCCGTCATCCACAATCTCGCACGCAACCCGCGCACCCCCATCGCCACCGCCATCAACGTCCTGATGCGACTCCAAACCAAAGACCTCCAAAACATCTCCCAGAATCGCAACGTCTCCGAAGCCGTCCGCCGCCAGGCCCAACGACTCGCCGGGGCGCGCAGCGGGCATTAAGAAAGTGAGCAGTGAGCAGTGAGCAGTGAGCAGTGAGCAGTGAGCGGTGCGCAGGTAGAGCCGCGAAGCGGCGGCAGTTAATAGCCCCGTCCGTCATGGCGGGGATCGAGTCAGGCGAAAAGATTGAAAGCCCCGTCAGGGGCGACACATGAAACGCTCATGTGTGTCGCCCCTGACGGGGCTTCGTCATGTCTGATTATGCTTTGTTCCCTACCTCACGGTAGGGGCTATTAACTGCCGCCGCTTCGCGGCTCCACTGCTTACCGCTCACTGCTTACAGCTCACTGCTTACAGCTCACTAAAAAATCTCCGAGCCTTTGCGCAGCACCGACCACGCGACATCTGTGAGGGTGTGGCTGGCCGCGCCCCACCAGAGTCCTGCGAGCGCGGCGAGCGCGGCGTAACGCCCCGTGCCTTCGAGCCTCGCGCCCGCCTCCAACGCGTGCCACGCGCGTATGAGTTCGCCGTAGTCCGGCGGCTCGTGTGCGACGAGGAGCGCGCGCAGGTAGATGGCTGCGACGGCGAGAAGCGAAAGCATGAAAGCGAAATAGATGACGCGGATGAGCGTGCCGAAGATGATGCCGTGCGACCAGCGCGAGCGGTGTCGGAACATCACTTTGTAAGGCCACCAGATGAAACGAAACACGCCCCAGCGCGTGTACTGTCGCGACTGTATATCGAGATCGGGGCCGAACATCAGCCCGCCGAACAGCATCGCGCCCGTCGCCACGCCCGCCAACAGCAAACTCCCCGTCACGCCCCACGCGGCGACGAAAGTCGGCACGGTGAGCAGCAACGTGATCGCGTCATGTGTTTTTCCAGAGGGCATAAAAGCAGAGGTCAGAGGTGAGAGGTCAGAGGTCAGTAAAAACCGAAGCTGATTTGACTGACCTCTGACCTCTCACCTCTGACCTCTTACATATAGCACGCGGGCGCGCGGCGACGCAAAAATCGCCGTTTGCCTGTCGCAGCGACGGCGCGCTACACTGTCGCGCCTTTCGTGAGTTGGTCAATGAGTAAACACGGAAAATTTCAGACGACTTTAGAATACGCCGTCACGCGCGCCCTGCTCGGCGGGCTGGGACTGTTGCCGCGCCCGGCGGCGGTCGCTACGGGTCGCGCGGCGGGCAGACTCGCGCACAAGTTCGCGGGCGGCCTGCGTCGCACCGGTCAGGTCAACCTCAAACTCGCCTTCCCCGAAATGAGCGAGCGCGAACGGGCAACGATGCTGCGCGCGTCGTTCGACAATCTGGGACGCCTGCTCGGCGAGTTCAGCCAGTTTCCGCGCGCCACCCCGGAGAGTTTGCGCAAGCTCGTCGAGTACGATCAGGTAGGACTCAGACACCTGCGCGAAGCGGAGGGGCAGGGGCGCGGCGTTATCTTCCTGACGGCTCACCTCGGCGCGTGGGAGTTTCTCAGCTTCGCCTGGTCTGCTTTGGAATACCCGATCAGTTTTCTCGTGCGCCCGATAGACAATCCGCGCGTCGAGGACTTGATCGAGGGCATCCGCACGCGTTACGGCAACACGGCCATCAACAAGAAAATGGCCGCGCGTCAAGCCCTGCGCGTCCTGCGCGACGGCGGCACGCTCGGCATTCTGGCCGACCTAAACACACACCCGAACGAAGGCGTCTTCGTCCCCTTTTTCGGCCACCTCGCCTGCACCACTTCGGGCGTCGCTACGCTCGCCCTGCGCACCGACGCGCTCGTCATCCCCACCTGCGCCGTGTGGGACGAAAAGCGCGGGCGTTTCTTCTTTCACGGCGACCCGCCCGTCAAACTGGTTCGCACCGGCGACGACAAACGCGACATCGAGACGAACACCGCAAACTTCGCCGCCGCCATCGAACGCATGATCCGCGCCTATCCCGAACAGTGGCTCTGGATTCACAAACGCTGGCGCACGCGCCCCGCCGGAGAACCCGATTTTTACAGCCGCCAAACACAACTCGACACAAAAGAGGCACAACTAACCGCCCCGACCAGCCGCAACAGCTTCTCCTGAGAACAATTTTGAAAACTTTTTCCTTCTAATTAACACTTTTTTGTTCTTTATTATCAACATTTAGCTTGCAGCCTCGAATGCCTGTCACAAAATTGTCACTTTTTTTGCATTTTATGCTTGACATCTAACAAAGGTTTAGTGTAATTTCACACACGTCGAAGGGCAGTAAGTTTTATAACAAATTTTTCGGTAACTGCCCTTTAAGATTTTTGAAGTAACAGACTTTCGGCCAGATGCCACGGAACGGAAGAGGTCAGCTTTACCTTATTTTTCCGAGCCTTGCAATATTAACTCGCCCGTACCAACGCAGCCGACCAACATGCCGGATCGCCCGTAAGTGACGATCTCCAGCGCCCAAGTCAACGCCACCCTGAATCTCCGAGCCTGCCCAAAAATTTCAGCCTCGTTAGTCCCCAAGCTAACGAGGCTGCTTCTCTTTGTAGCCGTCAATTTTCGGCAAACACTATTCGGCCACTATATCTTTCCTGACTACCCGCAAAACGCTCCGCCGCGACCGTCTCACATCGCCAACCCGCCGTCCACCTGAATCACCTGTCCGGTGATGTAACGCGCCGACGGCGAAACCAGAAAACACGCGATCTCCGCGACCTCCGCCGGTTCGGCGAAGCGTCCGAGCGGAATCTGTTCGAGCAGTTTCGCCTTGTAAGCATCGTCGAGCGCGCCCGACATGTCTGTCGCGACGAGTCCGAGCGCGAGCGCGTTGACCGTCACTTTGCGGCTCGCCACCTCTTTCGCCAACGCCTTCGTCAGACCGATCAGCCCCGCCTTCGACGCGGAGTAGTTCGACTGTCCGGCCATCCCGACCAATCCGCTGATCGACGAGATGTTCAAGACCGAGCCGCCGTCCTCCTGTCTGAGCATCACGCGCAACGCCGCGCGCGCGAAGTTCCAGGGGCCTTTCAGGTTCGTGTCCAACACGGCATCCCAATCGGCTTCCTTCATGCGCAGGATCAGGTTATCGCGCGTGACGCCCGCGTTGTTGACGAGAAAATCTATCCGCCCGAACGCTTCTTTGGTCTGCTTGACCATTTCAGCCACCGCTTCCGTCTGCGCCACGTCGCACTGCGTCGCCACGACTTTCACGCCGAGCGACTCGATCTCTGCGCGCAACTCTTCTGCGGCCTCCACGCTCGTCGCGTAGTTGAACGCGACGTTTGCTCCGCGCCGCGCCAACTCAAGCGCGATGGCGCGACCGATGCCGCGCGTCGCTCCCGTCACAATCGCCGCCCGCCCGTCGAAAGGTTTAGTCTCGTCGCTCAAATCTTCATCCTCCGTTACAAAGCGGACGCCGCCGGGGCGCGCTTATTTGTTCAAATCCAGCGAACGCAGATACTCTCTGAACTCCGGCGCGAGGTCTGGACGCTTCAAAGCAAACTCCACGGTCGCGATGAGGAAGCCGAGTTTGTCGCCCGCGTCGTGGCGCGCGCCCTCGAAGCGCACGGCGTAGAAGGGTCGCCGCTTGAGCAGCGAGCGCATGGCGTCCGTGATCTGTATCTCGCCGCCCGTGCCGCGTTCGGTGCGTTCGATCTCGTCGAAGATGTCGGGCGTCAGGATGTAACGCCCGATGATCGCCAAATCCGAAGGCGCTTCGGCGAAGGGCGGCTTCTCCACCATGTCTCTGATCTTGTAGACGCCTTCGGCGACCTCTTCCGCGTCAATCGCGCCGAAACGCGAGATGGCTTCGCCCTCAACCTGCATCGTGCCGACGACGGGCGCGTCATACTCTTCATAAACGCGGAGCATCTGTTTGAGCGCGGGAGTCTCGCAGTCCATGATGTCGTCCGGGAGCATGACGGCGAAAGGTTCTCCGGCGACGAAATCGCGCGCCTGTAGGATGGCGTGGCCGAGGCCGAGCGCTTCCTTCTGGCGAACGTAGCTGATGCGCGCGAGTTCCGAGACGGAGCGCGCGGTGGCGAGCAACTTGTCCTTCCCGCGTTCGCGCAAGAGGCTTTCGAGTTCAAAGGAGATGTCGAAGTGGTCCTCTATGACGTTCTTGCCGCGCCCCGTGATGATGAGAATTGACTCGACGCCCGACGCCACCGCCTCTTCGACGCCGTACTGGATAAGCGGCTTATCGACGAGCGGCAACATCTCCTTCGGCGACGCCTTCGTCGCGGGCAGAAACCGCGTGCCCAAACCCGCCGCGGGAAACACCGCCTTGCGAATCTTCTGTGCCATAATTTGACTGACTCCCCTTGCCGTAAAATTCAAATTCGCCAATTGTCCTCGTCGTCGCGCGCGGCGACGGCGCAACAGGCTGCCGCTTGACACGCTCGCGCACGGTCGGCTAGCGTGACCCCTTTCATCAACTGGCATTAGCGTTAAAGAGACAACTTCATACCACACGTTAAAGGACAGCACAAATGCTCGATCTCAACTTTGTCCGCGACAACTTGGAGCGCGTCCGCGCCGCACTCGAAGCGCGCAATGCGCCCGTCGCCGCGCTCGACGACTTCGCGCGACTGGACACGGAGCGGCGGCGCGTCATCGCTCAGTCCGACGAACTCAACGCCGCGCGCAACGCTGCGAGTCGTACCATCGGCGCGTTGATGAAGGAAGGACGGCGCGAAGAAGCGGAGGCGCAACGTCAGGAGGTCGGGCAACTTAAGGAACGCATCGCGGAACTCGACCACAAGCGCGACGAAGCCGAAGCGAACATGAAGACGCTTCTCTCGACTCTCCCCAATCTACCGCACGAGTCTGTCCCGGTCGGCGCGGACGAATCGGCCAACACGGAAGCGCGTCGCTGGGGCGCGCCGCCCGAATTCGATTTTGAGCCGAAGGATCACGTGGACCTCGGCGCGTCGCTCGGCATCCTCGACCTCGAACGCGCGACCAAGATCGCGGGCGCGCGTTTCTCGATATTGCGCGGCGCGGGCGCGCAATTAGAGCGCGCCATCATCAACTTCATGCTCGACCTGCACACGCGCGAACACGGTTACGAAGAGACGCTCCCGCCCTTCATCGTCAACCGCGACGCGCTGTTCGGCACGGGTCAACTACCAAAGTTCGAGCAGGACTTATTTAAGCTGACGGACGAGCGCGAGCTTTATCTCAGCCCGACCGCCGAAGTGCCCGTCACGAACATCTACCGCGAAGAGACGCTCGACGCCGCCGCGCTGCCTTTGAAGATGGTGGCCTACACGCCCTGTTTTCGTTCCGAGGCCGGCAGCTACGGGCGCGACACGCGCGGTCTGATTCGCCAGCACCAATTCGAGAAAGTGGAACTCGTCAAACTCACGTTGCCGGAAAACTCCTACGACGAGTTGGAATCGCTGACGCGCGACGCCGAGCGTGTCTTGCAGAAGTTGAATCTACATTATCGCGTCGTCACGCTCTCGACCGGCGACACGGGTTTCTCCGCCGCGAAGACTTACGACATAGAGGTCTGGCTGCCCTCGCAAAACACCTTCCGCGAAATCTCCTCGTGCTCGAACTGCGAGGCGTTTCAAGCGCGCCGCGCGCAGATACGCTTCAAACGGGCGGGCGGCGGCAAGCCCGAATATGTCCACACGCTAAACGGTTCCGGCCTCGCCGTCGGGCGCACGTGGCTCGCAATTCTGGAGAACTATCAACAGGCGGACGGATCGATCCTTATCCCCGAAGCGTTGCGGCCTTATATGAATGGGATGGAGAGAATAGAAGCAAGTAAGCAGTGAGCAGTGAGCAGTGAGCAGTGAGCCGCCAACCGGCGACCGATCACAGCCGCGAAGCGACGAATCAAAGCCCCGAAGGGGCGATAGTTAATAGCCCCGCCCGTGAGGGCGGGGTCAAAGTTCAACCCAACCACGCACGAAGCCCCGTAGGGGCGACACATGTTCCCGCCTGATTGTGTCGCCCCTACGGGGCTTCATTATTTTTCCGGGCGCGCGATCCCCGCGCTGACGCACGGGGCTATTAACTGTCGCCGCTTCGCGGCTTGTATGTGGTCATTTGCTTCACGGCTTGTACGTAGTCATGGCTTAGCGGCTTGTACGTGGTTATGGCTTAGCGGCTCATGGCTTACAACTCATCGCTCGCGGCTCCGCGTCGCGCCGTTCACTTGATCTCTAAATCGAAGGGCAACATCGCCATCGTCTCGCCGCGTTTCATGTTTTCGAGGATGGAGAGGTAGCGCAGGGCGCGGCGCATGTCGGCGGGCAAGGCGGACTCAATCGCGGCACGTTGTTCTCTGGCTTTGATGCTCGACGCGTCTTCACCGCCGCCGCCCATCCACTGTTGCAGGAACGTGCGCGGCGCGGGAAACACAATGCGGCGCACGCCTTTGTCGGCGGGGATGTTGGCGAGTTGTTTGGCAATCTCGACGGCCTTGTCCAGCCCGCCGAACTCGTCAACCAGCCCGCGCTCTCTGGCCTGCGTGCCCGTCCAGACGCGCCCCTGCGCAATGGAGTCAACGTATTCCACGTCGCGCCCGCGCCCCTTCGCCACCTTCGGCAAAAAGTCGTCGTAGTAAAAACTCTTGAGCATGGCCTCGAACTTGGCGCGCTCGTCGGCGTTGAACGGCTCGGTTTCGCGGAACATCCCGGCCTGCTTGCCGCGCAGCACATACTCGTTGTTGACGCCGATCCAATCGTAGAAACCTTTGAGGACGGGCTTGCCCGCGTAGACGCCGATGGAGCCGGTGATGGTCGAAGGCTGGGCGACGATCTTGCTCGCCGTCGCGGAGATGTAATAGCCGCCGGAGGCCGCCACGTCGCCCATCGAGACGACGACGGGCTTTTGCGCTTTCGCTTTTTCGACCGCGTGCCAGATCACGTCGGAGGCGTAGGAAGTCCCGCCCGGACTGTCTACGCGCAGCACGATGGCCTTGATGTTCTTGTCGTCGCGCGCGTCGTTCAACGCTTTGACGACCGTGTCCGAACCTGTCGACTGACCGCTGAACGCGCTGCCGTCGCTCGACTGGCCGCCACCGATGGGGCCGGACGCGAAGATGAGCGCGATGCGTTCGCCTTCGCCGAGTCCCACGGATTCGGGGCGCACGCGGCGGTAGTCCGCCTCTCTCACTTTGCGCAGTTTGTCTGCGTCCTTGTAGCCAAGCCGTTTTTTGAGTTCGTCTTCCACCTCGTCGCGATACTTGGCGTCGTCGATCAGTCCGGCCTGTTTCGACTCCCACGCGCCGAGCGGCGCGTTGTCGATGAGCGCGCGCACGTCTTCAACCGACTTCTTGCGCGACGTGGCAATCGTGTTGACGTAGCGCGCAAAAAATTCGTCGAGGATCGAGTTCATCACCTCGCGGCTCGCCTCGGACATCTCCTTGCGCGTGTACTGTTCGGGCGCGGTCTTGTACTTCCCGATCTGGTAGAAGTCTGGCTTGACGCCGAGTTTGTCGAGCGAACCGCCGAGCGACATCACGTCCGCCGCGAGGCCGACGATGAAGAGATCGCCGATGGGCGCGACGTAGATGCGGTCGCAGGCGGTGGCGAGGTAATACTCCTTGTTCGTCCCATACTCCATGTAGGCATAGACGGGTTTGCCGGTCGAGCGGAAGTCTGCGAGTTGGTCGCGTATCTCGTCGGCTTTGCCCCAACCGATCATCGTCATGTCGATCTCAAGCAGGATCGCGCCGATGCGTTTGTCGGCCTTCGCCTTTTTGATCTGCGTGAGCAGGCGCGTGAGCGATTGATCGTCGCGGCCTAAGAAACGGCTTGCGAACGGGTCTTCGGGCACGTAATCGGGGAGCGCGCCTTCAAGTTTCAACACCAGCACGCTGTTGTCGCCGATGTCCGGCTCGCCTTCGCCGAGTGACGCCAACAACAACAACACGCCGAGCACCACCATCAGCCCCAACACGACGAGCACGCCCGCCACCCACAAAAAGATTTTTCCACCGCGTGACATTGCCATAAGATTGCTTTAAAGACTCCTGAAAATCAGTCCTCCCCTTGCAGCATTGAGCCACAACGGGAGGTCAATGTAAATACGCGAAACCCGCGCAAAAGTTTAGGTGCGCGGCAAGTCGCAGAGGGCTTGAGAGACTACGATCCGGCGGTGTCGCAACCTCGCACGACCCCGCTCTTCGCGCGCTTCGAGGCGCAACGCAAATACCTTGACAGTAATCAACCGCCGGTTATAGAGTCATGCGCGCTTCCCCCAAAGTCTGTTGAACGCATTTATCGCCCACGCCGTCAAGACCGACGATGCACCGGGCGCTGTTTTAAATCGCATTTCTGAAACGGCCATCGTGCCGCGCACTTTATCCAGCCCTCGCACCGCTGTCTGTCATTTACACCGCCGAACTTTCAGTCCGGCCATTACACCGCACGCAGTGTAATTAACTAACCACCCTTATCAATCATGGAGAAACAATATGCTTCAACTGCGCTTCGCCGTTCGCCCTAAGCGAACGTGGCTCTACCTGTTGGTGGCCGGTGTGCTCTTCGGCGCACTCGCCTTGTCGAGCACGCCGACGAAAGTTCTCAGCGCATCCGCCGCGCTTCATAGTGATGGCGGGCAGGACGTGACGGCCTCCATCGTGACGATAGCTCCCGGCTCGGCTTACCGGCAGACAAACCTCGTCTCCGACGTGGCGGGCATCGCCTTCATCGAAGACCCGCTGATCGTCAACCCGTGGGGCATCTCGATGACCGCGACCAGCCCCTTCTGGCTCGCCAACGCAGGCACGTCCACCTCCTCGCTCTACCGTGGCGACGTTGGCGGCGTGGTCTTCTTCAAGCAGCCCGGCATGCCGTCTATCACCATCCCCGGCCAACTCCCGACCGGCACGGTCGCTAATCCTACGGCGAGCGAATTCGTTGTCCCCGGCGCATGCGCCGCCGCGCCGTGTGGCGCGAATTTCATCTTCGCCTCGATCACCGGCAACATCGTCGGTTGGGACCCGAACGCTCCCGCCGCAGGCTCAACCGCCGGCACTATCGCCGCGAATCAGCCCGGCCACGTCTACACGGGTCTGGCTATCGGCAACAACGGCTCGGGGAATTTTCTCTACGCCGCCGATTTCGCCAACGGCGAGATTGATGTCTACAACAGTTCCTACGCGCTGCAACCGTCGGCCAACTTCCCGTTCGCCGACCCGACCATCCCGACGACGCCGGGCAACACCTATCATCCTCACAACATTCAGGCCATCGGCGGTTCGCTCTACGTCACCTATGCCAAAGTCGGCGCGGGCGGTCTGGACGAAGAAGGCGTCGGCAACGGTTTCGTCCGCCGGTTCAACTTCAACGGCGTGCGCGATCTCACGTTCGGCATCAATAACGGCGCGCTCAACTCGCCGTGGGGCGTGACGCTCGCGCCCGCGAGTTTCGGCATCTTCGGCGGCGCGCTGCTCGTCGGCAACTTCGGCAGGGGCAACCCGAGCATCCACGCTTACAACCCGACGACGGGCGCGTTCCTCGGCACGATTCAGGACGAGGGCGGGAACGGCATCGTGATCGATGAACTGTGGGCGCTCACCTTCGGCAACGGCGGCAACGGCGGCGACCCGAACACGCTCTACTTCACCGCAGGCATCGCCAACGAGCAACACGGACTCTTCGGCTCGCTCAAACCGACGACGTCCTCCGCCACGTCGCTCGTCGAGTTCAGTTCCGCAGACTACGCTATCGGCGAGGGCAACAGCAGCATCTCGATCACCGTCGCGCGCTCCGGCAACGTCTCCGGCTCGGCCTCCGTCAACTACGCCACCTTCGACGAGAGCCAGCCCACGGGACATGCCAATCAAAAGACCGATTACGAACTCGCCGTCGGCACGCTCACGTTCGCTCCCGGCGAAACGAGCAAGACCTTCAAGGTGATCCTCGTTGACGACAGCATCGACGAAAACGACGAAACGATTGACATCGCTTTGAGCAATCCGACCGGCGCGGGAGTCGGCCTCGGCAGCGTGAACACGACGAAGTTGACCATCACGGACAACGACACCGGAGTGTCCGCCACCAACCCGATTGACAACACGCAGTTTTTCGTCCGCCAGCACTATCTCGATTTCCTCGGGCGCGAACCCGACGCGGGCGGCTTCAACGCGTGGGTCAACGTGCTCACGGGCTGTGCGCCCGCCAACACGGCGTGCGACCGCGTTACAGTCTCGCGTTCATTCTTCGAGTCGCCGGAGTTTCAGAATCGCGGCTACTTGATCATCCGCATCTACCGCGCCGCCTACGGGCGCGACCCGCTCTACGGCGAATTCATGGGCGACCTCAGCCGCCTGAGCGGCGCGACGCCGGAAGAGTCGAACGCCTTGCGCGCGGGCTTCACCGCCAGCTTCGCTACGCGTAACGAATTCATCGCCACTCTCGGCGCGCTCACCAACGCGCAATTTGTAGACCGGCTGATCGCCAATACCGGCCTGACCTTCTCGAACCGCGACGCGCTCGTCGCCTCTCTCAACGCGGCGCAAAAGACGCGCGCGCAGGTCTTACAGGAGATCGCGGACAGTTCGCAGTTCTTCTTCGACATCCCCACGTTCAGCCGCGCCTACGTGCTCTCGCAGTACTTCGGCTACCTGCGCCGCAATCCCGATACGGCGGGCTTCAACATGTGGATCAACTACCTGATGGCTAACCCGCGCGACTTCCGCACGATGGTCAACGGGTTCGTCAACTCGACGGAGTATCGTCAACGCTTCGGCACGTCTTAGAGTAAGGCAGGTCATAAAACTGTAGGGGCAGGGCTAGTCCCTGCCCGCGTGGTAACGTCAG
>Ga0307513_10003146_pt1 | contig 22549 bp, 18 predicted proteins | sample 15_EM_MG_FD_202174 | JGI IMG/M metagenome (GOLD analysis project Ga0307513, IMG submission 202174) | Populus trichocarpa ectomycorrhiza microbial communities from riparian zone in the Pacific Northwest, United States - 15_EM | ecosystem: Host-associated > Plants > Roots > Unclassified | place... | reverse complement strand
TTGTTTTATGTAGGCGGTGATGAAGTTTTTTATGTTTTTGGGTTTTCTAGGCCATACTTTAGGGTGCTTGCCGGGATTTTCCCGTATTTTTACAAATAAATTCAAGGATTTAACAAAAAAAAAAAAAGTCCAGGACAACCAACTGAAACCCGCGAAAAGGAACCAATACAGTACCAAGGAGCACCAATGCAACACAAAGCACTAATCCCCAATTATACGTTTTACTTGTTCTCTGCTAAAGCCCTCACGGAGGCAGGTTCTTGTAAAAATAGTACATATTATCATACAGCACTGTATTCCAAGGCCCTGTCCTGGAGGCGGTTAAACCCGAGCTGTGGGGCGGGAGCCTGTGGTTTAGGTTTTGTCCGGCAGTCATGGAGACCGAGCCGGTGTTCGGCGGAGACCGGGAAGTTTGAAACTTGCAAAAAAAGTCAAACCTTCGCTCAACTCCACGATCAACCCGCTGTCCCTGAGACTGTTGAACACACTGCTATCCTGCATGCACGAACTCGACCCTTTCTATAACTTGCCTTTGCAGTTGGCGCAACTAGAAGAAATCTGTATGGTATACCCATGGTTTCACCACCCTGGCGCGCCTGGAGAGGTCTTGAATATCCCGGCAAATACAAGTACCAACCCGAAGCACAGCTACAACACTGGCATGTAGTGGTATCTGATGAGTTGTACTAGAGCAGGCGGCAGATGCAACAATAGATAGCAAAACTTGGACGATCATTGTTTCGTTAGAAAAGGAGCACTCATTTTATCTGTGCGTGCTTCTGGTAAACTCTACTACTGGCTGCAGTTGGTGGAAAGGTGGTGGGTTACTTATAAGCTATGACAGTAAACATACCATTACGAGAAGGGATCTGTGGTGAGACTATATTTATATTCACGCAATCTTATTCCAATTTCCCCCGGACGCTCAACACCCGTTACCCTAAGCAGAAATGGGCCAACCGAAATGTATCATACGAAAAAACCAGACCATACTTAGTCCTTGGTCATATAAACAAGGGAGGGAAGAGGAAGACAAAAAAGATTGCTCTCTACTCATACTCCCTGATGCGCGTGCTCAGTTTTTTCGGGGGTTTCAGCCCTCAGCACGCCCACAGGGGTAAGGTTATCAGAAACGTGTGTTTTCCACGCCCGAGGACCCTCTTGAAACATGGTCTCAATTTCCTCTAAACCTTTCCCAGCTGTTTCGGGGAAGCAGAAGAAGACATGGAGAGTCATGGCCGCGCAGAATACCCCGAAGACGATATACACCTTCCATTTGATGTGCTCGAAGGCCGACGGGACGAAGTAACCCAAGGCAAAGCTGAAAAGCCAGTTTGCAGATGTGCAAAGGGCGACAGCCTTTCCACGAACGCGGAGGGGGAAAAGCTCTGGAGGGTAGGTCCAAGAGACAGGGCCCCATGTGGCAGCGAAGGATGCAACGAATAGATAACTAGATGCGATGACTGTCCTAGATGGGAATCCATGAACTACCCAGGATGCTTCCCTGATACCACCAACACCACCCTCTGGGGAAGGATGGCCATAAAGCGCCATGAGGCCGCCGTTGGTGAAGAGCCACGTCATCATGAGACTTGAGCCGGCGAGGAGTGTATAACGGCGGCCCCAGCGGTCCATCCAGAGGAGAGCAGGGACTGTCATTATCACGTTTATGACATACTGGATAGAGGAGGAGAGGAGAAGGTTGTTTCCGCTCAGCCCGGCCATAGCAAAGACGTAGGTCTGGGAGAGTCAGTCAATTTAATGAGTTAGAGGAATCAGGTCACTCACGATGTAATACATCATGACGTTCACTCCAGTTAGCTGAGACCAGATTTGTGTAAAGACACCGATATGGGTGCGGTTGATAACATTAGGCTTGAACAATTCAAAGAATGTAGCATCGGCATTTCGCCTTTCAAACTCGACCATAGCCCTGATGTCCTCCAGTTCGTGTCTAACGTATGGGTCGTTAACATCCCCATTTCCGTGCAGTAAGGCCAAGGTATTCTCGGCCTCTTCCCAACGATCCTGCTTTGCAAGCCATCTAGGGGATCTCGGCAAGAACAACAGCCCAATGAATAGGAAAACAGCTGGGAGCGCCTGTAGACCCCATGGGACCCTGAAGGAAGCAGCTCCTTCCATATGAGAGCACCCGAACGAAATATAGAACATAATCATGATACCCCAAGTGATAGCCCATTGCTGACAGCCCACAAGGCGGCCGCGCATGTCGGCACGAGCGATCTCGGAGATGTAAACGGGGACCTGAGCTGAGCAGATTCCGACCGAGAAGCCGTTGGTGAAACGGCCCAGAACAAGCATGGGGATGTTTTGCGCTATGCAAATCAAGAGGGATCCAGCACACCAGATGAGAGCTCCAACCTGGACGCTGTACTTACGACCCATTCTGTCCGAGAGAAAACCAGAAAGGAGAGCACCACAGAAGGACCCTCCAGGCATGGCGGCGGTGATTCCACCTTGCACATCAGAAGGCATATTAGGCCCGTAGTAGTCGTTGTACTGCTTCGTGCCAATGCTTTTAATTGCTGTCAGCAGCCACTTTTTTTTTCGAGAAAAGAAAAAGGGAATTAGATAGAGATAAAACTGACATAGCAGACATAGATGATATATCGAAACCGAACAAAGCACCTCCTATCACCGCAATAGCCTACATGAATCAGGTGAGTGAGCCACCATAGAGGCCTGGAGAGGGAGAAGCATACGGTGATAAAGTAGATATTAGTAATGGTATACATTAGGGAACCCTTTCTCAACCAATGGCAGCTGTGCAGAAGAGTTCATTCCAAGGATTGGCGGGAGAAGTGGAAATTTAAGGCTCTTTATGGTGGAGGACGGAAACAGAATATAGCGAGTAATCTGGCGGTTATTCATGGAGGTCCTGCATCCGGAACCCCAGTATCGGGGAAGGTTCCCGCAAACCGGCTACCCCAGGCCCTATGAAGGGAAAGATGCAGAAAAGACAGATCATACGTACTGAGAGCGTGGGCCAATTTTTGTAGGTGTGCTTTTGTTGTGGAAAAGCAGAGAGCACTATACTGGGCCCGTATACTGGGGTGATAGTATCACAGCCGCCAAAAGAGCAGAATTGGAGGTTCATCTACCTCAATTGCTGGGGGAAATGGAATTTGTAATAGTGGTGAGGTTTTTGCCTAGCTGCTAGCTACCGACACAGAGTCTCACTCGTCCTTGTAGCGCCTGTTGCAGGCAGATGTCATGGAGATGCTAAATTGGTAGTGCCAGTAACCTTGGCGCATCTGTTTTGGAAATGTGAAGTCGGGGGTTTCCCCTATCCCTGAAACCCTGAAGCTTCAATTCTGTCTTGACGGGAATTCGGGGGAGGGATTCTGCGTAGCCTCGGGGTCCATCCGCTTGAAGGATCTGGGAGCAAGAGGCTAAATAATTGAGACCCAAGGGTTGTGGTGGGGGCTTGTTTGGCCTCGAGATGTCACGCGACTTGGTGGTCGAAGCAAGATTTTCCGCTCGATGCCGTGGGTATGTTATGCACGGTGCATGTTGTACAGTATACCGTCCCTGCCCGAATTGTGTACGATATAGTCTTGGACGAAGATTGAACTAGGGTTTATGCCAAGGTGACCGTCCCTCCACCTCAGCACGCATTCGTACAGTATCAAAGCTACCTCCTCTCTTCGCTATGTTGAGTCCCCGGACGGCCCGCAATGTTGGGATAAAAACGGGGTTAGTCCAGGCTATAAAGATAGTAGCTAGACTATGCACTCAAACCACATTTTACGAAATGAGCCGAGTAAATGAGGAGCGGAAATATTTGCGGCAGCCGTAGGGACTCTTAATGAGGGGAGAAGACTGAGTGGTTTTCCCCTCAAGGAATTTTTATTATTATTTTCAATTATCTACTCTGCGCGCCTATACGCCTCTCCAAGAGTGGTGGACTTGACCGCGGCTCTTTTCAGTTTAAGCCCCGGTAGTGCAGTACTATTCTCTGCCTCCCGGAGGGTTGGTACTTATACTGCCAGTGCACTGAAACCACGGGGAGAATTGAACCTCTAGCTCTCTTGAAATAAGAAAGTTCCGGTAGCGGTACTGGGGTGATACGTGCAAGTCATGGTACACTGTCGGTATCGCGTTGGTTGTACGGTACAGCACGATCTTACCAGCACTACCGCAGTCTGCGCGGAAACATCGCCGAGAAACCCCGCAGAAACGATACGGCTGCGATACCGGCAGGTGTCATAGTTCCCGCAGTCAGGGAAACATGTTCTTGGTGCCAGGGCCGCTGAATAGGCATGTTCCGGGCTCTGGCGGCGCTCACCATCCCTCGCACTCGTGCTTGTTCGATCAATCCATGCGTCCACAAGGTTAGTATGATACACCGCGAGTCCTTTTTGTTTTTCCCTCCTTTCAGATAACTCTCAAAATGCCCTCGAATAGGAGCAGGGATATAATATGTCATACGCAACTGTAATGCCCTCTGAAGTAGGGAAGGGTGTTTTTTATTTCAACGAGATTCAGTTGTTGCTGCCTGTGCATCGAATAACCTCCCAAGCCTCTGATTCTAAGGATCCTCATACAAGCAGATATTAAGGATAACCCCAATTCCTTCAAGCAAGCCATATGGGAATACTTATGGCGTTTATGGCGCACTTGTCGGGTAGCATTAAGAAACCAGCACGGGAGCATTCGCAAAGTTCCATGGCCTTCCAAGTACTACTAGCCCTCCCTTTCTATTATTTGATAAGAAGCAAATTGTGACAAATTGCAACAGCGCCCCTGGAGGAGTGTCCGGAGGTGGTTACCTAAAAAGCTCTCGTTCCATTATCGATAGACATTGTCCTTGGGGTATAAGGAAGGGTATGAGAATTTTACGAACGTGGCTATATCTTTCATAGCAACCCATTGGGGGATAATAAAAGCTAAATGCAATTCCTTCTAGAAAAGCGCAATGTAGCTGCTATTTGTAGATCAAGGTCTAGGAGAGGTAACTAGTACTACCAGTAGATTTAGTAGGTAGCAGTATTGGTCCTCTAGAGGGTGTCTCTTCCCTCAAAATTGTATGAGTGAAGTGGGTTAAGCGATAGGATGGTTGCTATGCTGTGCTAAAATACTCATATAAATATGTAGGAGATGGCTTCTACTTGTCTGGGGGCATCTTGGACCCTTGTTGCTACGTGAGAGGGCATTCTGACAGCTGCTTGTTTTTTCTTGAACTTCTGGAGCGCCAATTCGGTTGCTAGAAGGAAAGTCCTAAGTTGACCGAAACAGGGACACTATTCCCTGGATTCCCTGGGGGGTATAGCCTAGACAGCTAGGCTAGCCGGATTTCAATTTCCCCTTCCTTTAGGTCCAGAGTCTCCGAGATCATAGGCAAAACTAGCACACTTTTACGTAGATATTGCCTAAATGAAGAAGTACATGGACCGTGCTGGACTTAAAAGATTTCCTCTAAGACCCCAAGCGGAAAATCTAGGAAAGCTCATTTCTCAGGGAACTAACAGCCCCATTTTACTGCAGGCGCAGAGTCCAGATATGAGACTTGAATCGAGGTATTAGTTTTTTTCCACTTCTGCTGTGATCTGGTCTCCTGATCAGAGCTACTATGATCAAAAGGGCATGATCCTTCAAAGAAGTAGATTCTATGTATTGGAGGGGTTGGCAGAGCTGGCCGTAAAGCTTGCCGGTTAATATGAGAGTTTCTGCCCGGGTTTTTTAAGATATCGATTTTGGTTCCTCACGTGCTGTGCAGGGCAGGAGCACATACTTGCCCACCATTAATGAATAACTTGCAAAGGTGGTAGGGAGGCTTCTAAACCACAAGGATCAAAGGCCGGCCCCGGATTTAAGCAAAAATCGCGGTATCATGCGGTGAAACCTAGAATAATTGAGAATAAGGCCAGGACGTCCAAGATTTCCACCTTTGAACAAAAGGGAGAAAGCCCAGAGAAAGGGCCTCCTCTCAACTGAGACAATTAAAGAATAAAAATGCGGCAGACCTTGCTAGAAGAGGCAACTCCAAAGGCCGAGCCAGGTTCGTAATTATTCCGGTGTTTGTGGTACCAGATTGCGAGCGAATTTCAGAATTACCCGGGTGGTGTTGATGTATATCAGGGACACAAATATTTAGGGCCGGATATCCAGATATTTCTGAAATCCGCGAGCAGGCTAATGCAGCCATGCCGGCCAGGCTGTTTAAGCAGGTGCTCGAGTCTCGGTGGTGTTGAAGGGAGGGGTCAAATTTTGGTGATATTTTTTACTTGTAGCAGTCCTTTTTAAAAGAGTTTCGACATTTCGAGCACCCGTGTGATGGGTATAGCCCTGTTCTAGGAGGATCGGGAGCTACCATAGGTAGTTCTGAATTCTGTTCTAGGGGCCTGCGTTTGCCTGCACTTAGTGCACTGTGCTAACAAAACGATAACTCATGAAATATCACTCGAATGGCCTACCAGATACTGCTCCTCGTCGTACTCACTCCGTCTCAGACGGACTAGGCGACTAGAAGCACTAGCTCCAGGATCCGGCAGGTTGAAAATGAGACTATTTTTGCTAATGTTGCGTACCCCTTGGCTCCACATATGCTGAGTTGAAAATACCTTGTGTAGGAAGTAAGGAGATCTAGAAAGCCCCCGTCCCTGATTGGTAATAGGTCGCGAAATTTCTAAACTGAGATATTTTCCCACCAATGTCTTGGAAGCAGCGATGGTCTGTGGGATACCGTAGGAACTTTGTCACTCCTTGGTATGGTATCAAGTGTTGGGCGTGGTCGAGGCGGTGAGAAGGAACTCTGTTCGCTCTCAGGTGCGAGTCTGCTAACTAAATAGGACTAACAATCAAGTGCGCCCCCATGGAATACCCGCAACGCCGTCATACGTCCTCCACAACACAGTGGGGTGGTTGCCCCTACCCTACAACACTCAATATCGAATGATGGACTTTCTGTTGTTCCAAGATGGTTCTTATCAACCTGTTATCGAGGTATTGCACCTGCTTAATTCGAACCGGCGATGTGTGGTTATGGCCTAGGCTGGTAGAGGAATAGGCTTGAACCCAAGCGTTAGTTATTATAGAAGTGATCGTCTAACTAGCGTTTCCGTTTTGTTGTTGAGGGCAGAGGTGTAACTTAATAGAAAAAGGAACATGAAGACTTGAAAGTTAGTAGATTCTTTTCTAGGGGCTTAGGGATAAGAATAAAGTCTCCGGATGGTTAGACTAGGTCTAGACTCGAGCGCAAGATATCATAGACAGTTAAGGGGGTGGGTGTATCTCACAGAATGGGTTTGTAAAAAAAAAAGAGGAGCTTTACGATGCCTTTTTTCTCCCACTGTTAAGTTGGCAATACCTATAGTAAGACGGAATCTCTTTCAAGGAAATATGGGGATAGGATCATAACTGACATTCTACAGGAATTGGTTTCAGCATGGGAGGGGTGACAGATACTGGTACTTTTCCTGATGCTGGGCTACTGTGCCATGCATTCCTCACACACATTCTAACTGCATTACCCTATCATAGCACTACTATCTAGTAAATAGCGCATTGATAGAATGAGCAGATTAACCTTGCACTTAGAAGGGATGTAGGGAAAGTATGGTCATAAACTTCTTTGTCTCCGGTATTCTGAGCTCACGGAAGGGCGGGAGCAAGGGTGAAACACGATAGGCGCATCCTGATCTCTCTGTAGACTATGGTACAGATCTTTGCTCCCCTCACATGCCCCCCGAAAACTCCCGGGTTGAAGGGAAAACGTATTCCGGGACCCTCCCTAAATGACGATATCTCCAGAATAAGCCGGGGTCTTCTCCGGCATTCCTAAAGCTCCCATAACTCCAACACATAAGTCTTATGTCTGATAGGTGATCATGTTACTTTAGCTAGAGAATACCGTAAAAACTCTTGCGATTGGAGACGAGCAGGAGACAGTGAATTACAAGAGTTATTACGGTATTTAGCTATATAATAACTTGAATTTTGCCAGTACGGAGCAGATTAATAGTCTGGGAAATAAGACGACATGGTTTGGACGCTACCACAGGAAAGGGCGCTGATCTCCTGACCGTGGCATTGACTTTGAGGATGTTTGGTGCAACTGCACATCGCAAGCAGCAATGGTGATTTGAACCTACCGATAGCATCTCTTAAAACCTACTTATATAATCCACTTTTAAGGGCCATGATTAGTCACTTTCCAAACCGCCCCTATGACTTACGATTTCCAGCTGTGCTAAATAATTTCCTTACCTGTACAGTTCTGAGAGAAAAACGTGAGTCGTGGTTAGCATGGCCTGTGTCTGGAGGGAAGCCATGATAGGGGTTTTTAGGCCGTATCCAGCAGCCGGCACTACTCTAAAATTTACTTACCCTCTTTCACCCTCAGGGGAAAGACGAATTCTTCATACAAATTCCTTATCTCTTTTTCTCCACGGTTAGGTTTCCGTTGCCCCCGATATCCAACAGAACATATTAATAAGCCTCCCAAGGAGCTCCAGAATTATTGGTAAACTATCTGTAACTCATGAGGGGTCGGCATTGTGCTATATTAGTGGCTACACTAGAGGGTGCTTATGGGAGGCCGTTTATTTACGAGAAATTCCTAGCTTTGATATCTAAAGTTATGGCTCAGAATTTCACTTGCATGATGACATTAGCATCTGAATCTGCCCCGCGCCAAAAGTGGGAGTTTTGATACTTGATTAGTGATATATGATAATAATGCTAGATCCCTATTGATATAAGGCTTGGGGCTAGTTTCGATTTCTATTTACGAGCACACGCCTGAGCACTCAAGTAATTTTCCAATCTCATCCCTACGGTATTCTCAAAGAGCATCAGTGTATTCCTGTCAGTCAGGACTGAACTTCTCATTGCCCTTCTCTAATGCTTAGGGGTAGAATTGGGACTTAGAGTTAATCCTCAATCTAGGCTTTAGGAGGAGGTTATATGTGCTTCCCCTATTCGTTAAATGGGGTTCATTATTGTTATAGTACAGATTCCCCCATACTCCGTCGTTGCCGTGTTCGGTATTTGTGCCGTGCATGGCCGTTGACTCATTTCTTAGGAGCCGGCTCGTGAGATGATGAATAATCGTATGGGCACTAATAACAAAGGAACAAAAAGAGCCGTACGGTAACCTACAGGACCCAGTACCAGACGTGTACCTGTCCCGGGCAAGAGGTATAAACACATGCTCACAAAATGTGCTCGAGTGCTAGTACCCGTAAGAATAATAGTGAACTTCCAACCAGGTTGACCGGCAAAATAGCCCCTGCCCTGACAAAAACACCCTTTCGGCACTTGTCTTGTCGTTAGAGGAGGACCTATCAGTTGAGCCCAGCTTACTGGGCTAGTTTAAGCCACCTGCTAAAACCAAAAAGAGCACATTTTATGTCACTGGGGCTTCCAAAAGCAATGAAAATGGCGTTTGTGGAGCTCCAAGACCTCTTGAAATTCCTATTCTGGCCTTGTTGGTGTCTTAAATCTATGGTGGCCTCACGCTCTCTCTCTCCACTACCGGTAGTAACGTGCACACTTTGGGTTGAACTCAACTGAGACTTTTTCTAGTGATAATATTGCTGAAAGTTGGTGGGTATTCGGGCAGTTGCGTAAATCCTTAACCCTTGTTTTGGGCACTTCTTGCCCAGGACAAGTAGTCTAGTGCAACGCGATACCAGAAGCAATGCTCCCGCATCGCCCGTCCATCACCCTCAGCAGCTATAGCGAGTGAAGAAGAAGATAATAGGACAAGGCCGATTACATACCAAAATAGAGAGCTTTGACACATTGATATCAACTTGAAGCTTGGCATTGGGATAGAAATAATTTCATACACTAGTACTATTGCTTCTTCCCTTTACCTCTCCTTGCTTTGGGAATAGATATTGTTGCTGCTCTACTAGCTATTTTGAGCAGGGCTGGGGCTTGAAAGTCTTCCCGTTGCCACACCAAAAAGTCCCCCCGAGTGTGTTTCTGTGGAGGTAATTTCGAATCTGGCAGTTATAGACAGGCATTCCTTTGACAAGAACTTTCTAAAATCTATGATGTGTAGGTAGTTCCCAGGGATAATTAGAGCTATGCATGCAATGTCGAAACTAAATACTTTTGGGCGGCTGATAATTATTCCCAACACCCCCTATTCGGTGGGGAATCCCGTTGCCCCACTATTTTCCACACTCATATGGCGCCAAGATAGGAACTCAATCCGAGTGAATTACTTCATGGTGCTTAAAGCAGATAAGCATTGACTGCTTTATCCAGGCAGGAGCGCTCACCCGTCTTGAGAATCCGCTGCGTCTTGGAAGGTGCCGTAGGGACAATCTCAGGTTCCTTGTCACTTGGATCTGTTGGGAGCATGGGGGGGGGGTGCCTGGGGGCTTCTGGGATCCGTTTGAGGAACATTTGCCAGTGAATGGTTTTTCCTCTTACGCCTGCACTTAACTCAAACACGTGTAGACGTGGGCGTGTCTGACCTGTACTCGCATAGTAGGAAGCCCCGCGCCATGATATCTCTCAAAACATCACAGACGCCAGAGGACTCAACTGTGCGAAGGGTTTCAGGCTCAAGGCTTGGATAGGGCACAGTGCCGGGATACCGGGGTTAGTCCGTGAACATTTCCAACGAACAGTCATTTCTGATATGCAGCTAAGCCAATTAATCACAAAGGAAAAGAAATTCCGTGAAAGAATTACGATTTCTTATTTGCTAGGAGGGGTATCTATGGTGATTTAGCCAATGCGAGGATTTTCACGGAAAAACACCCTCACCAGAATTCGAGTGACGTCTGATCCCCTAATCCATCGTGAAACCCCACCACTTAAAGATTGTTATTAATCACGGCGAAGCTGCATAGTATCTCTTATCCTCAGCAACGATAGGCTCGGGTTTGAATTGGAGCAAGTAGGTACTGTACAAGTAGCATTAGAGCCCTTCATAACAGACATTGGGTATAGGTCGTCGGCGATATCGGGCTTATTGAGTAAGGGAGTCTAGTGCAGCAAGTTCAAAAGCCCGATAGACCCCCGGGCGCATTGGTTGTTAAGTTAGCTAAACAATACGAGCAAGAGTGAGCACCGTCAGTTTTTCTTCAGCCTCCTCTAATGCGCACTACGGGTAATTGTGGGCTAAAGGGTCAAGATCCAATGTTACACAAATCAGCGTATTTCGGAGTTCCGTGGTTGCTCAATATTCCTATCAGCTTCACCGCCACTGATGCTTGACCAAGAAGAAACAGACCCGATTCTTCCGATACGAGAGGTGACTGCATTTGAGCCCAGTGTGACTCTTCCCCTTACCGGTAGCTATGAGTCAACGGAGAACTATGGGAAAACCGGTTCGCTCCAGGATACCCACGGTATTCGGGACCTACTCTGCGATTGGTTTCACGACTGGTGGAGGTCTAATTCCCCAGGAATACAATTGAGGGATCGGCATCTTCATCCCCGAATTAGGGAGTTAGTCTTGGTAGGTAGTTCCGGCCGCAATTCCCGCACAACGGGATACGGTATTTGTTAGTTATCTTTTGGGATCTGTTCCAGGGATTCAAGAAAGAGATGTTTGGGCAGCCTTTTGGCGTTCAATTGTCGTTCTACTAAAATCAATTGCTCCCCCCGTCAGGATATGCACTTAGTGGTGCGGCGAAGTTTTAGGCCTTCAAATTTTTTAGGAAAGGCTCATTTCGGCTTCTAGATTCCGAAGCTGGCTCGTTGAGAGAAAACACAATAAGTCTGTATTACCCCATTGATGATACGAGTAACTAACATCGTTTGCAGGTATTGAATTCTGTAGGCGAGTGACTGCTCGTGTCTCCTACTGGAGCGTCGGTGGCAACAAACAGAGGTTGGAGGTCATACTAGGGTCTAAGACATCACAATTTAGTGGAGGAGAGACTTCATGGTCCCCCGTCTTTCACTCACACGATTAGTCGCTTTCTGTGACTTACAGGGTAAACTTTTTAGGCTACCAGTACCGTGGATCACGATCGAATCGCTGTGGATAGCCGAATCCGTGGCTGCTTGGACAGGTATGTGAACAGTCTTCCTCGTGTTCTTGAAATCGCTAAAAAAGAATTGACTACCGGTATAATAGGACAAGGTACCCCACAGTGTTAGTGCCGTATGCACATGGGAAGGGGCTGCGGATAGCAGCACAGCTAGTTATCCCTCGCGATCCGGAAGGACAAAAAAAAGCTTAAACCACCCCAAGGAATGGTCTACTATTATTGTTACACAAAATCGGAGGGATAAATATCCGTTGTCAACTTATTGTGCACACCAGCTACACTGCTTAGTATTAATGAAGAGAACCACGAACGAACAGCCACAAACGAAAAGTCCGAGAAAAATGTTTGACTTTCTCATGAATCCTGAGCCGAGCCGAAGCTCTGGAAGACCCCAACTACCACTAGACATCGTTTCTAGTATCATTTCCCGGGTAGAAGCTCAATTACGGGTTTTCAGATTGGGGACAAGGCTTACTTTGAGAGGGGTAAACAGATCGAATCACCAGCAGACCTTGCCCGCGTTAGTCGAAGCAGTCGAATTCACCATTTCCTAACTGTCCCTTTGCTCTATAGGAACGTGGTCCTCGTCTGTAGACCAGAGGGGAGAAAAGCTTACATCACTTTGGCACAGATGGGTGCATTGCTCAGGCCAGGTATCGCCGCCTGTGTACAGCGTTTGGAGGTTGTCAACGAGAAGCCGTCAGGCCAGGACCGGCGGGGTGAAGAACATGGGGTGTGGGCTGTCGCGGTGGTGGGGATAATCTCCGGAATGGGCAGGCTAGAAGAATTTCTGTAGGTGCCTCTATCTCCTAGCAATATTGCCATGTTCGCGCAGGGCTTAGACTAATGTGGGCAATGAGGAATTAATGGTAGATGGAATTCAGAATCAATGATGCATCCTATCCTTTATGAAGCGTTATCTAGACAGCCAAAATTGAAGAGCTTGAGAATAATACATCCGCTCTCACTTCATCCCCCTCCCCCACCTTCGCTTGCGCCCCCGATAGTCTTTAGAAATCTGAAGAGTATACACTTAACAGGTCTCGGATCTCGAACAACTTACAATTGGAGCATGTCTTCAATGCCGGCACTCCAAGTTTTCAAAGTATCCTGGAGGATTTCGACTAGGTTAAGTGTCATCTTTCCAGAACATGGACCTGCACAGGGTCCTCGGGTTCTTAAGGAACTTCATATAAGTAATGTGGTACTAGATATACCAATACGGCGGTGTTTGGATTTACTAGAGCTTCAAAAACTTTCACTGCTTGACTGTAGTGTTGGGGAAGAGCCATCATGGGACGAGATCCTGATGGCTGAAGAACAGAAAGTCGCCAACGCTGGATCACCTGCAAGTGTTTTAACAGCCGGAAGTGGGGGCGCCATGAGACAAAGTCCTATACCGGCAGTGAGACGCCTGAAGCTGAAGAGCCTGCGAATAAACGATGTGGGGAAGCATTGGGCAAATTTCCTCTCCTCCTTCGCTGGCCTAGAAGAGTTATGCATCCTTCCATCGGCCAGCGTGATAGAACAGGACACCGTCGAGCCCTTCCTGGACGCAATTATAAACTCCCACGGGCCTACAATCCGCAGCCTCCGCCTAAGCACTAGCCAGCCAGTCGAGAGACGCTGCGCCTCAAAATTGGTTCGCTCTTGCAAAGGCCTTGAGGAGGTGTCTTTGCGGATACCAAAATCCGAATGGGTTCGTAAACTACAAAACCCCCCATATACATATCGTAAAAGGGCAAACTGACAGAGCAAAACCTGGTCCCCGGCATCGCCGCCCCCTTTGGAAACAATAACAGAAGTTTATAGAAATACTAATCCTATTTTTAACGCGCATTCGCGTCTTCCAACTCTTGACGACAGAGCTATCATCCCACGCGGAGGAGTACGAAGAATTGCTTGCACATCGAGAGGAGTCGGAAAGCCAGGTCGCTCGGGAGGGGGAATCTTTGCTGGAGATTTTTGGCTTCGGGACTAAGTGGGCGTGGGTTATTGACCGGACGCCTAGCTGGGTCGACGGCGTGGATCCGGAGACGGGCAAGGTTGAGAAGAGGAGGGTTAAGAGGGGGCACGTCGAGCAGATTTCGATGCTCAGTGAGAAGGTTGGGGTTTGGAAGGCTGATGAGAGGATTTGATTGATTGATTGATTGGCGGGGAAAATTGGTTGGGGTGATAGCGATATGTTTTGGCGTGTAGAGGGAAATCTAGATAACTGTACTCTACTGCAAGTCACTTTGTATCATAGACATGTAACCAGCACTTCAAAATAAACTAGTGATATCGTACTCCACCTTCTCTCTCTCCCTCATGGGGGGCTTAAACCAACTAAAGCACGTACTAGGGACCCCCCTCTTCCCTTCGCGTGGCCGGTAAAAGCACAGGTGAACACCAGCATCACTGATCAACAAAACAAAGCAAGAGAGCTACTAATCACATAATTCCGTCTTTTCTTTCATTTTTCCCAACTCATTCAGGCGCGAGACAGGCACACAATAAAGGTGTTACTCAATCCACAACCTCACCTCCATCGATATAATGATTATATATAAACGAAACTGCGAGAGAGCAGTGGAGTGCTTTCGGTGCGATGTCTTGGTTTGAGCACGAGCTCGGAATACCGCTTTTCTACCGCGTCGTACTGTAGGATCAATGGTTTACAGTATTATAGCAGGATGGTACGGTAGGGTGGTTGGCTTAACTTATCGCATGGGAGTTCTGGATGGATGGTCGTAGGATGGGTGAGTGGGTAGAATGGGAGATATCGGTGCAATACTTGATGTTGCGGGCTCGGTGGCTGTCGTAGCTGCGGCCAAACGACGACTGATCATCACGCGCGTTATGAAAAAGAAAGGGGGGAAGCAAGCAGAGGGGGAGTATATATTTTATAAACTTCGTCGTTCGCTATCGTAGCAAAAAAAAAGACCGGGGAGAACAAGGCAAGAAAAAAAGGGACAAAGGAATTTCGTAGACTCAAGAACAACGGGAAACGGGTCACATCATATGGTAGCACATTATCCATTTCTCCCCCATCCTTTTTCTTTCAACAAGGTTTTTTCTCGCTTGATAACGACGCAAACTTACTCAGCCCGTTCCTCGCCCTCGAGTATCTGCAATTCGTTAAGGAAACCCGCCTTTGCCCACTCCCAGTACCCACTCCAGCCAGCCTTCCCACTAACACCCGCCCCAATAGCAGTGCGATTAAGCGCTACGGTTGCACGCATGGTGCTTCGGATACTCTCTGCATGCTTTTCGAGTTCTTGCTTTACTGCATTTTCTTTAGGGTTTTGACTCAGGGTTGCCTTGAAGCACTCGGCAATTGAGTCAAGCCGCCGGAGGGTTTCGCCCTTTGCAAGGAGGATGAGTTTTGTTAGCATTAGGTTGCAAAGAACGCGAATATCATGTTCGTCTTGGAGGCCGGCAATGACACGGTCGAAGTATGTTTGGATGTCGATTCCTGAGAAGGAGGTTTCTAGGAGGGCGTAGAGAGTTTCGTAGGCGCTCTGCCTATGTTAGCGATGCAATTATAGGGAGGGAAGGGCGGTGAAATACCTTTCTAACTTCAAGGCCGTCGTCAACCTTGTGCTTGAAAGGTCCCATCTGAACTTCTCTGACTAGCTCCGGGCGAACGACAGTTTCTCTGTATACCAGTGGCAATAGACTCTGTAGATGCTGGCCTATCAAGTGGGGCTTGTTATGGGCTGCAGAGTTTAATGCCGTTAGGGCAAGTCTGCGATTTTCAAGTTCCTTATCATCGACCATGACTGTGAGGAAGTCCACAACGATTGGTCTAAGGAGGTCATCGTATGAGGCCTCTGTGTCGGTAAAAGTATATCGGAGTGCTGAAATAACCATTCCACGTATCGCGCTGCTCTCGGATTGGAGATGTTTCTGCAGCTCCGGCAGGTAGCTGTAGGGGTCAATGATAGTGAGACGGCCAACACACTCCGCTCCCACAGCTTTGCTGTCATCGTTCTTTGCCATGGAGAAGAGAGCTTTCCAGATTTGATCGGCGTATGGCTTGATATTTGCAGTAGTGTCATCGGAATGTTGGATAATTTCCTTTAACGAGTGAAGTAGTAGATATTGGTCTTTGTCTCCACCTCCGAGCCTCTGCATAATTACGGGCAAATAGCCCTGAACGTTTCCAGCACTAGCAAGACCTAGGGCTACGGCAGCCGCGATCGGAACATCATCGCTCTTTGCATGGAACTGCTCAAGAAAGGTCTCTGGTCCGACAGAGAATGAAGGGCCCCTATTGTTTTGTTAGAAGATTGAGTAATACTAAACTCGCAGCGGATATCTCACATTCTGAGACCGATCTCTCCAAGAACCATTAATGCCAAGCATTTTCTCTTGTCATCGGTAGTTTTAACCACTTCACCCACGAATTCCTCAACACCTATAGTGAACCCGCCTTGCTTCCCACCACCACTAACAAGTAATTGTGCAACAACCTTGGCTACAATACTGGTCTCCCCATTCACTCCGACTTCCTGTAAGAGACCATTCATCACGGTCTTTTTTCCCACGGGGTCGTTTTCTCCGATAGCCTTTACCAACCCAAGTAGGCTTTCCACCACTAGGCCAGACCCAAGGTTGCTTCGCACAAGCCCACAAACGCCTTCGTTAATACCGGAAGTGACATAAACCCCATCACCATCAATCATCATCCATCTGATGATAGCCAAAGTTGGGGCGAGTAGATGCATGTCTCCAGCTGGCAATAGCGTAGTGAGAACATCCACTAGATTCCGTTTGCTCTGTGGATCCATTGCCTTCCGGCAGTTCTCATTGGCAGAAATACTCCGCAATGCATCCAAGCTCGCACCACGGAGGGTTCTGTTGGCCTTTCGGAGCTGAACACCGCACTCCGCGACAACAGTCTTGACCCAGCTGGGAGTCACATCGCCCGTGATTTTGGCATTCCTCGCTATAACCTCGATAGCTCTGACAGCGGTGATACGGGTAGTCTCATTCTTAGCACGCTCCACTAGCATTCCCAAGGCCGTAGCCCTTCGGTCAGTTTCGATCAGATCTGACTGGCCGGATGTCCTAGAAAGAAGAACTCCCAATGCGACGATGGCCCTCTCTCTTACTTCGAGGTCGGCATCTCCATTCCCGACCTTTGCGACGATAACATCATACAACCCCTTCAAGTAGTCACCATATCCTGTAGAGCCTTCTGTGGTGAGAAGCCGAACGATCGAAACCACGGTGTTAAGGGCCTCAGAGGAAATTTTATAGGCCGGCTCCTCGACTGCAATTATCATTGCCGGTATGAGGGTGTCAAAGTGTTCCCCAACAACTTGCACCGAGTGATTTTCGCAGATTTTGCCAACCAATCTCAAAACCTCAATACGCAGTGAAGAGCCTGTGGCGGTGGCTGCGCTTCCCCCGGCGGCGGTCGCAGCGACGACGTTGCTACCGGAAACAGCACTGCCGCCCCGAGTGGCATCAACTAGCGGTTCAATAAAAAGCCCGAGCACACCATCCAGACCGCCTTCCAATACTGATACAATCGCAGACAAGAGGGTGACACTTGCTTGCTTTGTGGGCAAGGTAGTACTCTTAGTTTTCAAGAGTTTGCTAAGGGATTTGCTGAGCCTTGGCATCAAAGCCTGTAGGCTATTCTTTACGCCGTTCTCGTCGGAGCTCTGTCCGGGAACATCATAGGTAGTGGTATCAAGCATTGAAGCATCCGAGCCACGCCTTCTCTTCGGTGGGGGGCCCATGACTATGTCTGTGCTTCCTCGTCTGTCCCTGGAGGGAGATAATGGCGTGAATGTTCCTTGCGCAACCTCCCCAGTCTTCCTCACCAATACCGTAGCAGTTGCAAGGACTTCCAACCTCACATTCTCCTCACGTTCATGGAAGCGCTCAACAAGTAATGGGGCAACTTGTTTGTACGCTTTCCCACCTCCTTCTTGTTCTCCAAGAATTAAGTCTATAGCTCTAGTTGATAGAACTGTCGAGAGCAGCTTCGCCGCGCATCGTCTAACCTTCCAGCTAATGTCATCTTCATCGGAAAAGTTACCATCCTCTTCAAATGCGCCTTCATCATCACTGCCTCCAAAGCCATCGCTGCCTCCAAAGCCGTCGTCTCCATCGCCATCATCTTGTTGTGTTCCTCCCATCTCCTCGTCATCTTCATCAGCGGGGTCGGCATAGTTGGGATCGTATTTCAAGTAGATCATCCCAGCGTTCAAGACATCCTCCGTAAACCTTGTCATGTTGCTTGTGCAGAAACTCATAAAACTCTCAAGGCTGACAAGCGCTGCTTCGCGGACCTCGTCCATTTCCATCTCTGGTTCATCACCGAGTTCTCTGTCTTGAATGTCCTTCCCATCGACAACAGAGAGGATAAATGGACATAACGTTCTAAGGTATGGGCCGAATCTGTCTGGGATGTCCCTTGCCAAGGCCCCTGTTACCGAAACAAGCAAACGAAGGCGTGTCGGGTTAACGTGTTTTCCCTGGGCTCGAAAGGACTCGATTAAATGATTAATAAAACTGGACAGTAGCTCATCCGGAGAATAAACACAAAGCAAACTCAGCGAAGTCACAGCTCGCTTTTTAACAACTTGACTTGTCCTATCGCTCTCCAATAGTTCCATGACAGCAACCTGAAGTTGCTCGACCTCCTTTCCGCCAAGAACAGGGCCAAAACATTTGAGGGTCTCAATCAATAGATCGATGCTGTCAAGGCTAGCACCGCCGCCCTTAACAGTCTCGGTGCCAGGTTTCAGCAGAATCAGAAGCTTGGGGTAAAGTGTTTTCTGGATGGCTTGCACAGCAGCGGCAATGGTTTGGTGGATAGCGTCAGGTTTCTGAACCAATACCGGGGAACCCGGTACGGCCGAGGAAACGGCCACGGGGCGTGGAAGGCTCGAAATTATAGTTCTGAGAGCGGTAGAAGGAATCGATGGGTCCGTAGAGGTCATAGAGAGAGTCGTTAGACGGTCGATGAGGGGGGCGATTTGATTATCTCGAACTTTCAAGACCAAAGGCCCAAGACTAAGGAGGAAAATTAAGCTTTAGCGTAACTCCAACTTATCGACTGGCATTATCGCTCAAAATAGGCACGAGATCAACCTTAAATGTGTTGTTAGAGCTCGGGGAGACAGCTCTGGCGACTGACATACCATTTAACTGCTAGATTCTGCACTTCACCGTTTGCATCGTCAAGCGCCTTAACAACTCCATCAATTACCCTACTTGTAAGGTTGCTATCAGCCTGTGTCAAACTAGCATTCGGGCTAGTGAGAATTGAAAGTAGGTCGTTTAAAGACATGAAACGGTAATCGGAATCTGGAGAGGACATCTTCTCCAGTAAAGACTGGAGGGCGAATGGGGTTGAAGCGTTCGCCATATTTGCTATTTCGAGCTAGCAGAGCTGATGGGTTGAACGAGAGATGGAAAACTTAAGGAAAGGTAGAGGCGGTGATAAGTGAGAAAGGTTTCACCGGTTGTGGATTATATTGGGTAATGTTTCGGCAGTGAAATAGGAGGGGGATGAGTTTTGTTTTGTTGGGTTGATGGAATTGTGGGGAAAGGGAGAGAGCAAGGACTGCCTGGCACCTTGTATGTCGCAACTTGCTCACACCCCACCGTATGCAACACTGAACTCAGTAGGGTCAAGGATTGAGGGGCCAAAAGTTCAACTGAGAGGCTCAAAAATGCCAAGATAGTTAGCGTTTCCTTTTTTATCCTAGCGGCTGTTTCTCGGGTAACTTCGACAGAGTGACCTCATTGTCTCTTTGGGCCTCTACGGTAGTTGGTTTCGGTGAGCGAAATTGTTCTCATTCCCCCTGCCCCGTTTAGCTTCATCGTACCATCCCCCTGACCCCATCATCCACAGATACCAATTCTCCTATTGCACTGCTTTCAAAAGACCCGCTTCTCTCCACCCAATTGCGTCCACCAACTGCCGCTACAAGTCCTTTCACCAAACATGCCAATGTTACGATTTCCTGCCCCCTTCCTCCGGGCTATTCTCGCTAGCCGGAACGTTGTCGTCTCATCAAGACAATTTACTCGGAAAATAGCCCAGAACTCCGCTCAGGGCGACAGCTACGCTTCTACCGGCCGTCCAAACCATGGAAAGAAGAGCAGCGAGATGGCATGGCTTGTTGGATCGATTGCTGTGACTGTTCCAAGTGTAATCTCCTTTTCCAAAATTTTGAAAGCTAAGAAATCCTGCTGAACTTTCATGTGATAGGCATTGTATCTCCTCTACTCTTCTCCCGCAAAGAAGACCGATCATCACCACTCCAATCACCACTCTAGTAGCTCTACTCTGGATGAAGAAGGAGGACCTTCGTCCGGCGGAGAAACTAAATCGCAGATGGGTCCCACGCCCGAGCTCGTTTCTGAAGCAACTGGGGATTCCCGTGACCGAGCCAGAGGGAGCTTTGGGGAGATGGGGGAGAAGGCTGGTGAACTGTACGTCGAGGCCAAAGACAAAGCAGAAGCAGGCATCATGAGCGCTACCGACAAGGCCGCTTCCGTAAAAGAGGGAGCTGGTGAAACTTTCGAGCCTGTGGCAGGAGGATCCCAAAATGAGGCTGGCGAGAGTAGCAAGGGAGACGCTGGAAAGTCTAACCAGGGCGAGGGGAAGAAGGGCCCAGACGACAGTCAGGTCCGAGAGAGTGTTAATATCGCAAAAGAGCCAGTTAGCGAAAGGAAGAATATTGAAAAAACCGGAGGCAATTCTCAGGTATCATAACTCTTGAAGTGCTCGCACAGCGGAAATTTGTTAATCACCCGTGTAGTCATCGGAGACCCTATCCAACCCAAACAGGAAGCAGGATTCATCAAAGACACCCTTACAAGCCGACCCCCCAGCCGCGGGAACGAAGGGTCCAGCCGGCACTGGCGAGACGAGCGGAAAATGAGGTCTTAGCAAAAGCGACGCTCTCCACCCAGTAAGGACTTCCCATGGCCCGAGGTAATGTGCCTCCATTAACTCTAAGTAGATGTTGCATGACGAGAGGGGGACCGATTAGTAAGAAGCCCGAGACAGCAAAATTAAAAGGGACCTCTGATCCCAAGAAAACAGTTACGTAGACCGATTCTTCGTTTCATCTTATAGTCTATAGTGAGCACTGTATATAGGAGTTTGTAGCGCGAAAATTAACCGTTGTTTCACCTTAATCATCACAAGGTGTCACTCGTGTCTGAATCACAGATAAGTCTGATGACTATTCTTGTGAAAACCGAAGTCAACCTTTTAAATAGCTATCAGTCAAATCGCCCGTCGCTCCGCCCGAACTGGAACAACAATAGCAATACAAAGAATATACAGTATGTGCAAGTATCCAAATCTAGCCAGCCATCCAAATTCCGTATTCATTCGGTACCAGTCCCCACTCACCAGCGAGTAGGAGACATTCCGACACCCGCTAAACGGCCTGCCGTACCAATTACCATTTCAAATATACCGATCATCGCAGTGACGTCAAAGCAACACATTCCGGACAACATCTTGTTTAAATATGGGGTTTGGTTTATGGACACATTCGCGACGTCCGACCTGACTACCAAGCTCAATACCTCGAATGCCACAGCCAGAATTCCTAGTTGGGTGAAGGTAATAATTAACGTCAAAAAAGAAAACCCTCCTCACCTAAGTATAATACGCTCCATCTCAGTCGTCAACACAACTCATTTGGCTAAAGGGATATCCTATTGACTAGGTGGGCCACCCCCTCCGCCGGGACATCCTAGTGGCAAGCTGAATTTTTTACTTATCTCAGTGGCTAAGCAATAGGTGTCCAATCATAGTTGTATTATTATTTCTTAGGAAAAGGAAGCACTAAATATTACATAACTACAATCTAGGCAAACTAGTAGCAGCTTAATTAAGGTATGGGGTGTACTAAAATGCTCGAACTAGTCGCTGGCTCTATTTCCCGACAGGATGACCTCTCCGGAGTGGATTTACGGTCATGCAAGGGATCAGTTTCACTAAGTATGACGGAGAGTCATGGAAAAGCAAGTATACCTGGCAGAACCTTTGATTATATTTTCAGAGAACTTAAAGCTAATACCTAACTCTGGCCAGCTGAGGATAAGAAGGAAAAAAGCACAAATGCAAACTTCTATCTAGTAGCTAGGATAGCGCGAGCTTTTATCGAACACCAAGCCATTCTGGTAAAAAGTCGCCTAATTCGTGAGAAGAATCAGCACTGATAAACAGCTAGTCTAGCCAGACCCAAGTCTTCAGCCTAGCTGCGCTGGCCTAAGCATCCCAGGACAACCTGGCTGGGTTCCAGATATCTACGGGCCTCCAAGCGATTTAGCTTTGATAAAACACCATTGCCTCCAGAAGAGTTGCCTTCTATGTATGATACCCCCAGCTTAATCCCGAGCCCAAACAGAATTAAGAAGCAGGAAGCGCACGAAAATATCAAAGACCCCCTCTAAGTTTTCCTATTCTATCACAGCACAACCCATCCCCCCCCCCCCCCCCCCCCCCCCCCGCCCCCCCCAAAAAAACAAAAAAACCACCCCCCCCCAAAAAAAAAAAAACAAAAAACAAACAAAAAAAAAAAAAAAAAAAA
>Ga0307513_10003145_pt1 | contig 22552 bp, 21 predicted proteins | sample 15_EM_MG_FD_202174 | JGI IMG/M metagenome (GOLD analysis project Ga0307513, IMG submission 202174) | Populus trichocarpa ectomycorrhiza microbial communities from riparian zone in the Pacific Northwest, United States - 15_EM | ecosystem: Host-associated > Plants > Roots > Unclassified | place... | reverse complement strand
GGGTCCAGGAGGCAGCAGAAAGGAAAAAAGAACACTCGGTCGTGCTCTGTTACGCCTCGCATTGTGCCAGTGCATAACGCCGTTCCCCCAGGCGATTTTAGTAACCCTACCAGTACCATTGCGGGAAACTTCGTGATACACTAACAAATATGTTGAGAGGTTGGGCTCAAAGTTTACCTCCAGAAACCTAGGTTCGAAGCTTGGTTTTTTCAGGCGACCCTTACAATCCTCAACTCTCTTGATAGCCGTGGTTTTAGTGTAGTGTCGAACACTTGTTTGGATATGACAGTTCCATTCAGTTGCCTTATACAAACGACTTTTTCTCTTCCGTTCCAAAATACTAAAACAACCCTTTCGAGAGGTAAAATAGTCACAAAACGGAACGGTCGCCCCTTCCTCCGGCTTTGCCAAACAAGTCCTAAATTATTTTCAAAACTGCAAGGTTGGTCGCAGCTAGAGGTTTTCACCCCAAAGCCTATTTATCTCAGCATCCTAAATAGGCCCCAAGCCAAGTATTAGGAGTATGATAAAACGGATAGGAGAAAGGGACTGGTAACTAGAATCATCACCAGACAACATCCCAACATCAATTTTTGGGCAAAAATAATAATAATACCCACACCCTACACCTATGACCTCCAAGTCCTTCTCTATGACAACAACCATCTTGGCCTCACTCAGACAGGGCATGATACATGGCAACTAAATGCCAGGACCTCATAATAATATTATAATGTATATCATGGCAGACCTCCCGACGCCACGTTCCAAACTGCCGTGCTTTATCCATAAGCATCCTTTACGGTACTGTACTCAGCGATGCCGTGTAGTTGGCAAAAGCACATAAAATTCCCTATACAGGGTCAGCCCCTCTCCTAGAACGACTATTACTACCTGTAGTTATAATTCACTTGGATTCCGGTGTGTAGAGTTGTGGTAATGCAGGCTGCTCACCTTTGCATACGAGTACTCTGCGGTCTGCTAGAGCTTGCTCGTTACTGTATCATGGCCACCGGTATCCCGTATTGTAAATAATAGTGTATGGATAAGGTGAAGCAGGGCAGGGTAGAGTATAGTCAGGTGGCTGCCCCCATTTCCGTTGCAGAAGGAATGCTTTGCTAGAAAAGTGGACTTACTAAGTATCTCATATGATGGGAGCCGTTCTTTTTTGTATGGGTAGTGAAACGATGATTTCCGTCCAGGATGAGCAGTCTTCTCCGGAGAGAAACACTCAACGAAAGAAAACAAGGAAAAACAAGAGGGGAGTAGAAATGATATCACGATCAGACAGCAAAACAGTATTCAAAGTGGGCAATCGCTGCTCATACAGAGGGCAGCGTTTAAGAATTCGTCGATGATGATAAAAGGGCTAGGAGATAAGGAAGCCGATAAGTATCGACAAACACAAAGAGGCAGAGTTGTCTATGCACATGTCATTGTCCTTTTTCTCCGTTGCCTCTCCTCTTCCCCTTATGAACCCACGATCCAGCCAGCTATTAGTAATCCATCTCCATTACTGCAATGAACCCACCTCTCCTCTACCGGTATCTAACTAGCTGGCTCCGTAACCGGCCCACTTAGAAAATAAAATGTAATACACAATTTAGTAGAAAGCTAGGCCCATTTCTAGCCCCACAGTAGTAGCCCTTGTATCTAGGAGGTGAGTATATGTGAGTCAATATTCTATATTACTATCCTAGCATACCAATCGCGCTTTCACTGGCCAAAAAGAAACCGAGACCGAAATCCCCCCACACATCCTTCCTTCCCACAAACCAAACGAAAACCACAGCCAAAATATCACCATCGTACCTCTCCACAGCCGAGGGCGCTTAGTCGGAACAGCAGACTTCTAGGACGTAGTGCACCTGCAGGGCATGAGATGGGGGGATTTTGGATTTTACTAGCCGAAATTTGGTCAATGTAGTCCAGGGGCTCACCTTGACCATCTCCTTTCTTTTGAGGATGCAAAAGGGCTAGGCCAGAACCCCCCCCCCGCCATAGGAGCCCTACGATATACAGCCATTCCCTACATCCCGGATCATCCACAGCACTTGGAAGATCCCTTAGATTTTGGCCATTAGAGATGACTCGATGCGACTGTGCTGCCTTATGAGTCGCGGGAGTGATCTCCGTTTCATTTACCTCCAACCCGTAGTCAATTGCCGTGCCTGAGCGCTCTTATTGTAAGGCAGTAGTGAGTAGGTATCATTCCGGTATTTCATGGCTAAGAGTGCCCTGGGGAATTCATAGTGTAGGATGCTATTTCGTTAGAAACCCAGCAACAGGGTAGGTCCCGAATCAACCATCTCATGCCAAGAAGATCGCCGGGGGTGCCTGGGATGTCACCCGGTCACGGGGCTCTCTCACTTCTGCCCTTGTTTCGGATGGTGTGTCGCGCAAGTGTTGCGCAAGCTGTATTCCACTCCTACCTTTTCGCCACTGGCCAATCATATCGATTTACCCCACTCGCGATAGTTTACAAAGTCTTTAACTTTGTTCCGGTGATTTTGCTTTGCCTTCGAGCGCCCTGTGTTTTGCTTTCGAGCATCCTTTCTTGAGTGGCTCGCCATGCTTTCTACCGGTGAATTTTATCTTGGTGGCTCGCCTGCCAGTGGCCTTTGCTACAGGTGAATCAACGGTTTCACTTCGGTTGTTTGCCCCTCCGCGTGGTGAACATTCCCCCTCCGCCTTTTGGTAGCTTACCTGGCCTTTGCTACAGGTGAATTTACTGTTTCGTCTCGGTTGTTTACCTCCCTCGGGCGATGAATACTTCTTCTCCTCCTGCTTTGGTGGCTCGCCTGGCCTTTGCTACAGGTGAATCCTCTACGATGGGAGACTCTGTTCCACCCTCTTTTGCCTCCGTTTGCCCCCCCTCCTCCTCCCCTGCCCCAGGTACCCAAATTATTCCTGGGATGAGGATTACCTCCGGTGGCCATGGCCTTGTCCCTGTGGTCAGGTTGCCTTACGCTGCACCGGGTGGTGATTACCGTCGCCGCATCCAGCATGTTCTGGGATGCCGGAATGACGGTTCAGATTTTGACAATGAGGTGAGACTTTTGATTTCTACCCCATCTCCGCTCCGTCCACCTGGTTGAAAATGTTTGCAAAGGAATTCTGGCTGCTCGCGGCTGTGACTCCTGCGCAGATGCCTCTGCTGGTTGCCACGTCGACCGCAGGACTTCTTTGGGTTTTTACACCCGTTTTCACACCTCCGCGGGCTCCTCACAGTCCTTTGCCCCTTCCAGCTCCCAACCGGTAAGCTCCTCCGTTCCTTCGACCATGGCATCGGATCTATTGGTCCCTTCTGCGCCCTAGCCGTCCATTGATGAGAGTTTTCTTTTGTCATACATTTCTTTTGTTCAGGGATAACAGAGTGTTTATCTCATTTGTTTCTTTGAAGGATAGACAAGGCGATAAGGAGGCATTTGCGGAAGGAAGTTGAAATGTGTGGTGATGGTTGGAAGACTGAGAATGGTGTTTTGCTTTTCATATATACTCCTGTCATTACCGTCAGTTTAGCAAGTAACTCATTTACGAATATACCTCTAGTTGCTCGCTATCATTATCCTCTCTCCCACTATTGCTCTTTCGGTGCTGTATTTGCACTTATTTCGTTTAGAGGGGAGGTTACATTGAACCCGAAAAGCGAGAGCGTTAAGCTCTTAGATTTCAAGCGCCTGGGAGTTGAGGTTCCTGAACCCAAGCCCGGAGTGAGTGAGGGGGAGAGAGACTATATAGGGGAGATATCAGGGGAGGGGGGGATCTCAGTGGAAGAGGGGGGGATATTGGTCTATCGGGGGCAATACATGCTACCGTAAAAACTTGAATAATTCGACAGTGTGCTATGAAGTCCAGAATTCCCTTCTCTGGAAAGGGGGCAAAAACACAGCAAAAACACGGCCCCTTTCCCCCCTCCGAGACAGAGGGGAAAAAAAAATTATTGACCTTACTAGGAGAGGAAAGTCCAACGACATAGCACACCGTCCAATTATTCATGTTTTTACGGTATTTGATAACAGTAAATCCGCTCATGTCTACTGTTTACCGAAACATCTGTACTAAGTATTTTCTGAAGATACAAATCATACAATGGCGACATTCAGATCCAAAGAGGACAGCGCCATAGGTCAAGTTCCACTCCGTCGCTTTCAGGAGCGTATCGGCGCCTTTCTCGCCGCGGTCCATTTGATCGCTAATCGTATGGACTCGGAAATATGGACATTGAGAAAGCTTCAAGTCTCCTTATGCAAACTAGTTAGTCTATTTTCTCCTTTCGCCAAATGGATCTAGCGTTAATATTTGAGGGCTGTTAGGAGGAGAGTATTGACCAAGTGATATCCGATGCAGAAGTCTACCAGGATAATCAAGGGATGGAGAGGAAGCAGGAGAGAGTCCGAGACCTCCTTGCCGCCCTTAACAAACTTTCGGCAGATTTGTTCGCTGCTATCAGTGTTGTCGAGCGACAGATTGCCGTCCTCTAGGGCATACACAGTGTCTTTTCGACAAGCTACCGAACAAAAACCAAAGATTATGAGAGGGGGTATCCGCTCCTGCGGAATCCCTTCCATAAGAATATTGCCCCAATCCCTATCCTCTGGGAAAACCCCGAGCAGATATGGCCGAATACCTTGGATACTATTGACGAGGTGGTTCGGGAGAGGAAATCTTTCATTAACAAAGTGGAGGGGTTAGTGGGAAATATGGATATTAGGAGAAAAATTGTATAATTCTCACATCTGAGCTCATAGCAAGGATACTGACGGTTCGACAGCTTTCCGCATTCTTGAAATCTGATCAAGCTAAAGCAGCCCTCTGAGAGAACGGCTCAAGAAACAGCAAGAGCGGCGGAGAGCACCGAGAAGGCTATGAAAGATACCCAAGCCATTATCAAGGACACCCAGGCCGAACTTGTGCAACAAGGGCAGACATTATCTAGTTTTACTCTCGTAACTATAGCGTTTCAACCTCTCGGCTTTTGTACTTCGGTATTTTACCTCCTGTTAGTGATTTGAGTATTTTCTGACAAGCGACTCTATCAGTATTATGGCATGCAGCCCATGAAAGAGTTCGGCGATACCCCCGGCAAACTGTCCTTACGCCAATTCTGGCTGGCTACGGCCCCCACACTAGCCGGGGTATTACTGCTGACGGTGTGGTAGTGCTAGAGCGGATTACGTCTTCATTACTTGTACATATCTCGCATGCTGGGCGGTATAGAAAGAGTGATCAGTGTTAATGCTCTCACAGATCATGTATATATAGAGAGTAGTTAGGACGATGATCGGGAGGAGCGTGGGCAAGGAAGGGCAACAAACTCCACTTTCCAATTTGCTTTTCGTTTCCTAGTGCTTCCCGCCCCTTTACTGGTTCTCTCACAACGGTAATTGTCATCTTCTGGAAGAGCAAATCGGCAATAGAGCTCAGGTCTGGGGCCTACGGGATCTGGCATGAGCTCTATTGTGGGATCTTTAATATGAAGTGGTGGCCTTGCCCGTGCTGGATTTGCCGGCCTTGTGCGGCCCATTCTCTGCCTCAGCATCATACCGCGTCCGGGGTGCCGACGGCGCTACCCCAACTAACACCACAGCCTTCGGGACCAGGGCCAGGGGGGAGTATCGCACTTGTAGCGGTGCCCTCACTGGTTAGCCAACACCAGTCTCTTCCCGGCTCACTCTCACAACAGCAAACGCCTCCATTAGGGGCATATCCAACAAGCCCGACGAGCACGAGCAATCCAAACAGAGCTTCCCTTCCGCTATCATCGGCGGGACAACAGAACACATTGTCGCTTCTACCAACTTCTAGACGGTCGGGCGCTCATGTCACATAGAAAGGGGGGGGTAGTAAAGGGTCTGATCGTCACCCTCTCATCCGAGATCGAGAGACCAGCGGCGGTAACCCCGGCGTCCCGAAGTTCAGGTTCCGAGGAAGCCGGGGGGGTATACAAGAAACCCGATGGCAAGCCAGCAGGGGAAACATCATGATTGAAGGGTACAGGGGCTGGAGGAAGGAGAGATGGATTTTCCCGGGGTGTGTTTTTTACTAGTACCTTAACTTTTAATGCTGTTTGGTGAGATTTGGAAGTAGCTTAGAGGGTTGTATACTATCTTTTGTTGGTTGGGGGTATATGTGTTATCAAGAATGTTAGCAAGGGCGGACTTTTGTACTACGACTTGCTTAGTAGAATGTCCATACTAGCCACGACGATAACCTTGTCTGCTGATCATGGTGTGAAAAAATTTACGCTACTCGGGATTCCCGTAAGAACAAGTTTGATTGATTTAGTTGCACGTGGCCCCCGGGGCTGCTGCTGGTGTTTACACCATATTAACTAGCACCCCCCACTTGAACATAGATGGCAGACCACCCTTCCATATATTTGACCATGGAAATATTAGGCTACTGGGTGAGATAGCTTCAATATGGGAAGTTGGAAGCTTGATCTAGAGAGTAAGTAAGTGGTGGGGAGTAAAGGGGCCGGTAAGCAGTTATGGAACAGTTATTCGAGGTTAACCAGCTGAGTATATTCCTGCCCGTTTCCTGTTGATAGATTCCTGCCCTTGTACCCATAAGACCCCCATCAGACAGGTCAAGTTGCGATCGTACAACACTTTGCGCTATCATTCACTGCGGGTGATAGGTGATGACCAAGCTGCCCCTTCTTGAAATCTTGGCTATCCAGCATTGAACCTTGGTCCGATAAACAACAGAGCGGAGCACATATTCCAGGAAGGTAATAGCTACGTAATACAATCTTAGGATATTGATCACCCGATATGAGAAACCATTTAATTTCTTGACCCCTTTTCGAGATGTAGTGCACGAATTTAGAAATATCCTGATATTTCCAAGAATAGAGTGCATTTTGGGATAAATTTATAAAAAAAGTGGAGTAAACATTATAAATTTGAATAGAATGCTCTTGGCAATGAAGCCTTTCGGATACTAGCAGTGTAGGGATGAAGAATAGTTTAGGGTTATTATCAAAAGTTCGGTTTTTATTTCGTAGACGGTCGATAGACTCAGTCACAGTTGTGATAGTCACTGGACGCGCTTGCCGCAACACTTGGAATTTCTCTACCAGGCCCTCACATCACCGATGACCCCTGTTTCTGGGAGGAACGAAAGCAAAAAAAAACTAAACCAGGAACGTGGATATATTTTTCTCTCTCCCCATCAAAAATTTCTATATCTCCATTTGACTATGGTATTTTATGACCACTTTGATCCTACCGTTATTTCCTTTGCATGTTCCCTTTTTGGTTCTATTCCCCTTGCTTTTATTTTCACTAATTTCTTTTGTATGCCTCTCTTCATATTTGAAAGGCGATTGTTCCCGGCTTGCACAGACTGCACTGGGATCCTGTTTTGTTGTTTCTGTTGAGAATCGCGAGAGGCTGCTCGACGTGCTCTCGGGATAGTTGCTTTGTTTGCCCCCCCGGGTAGTCAGGGAAAGCGCTTTAGCTTTGAGAATGCTCTTTACTTTCGGCGGTATGCTTTGTCTTCGGCGGTGTGCTTTGACTTCCGGGAATGCAGGAAAGTTTTGGATTGGTGCAGCCTTTGGGAAAGGGTGTGAGGAGAGCCGGAAGAGCCTGTGAGGGAGTTTGGCACCTGGAGGGAATAACAGTGATGTTTGTTTTTTCCTTTTGTTAGCACCGGAGTAAGGAAAAGGAAAGGGGGACACACCTTGGGGGAGACTGGCTCATGGGAGGATAGGAGGGCTTTGTGAAAATATATACTCCTGTCTTTGCCTTAGTTTGTTGTCGATGTAGCGGTTGTACAACAGACTTGATCAGTATTTCGGTATGAACAACATAAAGGAATTCGACGAACATCACCTACCTCGACGGGATTTCTAGCTGGCCACAGGCCCAGTATGTGTTGGAATAATACTACTGACAGTCATAATCATCTCCTGGAAGCGTCCGACAGCGCGGAGATTAAGGGCGTATGTCACGAGAGAATTAAGTCGACCTCTCAAGAAAAAAATAGATGATATCGAAAACCAGTGGCAAGAACTTGGGTCCTCCCAGGATCCAACTTCCGCGGCTACCCTAAGTGACAGTAGCCGAACCCCAAGTGTACCAGATCTTGTAGGATTACGACCGCCTTAAAGAATCTGATCGTCAAATCCTGCTCTACCATCGCAAGAGCGGCAGCCGCAGCTAGCGCAATACGATAGGGGTGCTGGGGGATCCGTGGGTGGACAAGAGACCTAATCGCCAAACTCTGCCTATGCTGTATAGACAACAGTGGAAATATTACGATTGAAGGATAGTGGGGTCATGGGAAGAAGACATTCGTTTCTTCAATACCCTTTCTTGCACTTTAGTTTTTAATGCTGTCTGATGAGATGTGATTATGACCCACAGGATTGTGTCTTTCGATATTAGTTGGGCAGAGATGCGTATTTATATCATCAGCAAGAATAAACTTTCATAATATTATGTGACGTAGTTAAAAGAATACTAGTACCGGCCACCCTAACGGTGTGCACGGATGATGCGAAGACTTTTACACCTCCCTTTGCCGTAAGATATTTTTAGTTTCAAGAGCATACAATCGTTGGGCTGGTGACGATATCCGTATGCAGGCCATTTGCGTGTTTGAGTGCCTCTTGAGAGAGTGATAGGTTGTGATCACAATATACACTTGAAGCTATTGGTTATCTAATGCAAAACCGGGATTTGATGAAAAGAAGTAAGGGTCTGTTCAGCTGTATCCAGTGATCTCAAGCGGCCATCCCGACGGTAGTTTTTATTTTATTTTTTTAAAGAAGGCTAAGTTAGTCCGATCGAAACCACCTGAGAGCCCGGCTGCGCTTAGACCACCAACATGCTCAACTCTAAGGTAGCCCAGACCAAAGTTACCGTATCAGATAGCTAGGTCAAAGCCGCCAGGTTACTCAAGATTTCAGTTTAGACTGCATGACCTGCAGGTGCTCGGGTGGCCAGCGGATACCCGTGAAAGGCCTGCAGGCTTTTCAGCCCCAATAACTCAGAGTACGAGAATAAAACGGGGATCCTGCGGTGCGACTCGTAGGGTCCTAAAGTTTGTGAACAAAGCTGCTATTGCATACGTGCAAAAAAATCAGCCGGAGCTTCAGGGTTTTGCTGGTATGCGGTAGCAGTTGTGTTCGCAGACGTCAGGATATTACGGGTATAGATTTCGCTTAGGATACAAGAATGTCACGAACTAATCAACAACTACGATTTTCATATCCACACTGCATGACCACGATCCTACCTCTGATCCCTTTGAAAAATTCTGTTAATGGCTCTTCAACTACTTCTGGTGGAGTTTTAGCTGGGATACTTTCTCTAGACTCCTCTTCACCAAATTTGTATCTTTTTTCTGATTTGTGTATATAATGACGGGTTGGAACAACCCATTGCCAATTGGGCAAAGCATCTGCAACCCCGGCGGAGGAGGGAGCCGTACCTCGGCGGTTGGTGGAATAAGGTATAGCCGGTTGCCCGGCCATAGCGGGGCCATACCGTAGGTCACACATGAGGGGTCCGTGGACCCCCGGTACCAATACGACCATCCACCTCCTCCAAACCACGAGATCACCAAGCTTCCTACTTCTTACCACTCGCGTTCTTTATTCCCCACCCGCTGCCCCCGCCCGAACCCCTGGGGCCCTCATTGCCACCCTGGGATATATCGGTGACAACGATCTCCAGCGGCAAGGGCACAGAAACCCTCACCAAAGCCTCGGGCAGCCGAACACATCTTTTGGCGAACAAGACGCACATAATGCTTGGGTGCGTCACTTCTGGAGTTAATTTTTCATGGATTTCTCTGCACTTTTCCTTCCTTGATCTAGCTAGTCAACATCACAATGGATTTCTTTGGTTTTGGAAAATTGGCGGATCCTCATTTCCCCTTAAGTGCGGAGATAGGATTGAGATCAAGATATCCTCCCCGACATGAGAACATCCAGTGCACGCAATGTCAACAGAGAGTTATGAATGATAGAGTCTTTCACACCTGACCCTAATACACCAGAATGGTCCTCTGTGTATTAGGGTAAGGTTTGAAACACGCTATCATTCGTAACCTGAAGCCTACGAGTGGCCGGCTCCGGCCCCGGAAAACCGCTTTCCCACATTCCCACAGTCTGGCCGTACGAAAATCCGGACGGGCTGGCCGCCTGGGATTACTGCTGTGGTCAGTTTATCAAACAACTGTTTTCAGAACCAAGGACTACCGGTGATCACACAAAGGACATGCTGGAACCTAGAGAAAAAACTAAAAAATGAAGGGGAGAAATTGGAACCACAGTAGGCTATATTCGCAAAAGAACATGGAAGGGTGGTGGGTTAGATGGTTGCTCCATCAATCTGCCAGCCAAGGATAGGCAAAGAGATACATATCCCCGCCTAACTAATAACTCCCGAAACTCTGGAAATTTAACCAACTGTAAAGAAGCACAATACTTGTAAGCTGGCAATCCTAACCTCTGGCGGCTCCACAATCTAGAACCATTTTATATCTCATGACCATCCATGGTCCCTAAAGCCTATATCCTAGGTTGGCTACTGTGTTCCTAAGGATATACTGTATTAACTTGAATAAGAGAACAGTGTGTTATGTCGTTGGAGTTGCCCCCTCCGGCAAGGTCCCGGTTTATTTTTTATTTTTTTCCCACTTTTTTTACCCTGCTTTTCGCCCCTTTTTCGAAGTAGGGAATTCCCGACCACATAGCACACCGTTCTCCCATTCAAGTTGATACGGTAGGGCATGAAGAAACGTCACGGAATCAAACACCTGATACTCAATGCCCGATCGTTATAGCTGCGATATCAACAAAACAAAGAACCAATATTGTATGCCTGGTGGTATAAGATGTGAACGCGACAATCCACTAGTATGCCCCTACTCACAGCACGCCTCAGAACTAAATACTCTATAGTAATAATTACGAGGACCCCAACAACGCCAACAAAGGATAAAATACACTTAAGATCTTGTAGACCATCATTTGACATCAATAGCAGCCTTAATCCTCCGGAGCGTGCTCCTTCCCAGGTTGTGAAAATTGTCCGTATCAGGTAACACCTAGCAGTGCTCACTTTGGGTTGGGATTTTTGATCTGTTGTGATCGTAGGGAACGCTTTTACTAATTTTCAACTGGGGTGTGGTACAGTACTACACTGGCAGTACTTGGTTGCGGCGCTCGGTGTCCCTCGATAACAGATAAAAATATGCTGGCCCTTTAAACCTCAAATAAGTGTTCCATAATTTCTTGCCACGCCTTCCACTCGGATAAAACTTGGGCACTCCACGAGGTCAGAGGTTAAAAAGTGGGGATGGAGCCAAAGCCCACTATTCTAAACAGGTCCGTAAAAGAACTAGAACTAGCGGCCTCAAGAGGCACTCCTCTAGGCGGCCGGAAAAAAAGAGTGGCCAGTCCCGGGTGGTGGATGGGCCAGGGTACAGGATAACCCCATTTTTCACGCTGAGAGGTTAAAGGAAGTGTGGCAAAGCATCATACAGTATGCAGTTCCTTTAAGTGGAGGGTGGCTCAGGAGGGTAGGATTTTCACAAATGTTTTATAGTAGGGCATCGTTTTAGAGACCTCCGTCGTTTATTTAAAGGAATCGTTTAACCGAGAGGCGTTACTTTGTGAAAACATCCCGATTCAACCTTATTCTGACCTCGTCCCGTCAAAACCAAGCCCCGCCGGACTACCGATGTGGGGTACCGAAACCTCGGGCAGGGCGAAAGGGAGCTCGATCGATAACCTCAGATCAAAAGTCAAGAATTCTATTCTATACCAATCAATCCCGGGCGCTCCCTATAGAAAACCAACAGCATTTTCCTATCAGAAGAAAACACAACTATTGGCCCACCGACATGTAAAAGCTTGTTTGGCTGCGGGGGTGTCGTTCCGTTCTTCCATACAAATGACCCTTTTCGTTCCGTTTCAAAACGGAGAGAAGGTCATTTTCACAGCAGAAGCGGTCGCCCAACGGAACGGAACCGTTGTAACCAAACAGGCCCTTAGGCATTACACACACCCCTTTAGCATCAACGGCAACCTTCACCCTTCCGGGCATTCTCCTTGCCAGATTGTGAAAATAGTCCGAAACTGGTAACTCCTACCAGAGCTCATTTTGACTTGTTTGCTATTTTGGATCAGTGGTAATTGCAGGAAACACCTTTACACATTTTCAGCTAAAGTACAGTACAGTACTCGGTGGGGGCCATTAAAAACAAGAAAACCCTTTCTGATGATCCCATAGAATTCTCTACAGGGACAAGCGTTATGTTTTCCGGTTTTGGGTGACCTCCCTGAGGGCAGCACTTAGCTTCGAGGCAGGGTGTTTGTGTTCATTGGGCGCCCCTCGATAACGAGAGTAGGCGGGGATATGCTTTGTTCGTTGACCTCAAATAACTTAAGCGTTCCATAACATCTGCTGCGCCTTGTACGGTGCCATGTGGAGAGAATATGGCCACTCTAAAAGGCTAACCCACAATGCCACTATGTGATGGGGGCTGAAAGGTGGGGATGGAGCCGATCTTAGGTACAAGTGGGCCGGTAAAAGAACCAGACCCAGTGGCCGAGGGTTCGAAACTCCACGAGGCGGCCCTCTCGACCGCAGAGGAAAAAGAGGGGGCGAGTCCCGAGGTGGTGAATGCAGTAGGGTACTGTCAGGGCTCTTGATGGACTCAGGGAAAGTTGCGTAGCAACCGAGTAAACATCGTAAAGTTATATGTTTGGATGCGGTTGAAGTCAGTAGTTGTGTGCGCCAGATAAACTCTTATTTAAGGAGGAAAGAGGGTAGCGAGAGAGCATTATCAGCCGCACCCCCGTTTTCCATCGGTCTTTATTATTGTTTTTCTTTGATTCTTATCTCATTTGGCCCCTGCTGTGGAATCGTGATAAGTGAACCGAATTTGCCTCCCTTCGGAAGTTCCTATTTCCCACCAAAAGAACGCCGGGAGTGAGAGAACATCCGACAGTACCGGTACCGAAATACATAATTTGATAAGGCTTTTTTTCACACTAAGAGGTCTAAAGTAGGTGTGGCGAAATACATGGGCTCCTTTGACTAGGATCCCCACAACCGCCCACAACAGGGTTTCTTTTTCGAGACTCTTCTCGTTTATCCAGGGATCGACTAAGCGAGGAGGGTAACTTTATGAATATCCTGACCCACACCTTATTCCGACCTCCGAGCGAGGAAAACGCAAATTATTATATTGTGCCTGGACCAATTTAGCCACTCATCAACGAACAGGAAAAACTGCGGACACAACAACAGCGCCCCCACCAACCCCACTATCATGGGAACTAAAAAGAGAGAGAACAAACATGTAAATACATGGTAGAATACATAGTAGAAATTGATATTTAATCTAGAGGAACTTCTTTAGGCGCAGTCGTGGGAAAAAGTGGAGTTCATGCCTCTGGCTTGGCACACAGCGAATCAAATTAACACCCCCGCTTTCCCAACCCACTACTCCTTAGCGACATAATGCCTCTAAAAACGGTAGAGGACGAGAGTTAACCACTCCGGAGAGTATGCAAACATTTTTATTGTAATAAGTTTCATAGGTATAGGTGCAGCCACTCAATCTTAGAGGGCAAAAGTTGGTCGGAGGCTGTAGTTGCCGAACGGCCAGTGTGAACACCACTTTTTCCCACAAATGGGTGGTGTTGAAAATGTGTGGTGATGATGAAGGTGCCTTGCCATCGATCTTTAATGAGCGGTTAATTTTGTCTACGGACAGAAGATACCGGCCGGGATACGCACCTACACACTAAGCGGGACGTGACGCCCCCTGAATACCCATACCGTAAAAAAACTTCAATAATCAGCTCATGTGCCATGCCGCCGGAAATTTCCTACACTGGGAAAGGGGCGAAAGAAAAACACCGGTTGCTTAGCCCTTCCGGGGGACAAAAACAAAAAAGCTCCAAACCTTGCCGGAGGAGGCAACTCCAACGACATATCAGATGGGCCGATTATTGACTGGATGCCAGTGTGCTGGCAATGCCCCGAATGTATCGTCTACGGACTTGAGTATTCCCACATCGCAAGATTCTGACACTATCAACAGGAATACAGAAAGGAGTCATAAAAATAAAAAAATCTAGACTAATCAGACAACAGAAAACTTGCCAATTCCCCCGACCTAGAAGAGATAGTATGGTTCGAGATTATCAGATGCTAGCTGAAAGGGGGAAAAAACAGTACCTGCACTATCCAGTTTTGTGACAAGTCCCAAATATTCAACCCACAAGTAAAGAATCGGTGGATGTCGGCACTGTGAGTTGAGCACCTCTCGTCTTGGTTGGCAGCACAACCCTGAGGGCGCCTAACCCTTATTCCAGCCTCTTGGAGTAACCATTTTGTATTCCCCCAGGGGACCCCTCAGTAAACATTCGGGCCAAATCTTTACGGTAATTTCCTTGATAGTATCCTCTTGGCGGACATACCGGCCAAGAGAGGCAAGTTCTAAGACATTACTGTCCCAATCCAAAGAAAGCACACCGAAGAGTTAATAACAAGAGGGAAAAAGAAACTTTAGAGATTTTAGCTTCTCCGTAGGCAGTTTTAATTTCTTCGAGTGGTTACTACAAACTCGAATGGCCCGCATATAAGTGATTCAGAACTAGTAGGCGCGTACCTGAACCTTTCATTGCAACTGTGCTGTCAAACAGCCTTAGGGTGAAATGCTTAAAGGAGTTTGTGAAGCCTTGTTGGTCTGAAGGATTTTAAAAGGTCCGCGGGGGAGAGTCGATTGGCTGGGGAGAATCAACAGCACTGCCAAGCTGCAAGTTTGAAGTTTGCTGCGGGTTTTTTTCTGTGCAATGTTGGCCAACCCCACTGTTCGGTGTCTAGTGTTTTGTAAAGAATAATTGAACGAAAGGAATAAGATTCAGACACGCGCTCAAGTATGAAGCAAGGAGTAACACAGCCGGAAGTGGCTATTCGCTGGTAGAAGCTTGGAATTAAAACTTTAGGGTGTTAGCGCCTGACAGGCGTGGCAACACCCGTCTCAGAACTCGTGGCAGAATTATTTTGATTCCCAACAGCTGGACTAGGCAGCCACTGCTCAAGCCACACCATGCGCAGAAATAGGGCGCATCTCGAACACAGGTAGGAATAGATCGAGGAAATCCTGCCAGGCAAAGCTAGACCTCTTGTACGGGGCGGTGTAATACTACTATTTGGTTTGCTCTCCTCAATATGGCGATGGCCCTTGCAAACTTGTTCACTAGACCCCTACGGTACTGTCAGCGGCCAAGCGCTTTGTGACGTTTCATGGCTTTTACCAGTAAGTATGGCATGCAGGCCATAGAGTATCACTCGCTTAGTGCATTTTCTCAGAGGTTATCATACCTCGACATTTCGATTCCCCCACCCAACGCGCGGTATCCTTGATGCCACGATAACTCTACGAAAACAAGGGACACATACACTTCACCCCTATTGTGAATTTAACAGTATGCCTTGCGATCTAATAGAGTTTCACCTTTTTTCCACCTCTGTATTCTTAACTAGTCTGTCAGCTTTAACCTTAGCCCTCCAGTTCTGCGGTGAGAGCTCCAACTGCAGAGATCCCTTGCTATATGTAGCATCATGCGTCGTCCCAGTGGTGCCCTGTTTTGTTCATACATTCCTCCCGGGAGATCTACTTAACGCTCAGACTTAGCTTTCCCAGGCTGCTGTTCTCTCTTCTGAAATTCTGAATCTGGCTGTGCTTCCACTTGCCAAGCACAGTGGGCCACACAAGGTAGGCAAGAGTTTTATCCTGAGCCACGAGAATTGTGAGTGTCTCGGTAGGACTGAATATCCTACATAAGAATGGAGTTCTCTAACCAACTGTTTGCATAATGCTAATGAGAAACTAGGAACCTGGTTATATTCCGCCCTCAAACTCCGTGCTACTACTGTAACTCAAGATGGATGACCTAAGCAAGATCTCTGCTGCTCCGTTAGACCTTCGATCGACTCTCGGACCTTTGGGGCGACCCAGTCACGGATTATCTCCCCCGTCACCGCTGCCCCCTAAGCTGCCTCAAGTATCGTCGACCCGCTCCTCTGGCTGGGAAACTATCAGTGAACAGCGTGGCTTTTACGATGAGCAAGATTCATTGCGCCCAGGCTACAACCTCGCTATCCCAAAACTACAAAACAGAGGAAGGGACGAGGTCGTGATTTTTGACTGTTCGTTAGTCCTAGGAATCCTCAGCGGGGTGGACGGAAATCCTACGGTTGAGGGGGGAGGCGCACCCTCAGAACGCTTTAGCACCGACGATGATGTATTTCTTTGGATCCCCAAGAAGCTCACAAAGTCTAGGGAATTTGACGACATAATTAACCCCACCAAAGAGCCTCGGTTAATACCTCCAAGAGGTGCACGGCTGCGTATCATGTGAGTTTGCCCCCGAGAATCAACTTTCCTTTTGCCATTTGTTCTATGGGTAATGCCGGCCGTGTTGGCTCCTATGAGAGTCCAATTTATCCTCTAAGCTATTGGCTAATATTAAAGGGGGGTGTTTTCAGAGATTTTCCCCAATGTTATTATACATACGTAAGTTTCTGTGGAGCCTAGCTGTTTTTTCATACAAATTGCTTACTAGAAATAGGATAGTAGTCTCCTAGGTTGGATAGGGGAAAAGCTCGGCTTTCCAAGGGATGGTGAATCTGCTTTCATGGATGCATATTTACAAAGAGCTCAGGCATTACCTGGTCGTGGGCGTTTTAGAACTGGTATCTCATTTCGGGCACCTTTCACAAAACCGTCGAATTCATCCAAGTCGAGTTCATCGCAGGGTAGATTCATCTTTCTAGTATCCTTTCCATACTTAGGGCGGCCTAGCGAGAAGAACACCACATTAGGTCCTGAGAGCGAGAGCGTTAATCTCTTAGATTTCAAATCCCTGAGAGTTGGTACTCCTGAAGGAGGGGCCGTAGCGAGTGAGGAGAAACATGGTAGAGGGAGTGTCCCAGTTGAGGAGGGAGAGATATTGGTGCATCAGGCACGATATATAGTATATGATAACTGTAAGCTATACTTTTTTTTCTACTATTGACCTAAGTACTTTCACTAAGGAATTTCTGGAGACACTATGGCGACATTCAGATCTATGGAAGACAGTGCCAAAGATCAAGCCCCACTTCACCGGTTTCAGGAGCGTATTTGCGCCCTTCGTGCGATGATTCATATGATTGCCAATCGTATGGACTCGGAACTATGGGCATTGGGGAAACTTCGAGCCTTCTGGTGCGGACTGGTTAGTCTGTCCTCGTCTTTGGCTGGGTAGGTGTTGTATTGATTTTTGAGCAAAATCAGGAAGCAGGTATCGATCAAGCAATGTTTGATGAGCAAGAACAGGGGGCTGGTGTGGGGATGGAGAGAGTCCCAAGCCTCCTTACCTCCCTTAACAGTCTTTCGGCAATTTCGTTCGCTACAATCAGTGTGGCTGAAAGACAGGTGGTCTTACTCCAGGATCTACATAGAGTATTTTCAACAAGCTACCAAACAAAAACTAAAGACGGAGAGAAGGAATACCGGCTCCGGGAGAATCCCTTCTTTAAGGATATTGTTTTGACCCCTATCCTCTCGGAATATCCCGAGCGGGCATGGCCGAATATCCTGGGCACTATTGACGAGGTACTTGGAGAAAGGAAATCTTTCATTAAGAAGATCAAGGGGTTGATAGAAAATATGGGTGTCAAGAGAAAAATTGTATAATTCATATCCCAAGTCACAACAAGAATGCTAACGACTCGACAGCTTTCCGTATTCTTGAGGTCTACTCAAGGTAACAAGTCCTCTTCCGGGGGGTTTCAAGCAATTGGTGGGGGAGCACAACTTGTGAACTGCGGGAATACTACTTCCGTCATGACCGATAACCGAGTCCATCAAATCCAGCAAATGCAGACGTTAGATGGCTTAACAGTCATGACTACAGCGCTTCTTTCCCTCAGCTTCTGTACTTCTGTATATTGCTTCCCGTCCACGATATGATTATTTTCTAACGAGAAGCTATATCAGTATTTCGGCATGAACAACATAAAGGAATTCAACAAAAATCCTATATCTCAACGAGATTTCTGGCGCACCACAGGCCCCGTATGTGCTGCCCTAGTACTACTAACAATAGTAATTATCACTTGGGAACGCCCGGGAATCGCTAAATCTAGAGGGGAAGCCAAAAAGAAATTCAAGGAATTCACCAAGAAAACAATGGACGATCTCAAGAACCAGTGGCGAAAATATAGGCCCCCCAGGAATTCAACATCCGTGGTCACTGTAGGAGACAGTAGCGTAACCCCCAATGCACTCAGAGAGTCCAGTACCGCGAACACCACCGAGGGCCCGGTTACCAAACTCTCTTCCGCCATCAAAAAGGCAGTCGGAACCATCGCTATCCCAAAATGGAGGGGCAGAGGAAGCTGGGAGTTGGACAAGACACCTAATCACCAGGTCCTGTCTGACGTATAGGTAGTAGTTGAAATGTTATAGTTGAAAGGTACAGTGGATAGGGGAATGAGAGTTTTGTCTCTTCGAACTATCAGAGTTGATGGAAGCGGATAGTTGTCTAAAATAAAGAAAGCGGAGAGATGAGGAACAAGACGGGATAATAGTTTTAGTGGTTATTTGTTCTAGACGGAGGGATTGATGGAAGGGTTTCTGGTTATGTCTTTCCTTTATTCATAGTACAGAGGCGCGCAGACAAATGGGATTATACATGAAGGAGAGATCAATAGATGTGGCAGAAGATAGAACGATTGAGATTTTATTATTATTCTTAGACTTATGTTTGGCTAGTTAGTTTTGTTGGGTGATGACGAGCGAATGAAGTTTTCGATTTTCCCTACCCGCCTAGTCCGAGCCCTGGTCTAGTTCGACCGTTCGACCGTTAAGCAATTTATCCCCCGCAACACGAACCACTTGTATCATACTTTAATTTTAGTGCTGTTTGATGAGATGTGGTTATGACCTAGAGAGTTATGCCTTTTGTTATCAGCTGGATAAAGATAGGCATTTATGATATCGAGAATGTTATCAAGAATATACTTTTGGATCATAGGGACAGGATTAAGAGAACATTAGTGCCAGCCGCCCTGACAGCTTTGTGGGCGGGCGATAAGGCAAAGATGTTTGCATTGCTAGGAACTCCAGTAAGAACAGGCGGCTCAGTTCGGGTATCATGTAACCTACGGCCCGGGCGACAATATCCGCATCCATGTCATTTTTAACATTCAGGTGTTTCTTCACTGCGAGTGATAGGTAATGATCAGATTATTCACTTGATTATCCAATACTAGACCAAGATTAGATAAAAAGAAAACAAGGCCCTGTTTAGCTGCAATATGAATATCGAGCTACTTCTTTTGAAACCGGGGACTACAGGTGGGCATGCCAAGGGCAAAGCAAGTTATGGTTCAAGTAATTCCGGGAGTGTATTCAGGAGATAGGAAACTGGGGGAAAAATTGCTGCGAGACTTGGTTCAGCTATTAGCGAGATATGGGGGAGGAATAGATACTCAATGAGTTGATTATAAGCTCAAAGAATCTCCGCCAACAACCCCACAAAAAGAGCCAGATAATATGTCAAGGATGGAGCAGCGCATGGGAGGTGGCCGAAAAAAATAAAGTGGTATAACAAAATATAAAAGTACCGAGGTATGACGGCATAGTAAAGGATAGAAATAAGAGCCACCAGGTTTTGGAGTCTAACGAATAAAGTTGAAGCTCTTTTTCCCGAATATATTTCTCACCACATGCGATAAATCCTTGGCTGGACTGCTGGGCGCTCTCCAAGGTGCCGCCCCCTTCAAGCGTTGCTTGGGGTCGCCTACCGGTAATGCGGTGGGAGTATTGGCAGGGCTAATGTCGACACACGCAGAGACTATCCAGCCACACCAGCTGCCATAACCAGAGGCAGAACACCTAAAATAAGCCACCCCGCGATCCCCCACCACAGGAAAGAGACGTCTGCGGGGTGAAATTCTCCTTACACTAATGTGTGATAGAGGAAAAAAAGTGGGGACGGAGCTGAAGCTCATGACCCTAAAGGGGCCCCCGGGAGGAAGGGGACCGGTATCCAAGAGTGAGAAACTATCAAAGGCGACCCTCTCGGTGGCCGAAGAAAAGAAAAGAGGGGGTAGCTTGATCGGCAATCTTAAGGAGAAGGCAGATCGGGTAGGCGATGTAACCGCCTAGGGCTACGAAAATCGATCCCTAAGGGATAAAATTAACCCAGTTAGGGAAGGTTGAAGTGAGAGAGAATCTAGATAAGCCCAGCACCATTGTCGTGGTACAAGTACTGCACAAGTACTGTACTTGAGTACCGTAAAATCTCGTGAAATCCACTATCTCCATCAGCTCCTAATCTCCGGATTCTCAGTCAAAAGTCCCCAAGAAGGATTAGTGCTTTCCTGACACGGTATAGCCTGAGTCATTCTGTCTTGTTGGATCTCGTTAGCTTGACAAACTAAACCTATCGTGGGCTGATGTCGCGATTTATAGGGATATTCGTCACAGCTCGGAGATAGGATTTCACGAGATTATACGGTAGTATTGGGGGTTCGCTACACCCCATATAATTGCACCGAGTTTTTAGTGCACTTCGCACGAAAGCGGCTGAATATGCCATCTGAAATCCTGGCCGCAGCAACGAAATTGGTCTGGCGACGAACACGGGCAAATGGGCGGAAATGTGCTCAATATTCGAGTGGATAGTCAAGGTTAGAGCTGCAAAGCATTACTGGTAATTGATCCTCGTTCGTCACCCGCCCAGTTCCGTCGTGGAGACTAACTTATATTCGCGGTCTATATGATAATCAGATAAAACTTTTAACGAGGTTAAAGGAAACACTCCCCGGGACATTTCCTGTACCGGCACCAGCACACTGAGCGGAACACACAAGTGCTTCACGCTAGGAAGTTAGAGTTGTCTCCGCTGGGAAGGTCAGGCGCGGTTTTAGTTTCTTTTTTGTGGTTTCGTCCCCTAATTCAAGAAGGGATTTTGGATATCTTAGCGCGAGGTTCAATTATTCGAGTTCTTATGGTAAAGCTATCTCACACAACCTTTCCGGCAGTCCCCTCTATAGTGTAGGAGTCTAGTGCCGGTACTCGTACAAATACTCCTGGCACCTACACATGTGGCATGGTGGAAGAAACAGCGAACCGGAGGGGCAGGGGGGGGGGACGAACTGGCCTACAGAGTCTGAGATTTGCTGCTGGGTTCCCTAATGTCTTGCCCGTTGTCCCTTCCACTACGCTAAAGATGAACCAATGGGGAGAAAAAAAGTATCCCCACTTAGACACATCTTTAAGCGGTGGGCGGGTAGTAACACAGCCGAAAGCGAAACCCGACAGAAGCCCAACCGAGGTGTCCAATCGACACTAAAGTTAAAGCTTTAGGGCACCGACAGCAAGTAGGGCCGGCAAGACGACGGCAGTTGTAATGGATATCGTGGCCGAATAATTTTTGATTCTCGGCGGCTAAGACAGAGAATGACTGCCGGAGCTACACCGCATGCAGGAGGGGGTGTGACGAGGCTCATCTGCAACCCTTGCAGGCGCAATAGCACCGACCGAGCTTAATTGGACCTCTTGCATTATTATAAGTAGTGTAACACTACTATTTGGTTTTCCCTCCCGTTTGGTATACCGGTAGTGGCGACTATTGTAAACTCCAAACTCTAGAGTACTGTGGGGTTCGAAGTAAGCCTACCGATATTACGAAAATGTTTCCTGTATTTTACGTTCATAGCACAAAGTTTACATAGCTAGGTGTTAGACGGGCGGAGCAAGGGGGCAGGGATTAGTAACAGAGGGCAAGGATCGTAGGGTTTGGTGGAAGTGGAGGAGGCAACGGTCACAGGAACACAAGGGAGGACGGACGAAGGAACAAGGACGAAAAACAAAAAAACGCGGACCTTGTGTTTGGTCCATAGAGATTTTTTCTTTTCTCCACTGGGGTTTTTTTCATTGTCTTTAGTTTCTTTAACTCTACTCAGTGTGTGAGCGGCGATTGCCCACCTTGGTACTGTTTGGTTTCTAGATCGTGATATCATTTCCGTGTTTTCGTCCGTCGGTTTGTTCTTCAGTTTACTCTTAGGTTCGTATCACCCACAGGAAGATAGTATCTGCCCGGACGGAAGTTATCGTTTCAGTACCGATAGTAGCCAAATACTGGTCTGCTTCTTATAACCTTTAGTAACCTGCATTGGATAAGGTCACACTGTGTCATTTGTTTGCTCTTTTTTTCTCCAAACCCACCTGGAAATTCCCACCCCCAAAAATGGACTCACCTGCACACCCTAATCACTTCACGGTAACACCACCCCTAATAGCTCAAATCCAATAGGACGCTCCAAAGCATTGTAGAAATTCTTTTGTTACTCGTAATTTTCTGACGTTTGTAAACACGACTGCTATTGAATGCCACCAAAATCTTGATGCTCTGGTCGATTTTTTGCCCGTATGCAATAGCAGTTGTGTTTAGAAATGTCAGAAAATTACGAGTACAGAGGTTGTTAACAAGCCTCCAGGATTTAACTTTTGGTCC
>Ga0307513_10003144_pt1 | contig 22553 bp, 22 predicted proteins | sample 15_EM_MG_FD_202174 | JGI IMG/M metagenome (GOLD analysis project Ga0307513, IMG submission 202174) | Populus trichocarpa ectomycorrhiza microbial communities from riparian zone in the Pacific Northwest, United States - 15_EM | ecosystem: Host-associated > Plants > Roots > Unclassified | place... | reverse complement strand
AATGGCATTCAAAGAGACAGTCTATTACGGCGACCAGCACAGCAGACGCAGAGTTTATTGCATGCGCAACGGCGATTCAGGAACTCATCTGGTTCCGTCATCTTGTATCAGAAATCACTACATCTACATTGGAATTGAGCACGCTCTACAACGACAACCAGGCATCTTTATCTACGTTTACGGATACGGCATACAAACCTCACTCCAAGCATGTTGGTGTCAGCATTTGTCAGATTCCGGAGATTATTGAGGATGGGAAAGAGGTTGTCATGAATTACTGTAGCACGGAGAGAATGGTAGCGGATGGGCTCACTAAGCCTTTGCCGGGAGTTAAACATGTCGTCTTTGTTAAAATGTGCAGTTTGTCTGGATGCCGATGGGATGTTATGTGTGTTTACGGGCAATGTTTGAAATTTTTTAAGCATAGCTTAATGTTTAGCGCCTTCATGGGATAGCGCCCGTAAGGGGAGTGTTAGATATTAGGGTAGCAGTAGGTACTGGTAGCTATCCTCATATGTGTTGGGGTTGAGCAGTAGGGTTAGTAGAACTGGTTGTTGGCTCTTGGCAGTCATGTATCTCTATATATACCTTCAGTCATGAATAGGAAATACACTAAGTCATTCTTCCACCACCACCACGTTCCTACAGGCTCAACAGATGGGATATAAGATGAAAAGCTAGGATAGGAATAGTAATAAAAGGGGCAACCCCGAACGAATAGCAGCTAGAGAAGAACAAGAATGATCCGCACAAGTCCAAAGAGCAAACCGCTAAAGCCAGCAGAGAAAACATACACCAAACGAAAAAGAGCTAGAAAAGAGCATGAATGATCTGCGAAGATTCCGAGAGCAGGTCCCACCAGCTGACCTGGTAGACGCAGAACAGCTCATGGCAAACAAGAATGGTCTGCAAAACTCTAAGAGGGATCCCGTAGAGCAACAAAGTGTCCGTAGACTACATTCGGTTTGGGCAACCCGGAACGGCAACCCGGAACGGCAACCCGGAACGGCAACCCGGAACGGCAACCCGGAACGGCAACCCCGAACGGCAACAGCCGGGCCAATCCAAAGAAGCAATGTGTGGGAAAAAATACAAGAATAACTCGCAAAAATCTAAAAGTGAAACTCCAAATGAAAAACACCGAAAGGAAACACCCGCAGGATCTGCGGACAGTCGCAGGTCTAAATTAAGTATACTGATCAGGCCAAGCAGCCCAGACGTAGCGGGCTAATCTACAACAGAAATAGTCAGGAAATAGCGAGAATAACAAAAACTCTAGAAACAAAAGTGAAAACACCAAAAGGAATAGTTGAAGGGTCCATCGTGGCCTAGGACTTGTAAATTGCTTGAAATGGACCTGCACCCTCAGCTAGCTAGACATTGGCCATATTGGTGAGGGCAGGAGATCTTTGTTTGCAGCACTAGTAAGCCAGGACAGAAACGGACTTGAGCAGACACCCAATGCCCGTTTCTACCGGAACTGCGGCAGACATTGCAAACAGAATGGATGAAAAACCTGGTAGTCGTAACCGGAACTTACCAGGTGTAGAGTATGCACTTGAGTCGGTTGTGGAGTCAGGGGGCGGGCTTAATTCTTGTCCGACTTCTTCAGCTGTCGGAATATCCACACGCACATCGCCGGTAGGTGGATCGGAGGGGGAATGGCTTCTGCCGGACATATCGACTTGTGTTGCCAATGTGTTGACAAGGTGCTCGGCCCCTGAGTCCAGCATCAAAAGATGCGCGGCTGACCTTCTCGCTTCTGCCAGCTGAGAGGCTGCAGACGCATGATGGTGACCCACATTGGGAGTAAATGGAGACGGACTGTTTGTCGGACTAGGCCTATCAACAAGTTGCCGACTTAGATTATGCTCCCCATCGCCTGTGTCCAGCTCAACCTCAATGCCGGCATCGATTGCCTCCACCTGGCGGCCACCTTCCGCTGCAGTTCTGGACTTCCATCCGAACCGTATGGCTCATCAGCCTCTGGCATGACAATGAGGTTGCATTTACCACTGTTATTGGCCGGGGTCCGGGATGCTTTCTTTAGGTCAGGCTTCCATTCTCCTTGTCTACTAGACCTCAACACGAGTGCCCAAGTTAGCACGAGGGACAGAAGCTTGCGTACCAGAAGACTCTGGCTCTGATTCACCAATGTCCGCTCAATTGATGCGGTGGGTTCGGCCAGTCTTTTTTGTGGTATTACCACTCCTGGTGGTCCTTGATAAGGTGGTTCGCTTTGCGGCCACAGCGGATGACTCTACCTGGTGGATATTTGAGTTGTGTCTATCATCGCTACCGGCGGACCCGTCATCCGAGGCGTCTGGACGGGGGCCCCGTTATCACTTGCAGCAAACCTGATCTGACCGGAACGAGGAGTACTATCCTCTGTATCATTCCTTCGATGGCAACAGAAGAGGAGATCCATTGGTTCGCTTGGCGGATTCAACGACCACGATATGCGGACAAGTCGGGTATTTGTGATTCGGATCATTGCAACATGCGGCAGCGGCTTCTCTGGATCGTCCTGCAGCAGACGTGTATCCTGTCTCGTCACACCCATAACCATACGAAATCCGACTCCCGGTCCCATAGTTTTGTCTATGCCCGCTAGCAGGTTCGAAAAGGTGGGCTGAGTTAGCTCCATCCAGTAAACATTTCTACGACTTTGCCACTGGATCTTGTCCATCCTGAGAGGAAGTGGGCTGCGTGGGCGGACTACGGATGGCTCATCTATCCCAAGACGGACAGACCGTGGACCGGCGAGACCTGCAGGGGCTGTATTAGCACATATGGTATATTCTTATTGCGGACGCTTGGGGATAACTTACGATTATTTCTGGCGGGAGTGGGGTCAGCAACCGGACCAGTAGCAACAGGTGCTCTCAATATCTCTCTTAAGATACCCTGATGTTTTTTTGCTATATCCTTTAGCAAAAGGTCGAGGCATTGGGTAAAACGTTCGCCACAGGGGTTATTACCCTGCCAGAGGCCGGACCTCTGGCTAACAGGCCGGAGGGTAAGAGCATGTGCCTGGATGGCCGCCCATTGTGCGGCAGTACTCTGCTTCCACCCTGGGATCCTGTCTTGCTCCATCTTACATTTCATAGCATTTCTCCAGGCTTTATACTTCGGACTATAGCTTCGTGAGTGGGGGAAGCCGCAAATGTGCTTACACCAGGTAACATCGCCATCGTTTTTAAAGGATGCCAATTTTTCAAAAGTGAGACCAACCTTTCAGGCTGCTATTGTAATAGTAATCGGAGAGGGGGGCGGTTAATGGATCACAAAGAGGCTGTTTTTTGGGGGTTTTAATGGTCCATCAATGGATGGAGCATGCCCGCTAGTAGATGCTGGTACTTTTAAGGATAAAGAATTGTGGAAGATCTGAAAATGGAAATAGAGCGGGCCTGGCGGATGGTAAAGGGAGTTCTGCAGATGGTAATGGCTGTGAAGGGGTTATTGGCTAGGGAAACGCAGATAGGTAATCTGAAATGAGCTGAGGATATACTTGTGATACTGCGGACGAGTGAGAGGTTGTCCTGAGCTTTATGGGTCCTGTTAGGATGGGCTGGTGGATCAAGGATGTGATTGTGATTGGGGAAAGGATTATGGAGAGAAGATGGAAGGGGGGGAAGAGAGAACTTATATAGGCCGCACGAGGACAGTTTTAGTGCGGTTTGCAGGATTGTATCCTGTACAAACCTGAATATCTTGAAAAGTCACGTGACCCACCCACAATGACGATAGGTTTCAGATACGGTTTTAAGCTGCAACAGAGCCGCATGGGAGCCGCGACCCATGAGCTGAGGCTCCCATTGTCTCATCTCAACAAAGAACAGGTTTCACAAGTTAAATCGTCAATAACGGTTGGCTGCTTGAAATTTTCTCGATTTACCCCTTGAAAGAAACCTACCCTTCACTTTGAAAGACTGAGTCCGCTGCAGCCGCTCCGCCCATCTGCTTACATATTGGCCAGACTACCTGAAAGAGAAACACTACACACGATGACCTCAAAGACAACAAAGTGCCCTTATTGCAGGGGACGTTATCAACAAGTGCGCATACGAAAAACACCCTCAGAGAATGCATCTTGATATCGTTCTTTCCCTTAGCGAGATTGTAGACCCGGCTTCTATCACACCTACTTTTGTTCGTGATGAACTTGAAAACCTGACCGACTCAGACTACGAATCTGATTGCAGGCTCGAGATCCCAGATTTCCATGCAGCAAGTGGTAAGATAGATGATATGCAGAACGATTCAGATGCGGAAGAAGTTTCCCAACCACCAGTCCGCATGCCCCCTTCGGGTCAAAAACTATTCCAGGTGCCGGCAGACCACTGGGCGAAGTTGCTGGCTATACAGAGCTCAACAAGGCCATGACCGATCACCCTTAAAGCCCTCTCTCATCTGAAAATGGCTTTAATTTGGGGAGCTGGTTTGTCCGGAGGAAGGTAGCCAAGTCGCAGATCGACGCCTACTTTGCGGAAAGTTTAGGCAGTACGGATAGCAGATCATTCCGGTCTGCCAATACCTTGCGACAATATCACAACATACTGGACCCATTTTGTGAATACTTGGTGTGGGCGGAAGCCAGTATTGATAATAGTCGACATGCAACAACTTTCTATTATCTAGATATTATTGACTGTGTCCGCTAACTGATCTGTCAGGTCACGTATAGCTGAGATATGGTTTACGCACCTATTCGAGAATATGATTCAAGGGGGGAGCGATTATATTCAGAGATGCATATGGTGCACTGATGGTAGGATATGCAGGTATGCGATAGGTCCTGACAAGTTCTTGGAGTGGTGTTTCCAGTGCTAACAGCCCATTCCGTTCCTTGGTAGAAAGCATTGCCTGCTGGGTCCAGAGTGGTGCCCATTATCGGATTGTCTGACCAGACGCACCTTACCAATTTCTCCGGAGATAAGAAAGCCTAGCCGGTATACATGACGATCGGCAATATCCTTTTGAGAACAAGAAGCAGCCCTGCCAAGATGGCAATCCTGGTTCTGGCATTGCTTCCAGTACCGCCAAAGTTCACTGGCGAATCAGCCCGTGCCAACGAAGCCCAGCGGCAGACCAATGCGGATATCCTGCGGGCTGTCTTCGATCTTGTCCTGGTACCATTACAGCAGGTTGGCCGAGAAGGAACGGTAATGCATTGTGCAGACGGCAAAACACGCCTTTGTTTTCCCATTTTGTCGGCCTGGATCGCGGATCATGCTAAGCATGCAGGCTTGCAAGGAATAGGCAGCAAGTTATGCTCAAAGTGTGAGGTTCCGTGCGAGGAGCTCGGTGGGGATCTGCGGCGGATGTATGAGACGCGTGACTACATGGTATATAGACAGAAAGCCTAGAGGCATGAGCCGGCAGAAGCGGCCGGCATTGCAGAATACTTTCAGCGGTTGGGCGTGAAAATAGGAAACAATCTATTCACCGGACTCGATCAAGTAAGCCCCGCAAACCTACACAAGCTGGACCTCTTGCACAACATCTACCTTAGCTTCTTCAAACATATGATGGAATGTGTAGAAGGATTCCTGAAAAGGCATAAATAGCAGAAGGCGTTCGAAGATGCTTGGAAAGAAATTCCTCCTTACCCCAGATTCAGAGTACCGAAAAAGGCCTAACGGGAAATCACACAATAGCAAGGAAAGGAGATGCGCAATCTCAACCGTTGTATTTCAGCTGTATTGGCGTCCGCATTGTGAAATCCGGACAGTTTTCAGTATCAGTATTTCCAGAGCGCTTTGAAGTGTGTTAGTGCGCTGGTGGACTTCACTCTCATGCCTCAATATTGCAGTCATACACTAGACACACTTTCCTATATGGAAAGCTACCTGCAGACATTCCACCGGACAAGTGACATCAGCAAAAAAAGCTTTTGCTCCAGACGGATAGGCATTGCGTCCGGCCGCAGGAACTCTGTCTGGAGCATCCTGTCCGTCCAGCCCGCCCTCAGATCGCCCCAGCCCAATGGTTGCATCCTAGTCCGTTGAGTGCAATACAACCCGCATCCTGTCCGCCCAGGGCACCTGGATGGTCCATTTCACACAGTAATGTCCCGACGAACACCAAGGTAAGTGACCCATAGGGGTCTGCTTTGGGGAACTCTTCCTGCCCCTGATGGCCTCTACTTACAACGGACTACTTTATCACCACGTAAAGGCTGTTCAGACGAAAAAAGATCTCCACATACAATGACTAACCATCTATTGTCCCGGTAAGGACCCAAAACATACCCCTTATTTGATCACTGCTAACAACACTCGTAAAAGCTTGAGGTTTCTAAGTTTTTGCAGACCTCGTAGCAGGCTTCATGATCGAAGCAGTTGAACTATTGAATATTATCGACCTTCGGAGAGGGTTATGCACTTCCATCCAGGTTGACACTATTCATTGCCCCTAAGCGAGCGGATTCCAAGGAGGCCCTTCCTGACTCTGGTGGATTGCAATGAGGCCCTGCCTGACTCTAGCGGACATCGGCCAGTGCCACGTGAGGTATCAGCCTTTTTCTTCCTGCTGACCTCTATAGCCATGTGGATGCTTCGAGACCTATACCATTCGATTCCCCTTGGCGAGCGGACTCCAATGAGACCCTTCCCGACTCTTGCGGACATCTGCCCCTTGAGATATCATCCTTTTTCGTCCTGCTGACCTCTATAGCCATGCGGACGCTTCGAAACCTATATCACCTGATTCCCCTCGACTGGCGGATTCCAACGCACCCTCTCCCGATGCTGTCCGGCTGCTAGTTGAAGGGTAATCCAAACATTCGTACTTGAGTTCCCGGGCAAGTACTTTCAAATTGTTGGCTACTGAGTGCGACAGGCATGCGGACGCTTCGAGACCTATATCATTCGATTCTCCTTGGTGAGCAGACTCCAATGAGACCCTTCCCGACTCTGGTGGACATCTACCCACTAAGGTATCTCTCTTTTTCTCCCTGCTGACCTCTATAGCCATGCGCACGGCTCGAAACATACATCATTCGATTCCCCTCGACTGGCGGATTCCAACGCACCCTGTCCTGCTGCTGTCCGACCGCTGGTTGAAGGGTTATCCAAACATTTGTACTTGTGTTCCTCAGGCAAGTACTTTCAAATTGTGGGCTACTGAGTGCTACAGGCATGCGGAGAGGCCTATACCATTCGATTCCCCTCGGCGGGCGGACTCCAATGAGACCCTTCCTGACTCTGGTGGACATCTGCCCTCTGAGATATCTGCCTTTTTCATCCTGCTGACAGCTATAGCGATGCGGACCCTCCGTAACCTATACCATTCAATTCCCCTCAGCGAGCGGACTCCAATGAGACCCTTCCCGACTCTGGCAGACATCTTCCCACTGAGGTATCTGCCTTTTTCACCCTGCTGACCTCTATAGCTATGTGGACGCTTCGAAAGGTATACCATTCAATTCCCCTCGCTGAGGGGAATCCAACCCACTCTGTCCGGATACTGTCCCACCGCTGGTTTAAGGGTTATCCATACTTTTGTACTTTAGTTCTCCAGGCATGTACTTCAAATTGTTAGCTACAGAGTGCTACTGTTTTCTAGACTAGCTTTAATAAATATATTCCTATTTTACTATCTAAATGACTCAAATAAGTAAACATGAGTAATACCGGATGGATCTTTCTGGACAATTTGGATATTCTCCGCAGTTTTCACTAACTCATTCAAAGTTCTCACAGGTAGATTTGTTGACTTAGGAGGTATCCGATAATAGCCAGTTACACATGAGTACTTCCACTATTCTACTATCCTATCGGGTTTCGTCCGGAGAGCCTTTCTGCGTCATCAGCAAAAATATTATCCTGCGTTCTGTGCATTCTGTGCATCCGACGCACCTGACGCTAGAACGCCAATCGCGAATCAGGACGCAAGCACCCTACCACACAACGCACCTGACGCAACCTGACGCAGCACCTCATACTCAGGACGCAGAGGAACGTAGCACCTAATACTCAGGACGCACCAGACGCAGCACCTAATACTCAGGACGCCATCTGACGACAGACCTAATCTTCCTGAGATTACCGAACTTGAAGGGTCCCCCCTTTACTTTGTCCTGACCTGGGTCACAATAGATTTCACACTCGCAGTGTATTAAATTTATTACTACTTGTGTTCTATTGTTCTAATATACAGGACCGATCATGATACTCATAAGCAACCTCTCACCTCCCGGGGACTTGACATTTCCACAGGACTCAACCTCTACCCAGGAACTCGACCTTTCCACAGGACTTAACCTCTACCCGGAACCCGGTAACTTCATGAATAAAGGTCGCGGGGGGCAGGCTCTTATACCATTGTCAAGCTGGCGTCGAGGCCAACAACCTCCCGCAATCAGATCCAGAATCGGACAACTGGTTGTGTAGGAATCAGCCATCGAGTTCTGGGATCGCCAATACACAATTCAGTACTGTAACATCATGAATATCAATCGCGGGGGGGAGGACCTTATATCATTGTGAAGCTGGCGTCAAGGCCAACAAGATCCCGCAATCAGATCCAGAATCGGTCATGCGGTTGTAGAGTTATCTGCTATCGAGCCTTTCATTACTTTAGTCCAAAGACCAATCTCAGAAGGGCCGGCAGATCCATGGGCTTTGATGCGACAGAGACGTACCTTATACCACCGCGTAGCTGGCGTCAACCCCAACAACCTCCCGCAATCAGATACAGAATTGGCACAGCGGTCGTTGTGCAATCTGCCATCGAGTTCATGGACCTTTAGAAAGACCAGTCTCAGAAGAGTTGGCAGATTCATGAGCTTTGATGCGACAGAGACGTACCTTATACCGTTAGGAAGCTGACATCGAGCCCAACAACCTCCCGCAAACAGAATCAAAATCGGTCCACCGGTTGTGGAGTAATCTGCCATCGAGTAAAAGATAGCCAGGGCTACTAGTACTATAAAGATCCTCTCCACAGAAGACAGCGAATTCCTGAGCTTTGATGCGACAGAGACGTACCTTATACCGTTGGATAGCTGGCGTCAATCCCAACAACCTCCCGCAAACAGAATCAAGATCCGTCCAGCGGTTGTAGAGTAATCTGCCATCGAGTAAAGAATAGCCAGGGCTACAATAAAGATCCTCTCCACAGAAGACAGCGATTTCCTGAGTTTCGATGCCACAGCTACGTCCTATATACCGTTGCGTAGCTGGCGTCAAGCCTAACATTCTCCCGCAATCAGATCCAGGATCGGAGGTGTGGTCGTGGAGGAATCTGCCATCGAGCTCTGGGATCGCCAGGGTACCTATAAAGACAACTCTCACAAGGGTCAGCGATTTCCTGAGTTTTGATGCCACAGAGACGTCCTTTATACCGTTGCGTAGCCAGCGTCGAGCCCAACAATCTCCCGCAATCGGATCCAGGATCGGAGCAGTGGTTGTAGAGGAATCTGCCATCGAGTTCTGGGATCACCAGCACCCCACCCCATTCAGCCATGTAACTTCATGAATAATATTCCTCTGGGGATGAATCTTATACCGCTGGATAGCTGGCATCGAGCCCAGGAACCTCCAGGTGTCGGATCCAGGAGTGATTCTCTGGCTGTGGTGGAGTGTTGCAGCTGTGGCCCGGGAGTGTGGATGTTGGGTGTTGTGATGAACAGAGTGTGTCGCGTCGCGTCCAGTTTGAGGCTATGCTAGACTTGAGAGTGTTATGGCTATCACTCGCTTTCAGACTGGAGTGAGCTGGCATTTTTGCTCATTCAAAGATGCTGGTCTGAAAATAGAACTCAGAGTGCCAGTGTGACTCCGCCCGGGGGTCTTTAGCGTAAATTTAAGATTAAAGGTACGATGGCTTTCTCACCAGGCGCGAGCACTAACCATATTTTCTCTGCCAAGAAATACCCTTTCCTCACCATAGAGCTGAGCCTCAGACTCCAACCAGTAGAAGGCTGGCCTGGGGAGGGTACTCAGGGGTAGTGGTAAATCCTGATGGGCAATGGTGTTGAGGTTGAAGTCTGGATGCATGGGAGGCAGGGTTGCTTAGTTCCATGTATCCGGACAGAACCCGGTACTGAGAAGGGTGTCTAGACGCACCAGACGCAACCCGATGTCGCGCCTGAGTACAGGACGCACAGGACGCACAGGACGCAGAGTCCACGCTGGCAGAATCAGGACGCAACACCAGCGTATCTGACGCAGGATGGCTTTTTGCTGATAGTCCGGTACCTTCTGAGTCCTTGGTTGCCTCTGGTGCGTCCGGGCGGCAAGACCCCTATCCACAAGCACCCAATAAACAACCACACACCCAGGACGCGAGTTTACGTTCTATGCGCCTGGACCGCCGGACGCACAGGGAGCACAGGGTGCGTCCGGGAGTAACATTTTTTTTTTTGCTGATGGACATTTTTCTTCAGTTCTGTACCTCGAAGGCTACTCACGCTCAAGCAAATCGCCAGGATCGGGAGCCAAGGGAACTAATCGCAGATCAGCGTGCTAAAGAAGTCCACCATAGAACTGTCGCTAATCACTCTCGGCTGGCTGATCCAGAGAGGGTTGAAAGGTCTGATCAGCGGGGGAATTTGATACAGCGTAAGAACCACTTCAACTTCATCAAGCTGCACTACCTGACTCACTTTGCCTCCCACATACGGCGTTTTGGATCCATATCGATGCATTCTACAGAGATTGGTGAAATCGCATATAAGGATCAGATTAAGGATGGATACCACAGGTCAAACAAGAATTATGTCACCCAGCAGATCTTGTCGCAATATGGCCGCCACCATGCCCTAGGAATGAGGTTGCAGACTATAGAAGCACTTTCGAAAGCCAAAGGTGTGATTGTGGCTGAAGATAGTGGGATGGAAATGCCAGCTTATTCAAGTCACAGTGCGCCTCGCCCGGTACTTAAAGGCCGTATGAAGAACACCAGCACGCTGACCGAATTATGCGCAACCCTCAATATCTATTATTCCGACCTGATGCAGCAGATACTCCGTTTTACTAGGCAGGCTGCTGTGGATGACCGGCGGTTGCCAGCTGACCCCACCGAACTAGGGTTACTCCCTGTAGAAGGATTTGCTCAGCTTGAAATTTCAGTCGCCGACTTTCAGGAAACTGATAGGTTCTAGATCATGGGCCCGCTGCACTTGAACAAAGGCATTCCGTAATGGTGGCCCCAGAAATGATTGGGTATGGCTCTAGACTGCTGGGGAAGCAAACTATGGAGATTTACGAGGACGCGTGGTGGCTGGGTTGCACGCACTTTTCAAGATAAGAAATATTCTCAGTGAGGCAGGAGCTGTCCATTGGTTGGCATTGGTTTACATACTCGATCCGGTCAATAGTGGCAGATTTCACATTGCGAGCGGACATATTCGAGTCGGCAGGCGGGTCATTGGTTGAGACATGCGAATAGTCAGTATAGAGGCAGTGATCAGACAGGCGCAGGTAATTCCTAGCGGGGAGAGGCAATGGATAGTGAATCACAGGATTGATCTGCAGACATTTAATGATATATATTAAATTATTCTATCTAATTATGTACAGCCTTTATACGAGTTGAGGCTGGGCACTTAAGGTTGCAGTTCCCATATTGAGTGTCCGGCTTCAACTTGGCCGCAGGAGTACTACACAATCCACTGGCGTTTAAGGGAATATTTTAAATAGGTTGAATTGTTTTGAATGAATATGCAGCCAAGTTGAAGCCATACACTTAAGATGGTAGTGCCCATATTGCGTGTCCGGCTTCAACTTGGCCGCCCGGGGTACTACACGATCCGCAACCCTTTAAGGGAATATTTTTCAATAGGTTGAATTGTTCTGCATGAATATGCGGCCAAGTTGAAGCTGTACACTTAAGATGGCAGTTCCTATCTTGAGTGTCCAGCTTCAACTCGGCCACGGGAGTCATATACGATCTGCGGGCGTTTAAGGGAATATTTTCAATAGGTTGAATTGAGTAGACGGCTGAGTTGAAGCTGGCGATTTAAGGGAGAGATTTCCTTAGAAAGTGTCCGGCTTCAACTCGGCTGCGTGAGTTCTGCGCATGATTAATAATAACAATTTATTCTCTCCTGTGGCGAAGCCAACCAAAGTTGGGGGTCTCGATGGTGGCCGTGCCGGGTGTCTTGTGAACAGTAAGGGAATTATGGAAGTGACAGTAGGGCATGGGCTAAGAAAAGTGCAAAGTAGGATCTCAGCGGACGGGAGCGGACAGATCTAGATCGCTAGACGTGAGAGGGGATCTGGGAGGGCCGCCGAATGCGATCAGTTGATAAGAGTAGGCAGGTGGCCAGTAGACAAGAAGATAAGGGGGCGGATATAACAGGAAGGCGCTGGGACGGGGTGGGGTCGCACGGAGTGCGTCGGACGCTTTGAAGGGCAAGTGGGGCGTCCGGGCGCACCCGACGCAAGAGATGAAAGGCAAAGAGGGCTCAGGGGATCCAGAAGGACAGGAGACAAAGAGCAGACTGGCTTCGTCCAGACGCCGGCTTGATACGTGCGGTGAAAAAGGTTTTTTTGCTGATGCCGTGATCATATTCACCTACTTCTACTTGCATATAGTGCCCGGAGGTCTTCCCTCATACATCCTGCGAACAGGATCCGGTCGGACGGTCGGCGGCGACGTATACAGTATTATAAAATGTTTTCTACTAATAGTAGTCTTTGGTGTTGGGAAGCAACTACTCAGGCAGCCAGTGATAACGCGCCGTTCCAACGCTGGGGCTGCAGGGAGGTATTATCTTTATTCTTCGAAGTTTGTGCGCCTCAAGGTAGGGTAACTCTGCCCTAGAAATCCTTACGGGGAGTCTGTGCGCCTAACACCAATACTAAATAATATTACTAAATAACTATGATTTGACTGAGCTTTGCAGGTGAGTAGAGAAGTGGGAAAATGGGAAACATTATAGGTATCATTCCCATCTAGATTGTCCACAGCGCTAAGGAGACAAATATTGTTGGCATAGAAGTAGATAGAGATGAATGGTGATGGGTAGAAATAAGTCACGAGGTGATGGCAAGAATGAAGAGGAGAAATAATCAGGGCTAAATAGAACCAGAAACATGATGGGTAACTACGCCTTTGAGCCATAGGGAGATATGAAACACATGCGAACGTGCGTGAATGGACACCACTTATGGATAGAGAAATAGTGCTAAAGATGGTGAGGTTAATGACTCATTTGAGCCATTGTAATGCCCGAATAGGTTGTGGGGCAAAAGTCTATAATAGAACAATTTCTGGAGTTGGTCGTAATGCCAGATAAACTTGAGTGGCATGGTCAAAGCTCAAAAGCACTATGTAAAAGCCTGAATAGAACATAGTGTATGTCAAAAAATACACATGGCAACAAAATTATGGAGAAAAACAAGTAATCTGTAACCCAAGATTTGATCTGGGGTTATAAAAGTATGGATGACCTGTACATCACCTGGAGTTTTATTATTTGGCCCCCTATCCCTCACATGCCTCATCTGACCTAAGGGGAATATGTGATCTGTTGCTGATATCAGGTGAAAAAATAAAGACCAGAAAACATGCACTGAATATATGAGAAGCCTAAGGGACTCTGGAGGTGAGGGAGGAACAAAGATGATATGGTTGGGATTCTGGATGAGAAACTGATTCAGAGGGAGGCTAGCGATAAATTTAAAACATGCAGGGTATCATACAAAGATGGCTGGCAGTGAGAACGTGAAATATTTGCGGGGGCTTGATTTTAAACTTGGGCTCGAAACGATATACGGCGAAACGAAATGAAACGGCGCCAAGGAATCACACCTAATACGATCGCACACAGAAGCGGGGGAAAAACTCTTCTCTTCACAACAACAACTCCTCGCTCAACGACACATGTCTACTAACTCAACTAACTAGGGCAAAGACAGATGTATATATCATCACAAACTCCTCCTATTATCATCAGGAGGTACCTTCAGATAGTTTGCTCCTTGTCCCACCTTTCCCCCTTTTTCCCGAAAACTCATGCTAACAAAATGCAGAAACAATCATCACTTCATCACACCCTCCGTACTTTTTCCCTCCGGGTGTCCTCCGGGTGTAAAACCCTTTTACTACCTTTTCGCTTTCCTTCCGGTTTTCCTTACAGCCTTTCCGTCTCCGTTCCGCCTCCGTTCCGATCGCTGCATTCCTACATAGGAAATGCTTTCCACAAACACACGCCCGGAGCCATATCCATATGCCCGACTCCACAGCACTTCCCCGGAAGCTAACTAAGAACAAAGGAAATACCAGGAGAGCCTGGCGAGCAGCATTTCCAATACTTGAATAAGAAAGGCTGCTATTAAAAGACATCTGCAAAAGAGCCGCAAAGATATGAGAAATTTAAATGTGAAGAGAAGGGGCTATGCTCTAAATATAGGATTTCTAGGGGGAAGCTACGCCAGGGGGGATGCAATGTATCCAGACATAAAAGGGCTATACCCAATAAGCCCCTACCCTACCTTTAACATCTGCATACATTGGATGCATCTCTTTCACTTCCAAACAGAATAAGTCCGGGCAGATACACTCATCACTTGTGGTTACATTATAAGTTCTTAGAGTGTGTGGCACAAGAGGTGAGCGGAGAGAAATAGTGTGCAAACCAATTCTTTTACTAATAGCTATAGTAAAATAAAGTAATGGTGAACCAGTATTATCTGCATGTCCCAAGCTTACATGAAACAAGAAAGTAAGCTAAAATATTTCCAGATTTTTAACTTTAAATACCCTTTGTAAAGTAAATAGCTTGCAGGCTGTTTGAGCCACTCAATCAAGGTCTCCATTGTCCATACTGAATATTACTTTAGGAATCATGGCATAATTGCTCTCTATTGCTATTCTAGTATATAATTATTGTCCAAGTATGATTCTTTTAACTTTTATTTCAAGTTCCTATAAGCAAAACATATTTCTGATACACTCTCATGAATAAGTTAAAGTCTGGCACTTTGTCCACCTTCTATAACTCGCTTCAAGTTAGCAGTACTGGTATTTAATATCAATGAAGCAGTGGAAACCTAGCTTACTTCACAGCTTCATCTAAGCTTAGCACTTCCAAAAAGAGTTAATGTACTGTAGTGATACCTTACTCTTACTAAACTATTTTACAGCTGGATACGGAGGCCTGAAGGTCCATAACAAGTAAAAGTTAGTAGCTACAAATTGTGGCAATGTTTCCGTTGCTCACTTTCCCACAGCTCCAAGGGCAATGAATTATTATTTTTGTATTCTTTCTTTTCTTTTACTCTAAACTATCCTCCACAGAACTTGGAGTGATCAACTCTAACACTATATGTTTAGGGATATTATTAGACCGTCTCCTCTAGTCAACTAATGCATATTCTAGTACAAACCCGCTCTTTCTCCCTACCTTTTCTAACTTTGAATACTAGTGCAAGTATGAGGTACACTAATTCTTACCATTATTTACCTACACTTTACAATTAGGCACTCAAATATATTACTGAAAATCTGTCATTTCAATTGACTAGTTGGATAAGATACCCCAATGCAAGATCCCGCGATTACTTTTACTGAACACTCATCTTTTTAACTTTGAATACCCCTTGTAGAGTCTTCCATTCTCAGTAAAACTAGTATCTTCCAACTTCAATAGCGCTAGCAGTGCACAGGGAACGGATCTTGAAGGTCTTTTATAGTCATGCCGTTTGTGGGGGGGAGCAGCCTTTTTTTTCGCAATCGGCTTCAGATGATGTCTCCCAAAGTAGCATCACCAAAATTATAATTCGAGCAATCAAAAGCTAAGAGTAACTTATTACCAGGGAGGAAAACATGAACATGAGGCCTAAGGAAGAAATAGACGAATTGTCCAACTTGCAACACCAGCTTGCACACCAAACCTTCAGACATGCCAGTTTGATAATTGCACGTTATTCGAAAGCCCTATTTGTTCTCATACACCCTCTTTTCCCCTTTCATTTCTTCCCCCCCTTACCCACAATGCAAGGTAGTTGCAATGTTCTAGCCCTTGAGAGCTGGTATATGGGCTTCTCTATGGTGGGCTTAGTGATCGCACTGGACTGGCGGAGTCATTTACTATCACTCGGATGGCACCAGTGTTACAGTGTGATGATAAGAATAGGACTACCGTAGATTCTGGGTAAACTCGACCCGCCACCATTCCTGGTATGGTAGTTACTGCCCCCGGAAGAGCGAATTCGCCACGGGATTAGTCTTTGAGAGGAATAGTGGCTGCCTTAAGAAGCATGGCGGCGGGTCGAGTTTACCCAGAATTTACGGTATAAGTTAGCACAGTAGCCTTGGCAATGGCATGCGAGGCGCTCAGAGGACACACTTCCCGGAGAGTAAGAGGAAGCCATCACTTGGCATATGCATCTTTTTTTCTCCTTTCAACAACCGGTCATCTGGTCTATCGAATACTCGTAATGTCCTGACGTTTGTGAACACAACTGCTATTGCAGGATGCCAAGATCAGCGCAAAAAAGCTGAATTTTGGCGGTATGCAATAGCAGTTGTGTTCACAAACGTCAGGACATTACGAGTAGACATCACTGCGTATCCCAAGTCCTACGAGCGCACACACACCCCATCCACCTCCCGCATGCTGAATCACATGCAATCACCCGAGACTCCGGGATACTTACCAAAAGTCCAGTCGTCAATACTGCAGAGGGCCTCACGCTACCCGAGAGTCTAGTGCTCCACGGAACCGCATCTTTTGCCTAGGAGAAACCCGTCAGCTACGAGCACTACCGACGTTCAGGTTAGCTCAGCGGCTCAGCCAGCCCTACCATACAGTGACCAAATTGTGGCGCAAAAAGAGGGAATGCAATATCGCTTTAAGTTACGGTATCAATCTTAACCAAACCACCACCTACGTTCCTTATCCCACCAACCAGCCTCCAAGCTATATCAACCCCCCCAACAGCTACACCACACCACTACCGCTCCAGCCAGCCAACCCCTCCATTAAGACAAACTCGAAAACGAACCTGCCAACCAAGACCCAAGAAGAAAAAAACGGGCCAAGAAATCCCTCGCTAGTACTCTAGCACCCCATCACCGGTGCAGCACCGTGCCCACTTCAAACCAACGACAACGCCATGCGGCGCAGCGCAATTGTACGAGCGCCGAGTGAGGTTGATTACTTTTCCAGATCACCTAGCCACCCATGTACATACGTATTCCCTGAGCGGGCACAGTAAGTAAAGAGCAATTCCCCACTAGAATAAGATGAAGGGAAGGAATTTGGTGCCTGATCGTGATTACACTACAGATACAGTGGTCAAGCACGAGACTAGTTACCTTCCAATCGAGGTCGTTTAGTATGTATACGGAGGCCAAAACACACCAAAATTGCTGGTTTTCGAGCTATCATAACTCAACCACCATTAATGAAAACAGCATGAAAAAAATTCAGAAAGTAATTTGCTCTAATGGCATCCACACAAAAAAGTATGGCATTTTTTCCTTCAATTCTCCTACAGTGGTGAGGAATGGAATGTCCCTGCCCTCAAGGTACCTGCCAAGACCAGTGTTTTTGTATGAGAAAGATACATTGCAATACACCTTACCTAGTTCATGCGCCCACAGCCTCTACAGGCTTGAGATAAAAAAACTGAGATAAATATATGTTATACTTCAGACATGATATATTTTTCCAAAAATTTCCCAAGGCTGAGTTCTAAGGTGTCCGCAGGAATATAACGGCTCGAAAACCAACAATATTGGTGTGTTTTGGCCTCCGTATACTCACTAAACGACCTCGATTGCCTGCCTAAGACTCGAGTGATACCCCATGATAGCGTTCATTGCCTCCCACCAGGACTATTATAGTACGATATTTTCTGAAGAGGACATAGTACAATTCCGTGCCACACCGCAACTTACCAAATAACCCCCTATGCCCTTGCTATACCGGCGGGTGCGATAACCCCCCCCCCCAAAAAAATAAATAAATAAATAAAGAGAACGCCGAAAATTTGCCGCCAAAACAGCCGGTATCGCAAATGATAAGGAAAAGGAGGAAGGAAAGGAAGAAATAGATAAAGTATCATCCGTTCATGCAAGACCATGGGTTCCAATGACTAGTTAAAGGGGAGATGAGATTGAAGAGATAGATGGATACGAAGGGAAGAGGAAGAAAAGAGGTTATTCAAAAGCAATTGCTAATGTAGATGCAAGTATGAATAATACGGAAAGGGATGAAAGAGAAAGGGGAAGGAAGATGACCACAAGTGAAGAGCAAGAGTTCACATCACCATCTTCGGTCGAGCTAGGAGAGAAAGAAAGGAGACGGAGAGAGAGAGGGAAAGAGGTATACTTCCCGCGAAACATGCATATGTACGACTACCCAAACCAGCCAGACCAGACCAGACCAGACCAAACTAATAACCGAATCCGTCGGGAGCAGAGCACGTGGAGCCAAAAAAACCCCGAACTATCGATGGCCAATAAGTTGGATAAGGTCATCATCATCATCATCATCGTCATCGTCATCACCATCACCATCCTCTTCCTCGCTGTCCTCTTCCGCAGCGTCCACCCCACCCCCACCAAAACCTCTCAGATCATCGTCATCGTCAACATCCGTAAAGTCCTCACTATCTTCAGTTTCCCACCCATCATCAATGATTAAGTCCTCTACTCCATCCAGCTCCATTATAGCCTCTCCTGCGGCTGCGATAGCTCTATTCGCGTTTGCTAGTGCAGCCTCACCTTCAGCTGGAGCTAGGCGGGGCGGAGAATTAGCTTGACCTCCAAGTAGGGAATTCGAGGATGTGGTCCTCTCGGGGATACGCGGGATAGCAGAAGGAGACATATTGCCCTCACCACCATCCTGGCCGTCCTCGGGACGGAGGATCCGTATCTGGTTGGTGTTGTAGGACTTGCAATTCTCGCACTTCAGCCCCAGGAAGTGGAACAGCACGTTACTTTTGGCCGAGCAGTCGTTGCAGCCAATTAGACAGCGCCAATTTTTGTATGGCTCTGGTAGGGGCTGTGTTTCTATCTCTAGATCTAGAGCACGGAACTGACTTTCCATGTTTATGATGGTGCGCGCACATGTAGGACAGCGATATGATGTCCTCATGTGCTCGTAGTAGCAGCGCTGATGTATTGAATGTCCGCAAGTCTATTTATTTTCCCAATGGAGGTTAGGTTCGTCTCGTGATTGGCTAGCTAAAAATGAGGGCGACAAACCATAAATACGACAGTTTGAGTGGAAGTGAACATATATTCACCGCAGATAGGGCAATCGCATTCAGTCGACCTTTCAATGCACCTGTGCTCCCCCTCCAATGAAATGGACATGCACACACCGCATTTCTATTCTCAGTCAATCACCACGTGCATTCGAGTGAGCATAATTGTTGGATGTGTACCTTGCAATGAAAGAAGTCCTTCCCTAGACCCTTTCCTATTCGACAGATACCACAATCATTGCAGTGGTATATACTCTTGTCTGGGTCATCATCCCACAGTTTGCACTGGCATATGTCAGCGCTATTCAGCTCTTGGAAGTGGATGCAACAAATTCACGTGAACAAGGATGAACAAGGATGCCCCGAAATATCCCGAAAGAAAGAAAAAATGCCAACCTTATCGCAGTAGTATCTAGAGCTCCTGACACCGCAATGCCTGCAATCCTGTTGCGCCGGCTGAGCCCGGCCACAGTGCATACAGAGCATATTTTTAGTCTCCCTCCTAATCAAGCTATGATCCTGATCTTCGTCGTGACAAAACCTGCAGGTATACCACTTTTCGCATGTTGAGCATTGAAGTTTTACACCTCGGCGGTAATGCGAGCAACCAAGCTCCAAAACCCCACTCTCAGCTGATTCAGAGCTCGTATAGTACGTTCTTTCAAGATCTGCAGATGACAGCTTGTATGGGTTCTCTTCATGTAACAAAATATGGCCGTTGGCATCGGTAGCCGGGGCGTTATTTAGTGGCGGGAGTCCCAGCTCGACCGCACCTGCGGCCCGGCGTGATGCATTGTATTTTTCGGTCATGAGAAGGTGCATCCTCCTCGCCCTTTCCCGCTCGTTGATCTCCAGTTTATTAATCTCCACCAGCTTGCGGCGTAATTCACTCTGTCCGTCATCCTCCGGCAAGACGAGAAGTTTCGTGGGATTGCCCCTAGGCCCGACAGCGCCCGGCTGACCCGTAGAAATTGTAGGACCTTCCGACGGTGGCATTGAAGGTGGAGCTGGAGGCGATGGCGACGGTTGCGGGATGGGAGCTGGGGAAGGGGCATTACGGGGCTCACTGGGTATGGAATCCATACTCGGAGATGATGGTATGCCCGTCAGTGGGTCAACGATTACTAATGTCCTCTCGGAGTCAGTGTCCTCGGAGTCGATATCGATCGCTTCGGAGACAGAGTCCAACATCAGAGGACGGGTAATCGGAGTTGTAGGGGCGGAGGGTGAGCCAAGTGAAGCTTCGGTGGCCAGGACAGGACGCTCTTCGGCAATGGACGACTGCGACCATCTGCGAGCCCGCTCGACCACAGGAGCAATAAAGCGGATAGCGTAAGTAGCCATCGGGGGGGGGGGGGGGGTCTGACGGTGCCTCGTAGCCTTCCGAGGCGAGATGAAGGAGCCGGAAGTAACCGAGGAGATCAATAGGGCAAAAATTAGAAACAAAGCGAAGCGGCGTAGATTGCGATGGTGTTAATGGTGTGGATAAGGGAAGTGGGTGGGTGGAAGGACAGCGGCGGCGGCGAGGGGTATGGTTGAGGTGGAATAGGAAAGGGCTCTCGCCAGGAACCGCAAGCAATCAAGACCCGTAATTAGTAACGAGCACATACCAGTAATAGCACCTGGAGAGGAGGAGGATATGGTTTAGGACATTTTTGTGCTGCGAACCGAGACCAATTGCATGCCAGGGTCCCGCATATATGCAGTAATCCACCCTCGAAAAGCCTCAAAGCAGCCTCGAATCCTGAACTGTGCCGAGTAACTTTATGGAAGGGGGCGTTGGGGTAAATTTACAGTGTGGTGACACAGCCCATTGTCCCTGGTGCATTTTACGCCAAAAATACCATTTTTTGTCACTCCAGAGGATAAGGTATGTACCATTCAATTGTCACAAAATCCTGCAAGTAATAAGGCTCATTCATTACGAGCAACAAATTCGAACCCTGGGCGTTTTCATGCTTATTGGGGTCGTGTGCGAACAGCTGAAATCAGCAGTTTTCCTATGATATTATTATTATAGGTATGATATAGTATGATATCATACGTTTTTACGTGCTTGCCCTAAAATTTAGTACTTTCCAAATATGATGATTGCCAACGCTCGACAAGCCCCAGTTTAATTGGCAAATTTTTAATAGAAACCAGACTTTGAATCCTTAGATTCTTGGCCACCGGTACTCATAGGTACAGTATAATTATATAATAACGCACGGGGCCGACATTGAAAGCGTAATATCAGAATGTCTTCTTTCCTTCCCTTCCTCCTCCCCCCCCCCCCCAGCATCCCGGTGTGGTTTCGCCACTGGGCACAGTTCAATGACCGACCGATCATGAACTACCGGTGTGTCCAAGAACTACTCGTACAGCATATCATACATACACACATAAATTACCTACATACGTAAATTACACACATGAATTTTTAGGAGTACTGTACTTGTACCCCCTTCGCCCCCCCCGATACATTTTATCAAGAAGGTCAGAAAGAATAAATGCCGTAACGCCATCTGATCGTGTGGGAAGTCATCCTCTCACGATGGTGAAGGCTTACGGGTTTCCCATTCGTAAACAGTGGCGATGTTGCTTATCCACTTCCCAAAGCTGAGACGGAGGTCACCATAATATGACCAACGAATCAACTTGACGAATGAACGACTGGATCCTACGCTTCCTTGTCAGAGCTCACCCGACCCAATTCCACCTCGGTACGCTATGATATAGGTGTGTATTATGCGTGGACTCAGGTAAGGAAACCTCAAGCCCTAGAGTCATTACCCAGGCCAAGCACCAGCGTGGGTCCCCGCTTGAAATACCCAGACAGGAAAAATCGCCAGTGGTCATAAACAACCCGGCTCTCGTTCTGACAATGGTCGAGCCACAGTTTGAGCACTGCATTGAGAGATTCCGTTGCAGTAGTGGTGTAGTTCCGGGCCGGCAGGGCCTCCAACAGCGGCATTGCGAAATTTGATATGATACATGCTTCACATTGCTACATCTGCTGGCAAATTTCAAAATGGTTGTTCAGCCCAAGTACTCTTTCTTCCGCTAAGGAACCCTTGTTGGTAGTCTTGGGTTTTTTGAACCTTGAAAATCACAAAACATCAGCTGCTGCTGGCAACTAGAATAATCTCTAAAGTTAGCGGAAATAATTATCAGAGCCATTCAGCCCTAGGGTTGAAACACGGTTATGCAAGTTTTTCGAGCCGGAAAGACCTTGGTGTGTGCAACCCTTTTTGCATAAAAAAACTGACTGATCAACTCGAAACTTAGCACTCTGAGAATGATTTTCAATCCAGAGGGTTAATGGGGGGGGGCGGGGGGCGGGCCCGCGCGCCCCCGCGCGGCGCCCCCGGGGGGGGGGGCGCGGGGGCGCCCCCGGGCGGG
>Ga0307513_10003142_pt1 | contig 22557 bp, 25 predicted proteins | sample 15_EM_MG_FD_202174 | JGI IMG/M metagenome (GOLD analysis project Ga0307513, IMG submission 202174) | Populus trichocarpa ectomycorrhiza microbial communities from riparian zone in the Pacific Northwest, United States - 15_EM | ecosystem: Host-associated > Plants > Roots > Unclassified | place... | reverse complement strand
CCTGTCAATATACTCAGGGGTAAGGAATTGGGCATCTGTTTTGAGAAACAGTAATAAATGAACATGAGGAAGTCCTCGCTTCTGGTATTCTACAGTCCAAACCCAGCCACGCCAAGGACCAAATACACGCTTATGCTTGATCTGATCCAATAGATGACGTAGCTTGAGATTGAAGACTCTAGCCACAAGATCTGGGCGGTCAATAGCTGTCTGACCAGGAAGAAGCTCATCTTGTATCTCAGCCCATTTTGGATTAGCCGTAAACGTAATAAATAGTGAAGGCTTTCCAAAGTGGCGTACCAGTGCCATACTATCCTGATATAGCTGCTGCATGAACCGGTCTCCACCATGGTAACTTGATGGTAAGACAATTCTGCGCCCAACCTCATCCATGTTCTCATCACCTCGGCTTAGTGAATCGGCCAGACCATTGTACAAATCAGTTCTAATTTTAGCCTGATTTGTTCGGAGCCAGTTCAGCTTGTTCTGATCACAAGCTGCCCAAGCATCAACCACGAATTGCTGGAAGAGCCTCTGGGATCTCATAAGAGTAGCTGGCTCGTCAGTTCTGGTATGCAAGCGGAACCTGAAAAATGTCCTCTGTGACATCCTCAGATTCTGGCGATTGCCACTCCCATTTTCAAGAGTTCTAGCCCAGTGCCACCCAGGCTCCCCATAAGGGAAGAGAAGCACATAGTGCAGTGGCAAGTACGAAGCATGATTGGAATTAATGATGGAGAATCCATTATTGGGGATTTCACCATTAATCCTTTCAGCTAGTACAATATCACGAAATCCTCCTCTGCCATATTCCTCCGGCAGGATCATTGCAACTTCGTTAGCTGTAGGCAAGTTTTCTCTTCTCATATCTGCCCCTGACTCCAGAATCAAACTCAATCGAGGATCAAGAATGATACGCAGGTTAGGTTCCTGCTCTGAAAGCTGTGCGAACCGCTCCCTGGCTGTAAGATACAGATGGATGAATGGGGATACTGTTTGTAGCATCTGTGTTACAGATGCTATCAATCTCTCATCCAGTTCAGTTGCCCTTGCCGATCTCACAAGTGCAGCCTGAATGGGATCATAGAGATAAATTTGTGAGTACAGTGCATCCCGGCCCGCTGGTGGAACCAGAGGACCTTGCTGGTGATAGACAGCACCATGGATTTGGAAGAGCTGAACTCCCTGGCCACGCTGTCCAGTACGGTCATCAGCATTGAAGCGTATCGATGTGAATGCAAAGAGAGCATTTCAGCGACGGAGATGCTCCCGAAACAACCTTGACTGACTATCTTGACCGGTCATCAAGGTGTTCAGTGGTTCAGGCAAGGGCCTCATCCTCTCCACTATCACATCCCCATGCTTGCAGCAGGCCTCAAAGGTCCCAGCTCTAGCACGGGTTCTATGTTGCGGTCTTTCAGCCTCCCAGTGGAGTGCCTGACATCCACTACAACATAGATTCATACGCCCCAGACTGTGTCCCATCCATTCAGAGCGGTGCTCAATGAAGGCCATGGGGACAGAATTAATATTCTGCCTCGCGGGTTGTGCTACCTCTGGTACAGCAATCATATTTACTGCCCTAGAGGCAGCTCTTACCCGCTGCCTTGCATCATTCTGCCTGGCCTGTGTAAATATACATTAGTTAGCCTTCATCTAATACTAAGTCATACTAATTTCCTTGTGGGAAGATCTTACCAGGCATTCTCTGCAGGTGCGGCGTCGGGTACCTCGGGGGTCATGTTCGAATTCGTGTTGTTCTCGCTCTCGCCGGCATCCACTACACCTGTGTCTTACCATTATTTCCTTTTTCACCGTTATATTTAATTAATATTGGTTCAATAAAAGAGATTTGTATCAGGAGTGCAATATACGGGGAAGAAATAGGGTAGAGTATTGGTTGCCTGATGTAGTGATACTGGCGAGTTGTTAATTGGATCTAGAAAAACAAAACTGTATTAGAAATTACTCCAAAGGTTAAAAGGGGAGGATTGTGTGTAGGGGACAGGGGTGAAATGGGGTAAAAAAGGTAGGGGAATATTGGCTAAGTAGAATATGCCAAGAGAGAATATTTGGGAGAGGGGTGCGGTGTGTGAGGTGTGTGGTGGCGGCGGGCAAGAGGAGGGAATATGGATGGGGAGGAAAAATATTGGGTGGTGGAAAAAGAAGAGGGGAGGGGAGTTGTTGAGAGGAATAGAGGTGAAAAGGGTGGGATAAAGGGAGAATATGGAGGGGAGTGGGCTGAGCTATCTCATACTTAGTGGGAAAATTTTTGCATACCCGCTCATCGGCTATTTGAGCCTCACTCAATCAGATCATCAGATCCAACATCGAGAGATTGACGTACAGTACATGTAAGAAAATGTTGCCTGAGTCTCTGGGGAAACCTTAAATGTGATTGCGTAGACCCCTGAGTGCAATAAAGACATGAAGGGGCAAAGTTACCCTACCTTGGAAACATGATTACCCTACCATAAGAACTTAGTTACCCTAATGATGTACCCTGGTTAAGCTACATGCACTGACAAAGTCAGCTGCAGACTTAGGGGAAAGTTATCCCTAAGTAGTAAGGCTCATGGATGTTGATAGGGCCGCTTGGTCTATCACAAAATGGGCTACTGACTGAGCAGCAGTGGTCCGAAACTCCTGTCACTTTCAGGGGATATGCCTAACACCCCCCTGCAGCCCCAGGATTGGTACAGTGCGACAGCACGGTATGGCTGTGTAGTTGTGTGCTTCCTAGTAAAGTGAGATCCATACAAACACTCCCACAACACTGTATGAGTTGTGGCCGTCCAACCGACCAGAAGCTGTTGGCAGGATATATAAGGGGTATGAGGGTGACCAGCTCCTGGGGCGCCACCTGGATAACACCTGGGAACCACCTACAGGCATACTTTGACCTCCGGGTAGTAGTATGGTTAACAGTAGAGGGCTCGGGACTGACCGGAGAAGCTACAAGGGTTCCGGGGCAACCAGCCCAATGCCAGTCCCCGGCTACCCCGCGAACTGTAGTATTACCATGGGTTATTAGTGGACTCTAGAGGTTTGAGTCTTGTCATGATATAAGAGAATCCCGCACAGTTGGCTGTAGGTAGCACCCATGCACTCAAGTAGTAGGAGGTTTCTCAGGGTGGGAGCAGGTAGTCAGGTTTAAAAGCTTAGTATAGTCAAGTAGATTTGCCGATAGACTGCGTAGCTTGTATAGAGGAAACCATCACTGGCCTCAATGGATATTATCTCTACATTGGGCATGTCTGTCGGCCACTAACATGCTACTGATAGGAAAGGGCTTTTTCTCATGCAAAGGTAGTTAGAGAGACATCACTGGAAGCACTTCTTCGTTGTGGAGATAGTTAATATCCAAGCGGTCCAACTGCCTCCGAGACTTCGTTCGCTTTAGGAAGGTGAGTTGGGCAGCCCTGAGCTGAGCAGAGTGCACGCAAAAGGTCAGAATGGTTGATGGGTGTCCCCTGGCTTTACATTATGCTACTTACGTAAAGCAAGAGACCTTCTATTCTGATAACCAACGATCCTCAAGAGAACTTATTGAGTGAAGCTTTCAGGCTTAACGATATTAAGTTTTACCACTTGATTCTACTTCGAAAATATCTTTATCTTTAATTTGATCCTTACTTCTACTTTGAGTCTTCGGTGCAGTCCCAATCTTAGGATCCGTCTTCTTACCCAGTGCCCCGGTTACAGTACATCGTTAAGCGTACTCACTTAACTCTCTTCTGAGAATTGTTGATTGCAGACGCCTACTGTTAAAATTGTTTGAATACGAGTCACCTGTCTGGTACAAGATGTATCAGGTGGAAAGAATGATGTCTAACTCAGTAGCTATGCACTGTTCGCATTCCAATCAAAGCTCAAACCAGGGTTTCCAAGACCTCTTCATGTTCAATGCCCATGCGGACTTGATGGAATTGAAATACACCCAGGTGGTAGATTTATTGGAGTACAAACCCACTCCTAATGTAGAGGAGTTAGTCGAGGTAGTTATTGAGGAGCTATGTGGCCTCTTGGCTACCTTGACCCAAGATAACACTGTGAGGAAAAGAGTGCCGGAACAGCATAGGAGCATTATCACATTTGAAACCTTTGTTCGAGACATATTTGATCCCTATCTTCTGCAGGAAGTAGGCAAACATGTTCAAGAGGCCCAAGGTCATTTGGACAACTTTGTGGAAGAGAAACAGTTGATGTTTCAAGAAGAAATAGTCAATAGTGGGAATTCATAGATGCGGGAACAGCAGAATGCGCACCGTGGGCAAGCCATGTTGGTGCTGATATTTAAGGGAACAGTAGCAGCCCTCGATTATGCCAGAAGTGAAAACTATGACATTGACCTCGAAAACAATGCTGTGATGAGAGCAGCTCCCCTGTTGTATTTTGTTCAAGTGCCCCCTGTTCACTATGCTGCGGAATTGGTAATGTATATCGTTGACGAAAGATACAAGTCCTTTCTGACCGATCTTGCATCGCAGAACGGGCGACATCAAATACAGCTGGATGCCTAACAGCAGCAGTTTAGGGAGGAGTAGCAGGAGCTTGCTCAATCCACATGATGGCTATCCCCATACTAATCTGGTATCGCCCAAACCCTCAGTTTGAGAGGCCAAACCCCTGTCACCCTCACTGGTCCAGGTAAGGCACGGGAGCGACGGAAGGCCAGCAAAGAATGAAGCACTGGCCTTGGTTCTAGTTGCGTTGCACGTCAACCAGCAACCCCTACTACCAATCCTCTGGCGGCTGCCCTCCCGGTAGTTGAGCCAAGAACAACTGTCATTCCTTATGCTATCGCTGCCTCAACTCCTTTGCCAGTGACACGTCACAACCCAACGGTCTTTGCTCCAGCAACAGTCCCTCCTACTCCAGCCAAACCTTCAGGGAATCCAGAATGGGGCGGATTTCCGCGGCCAGTGGCGCAGTCGGCTATGGCTTATTGTTCCGCTGGTTGTACGATTGAGGGAGATGGAAGTCAACTCACTTGGACTCATCAGGTAACTTGTCTACGAAGTGAGGGTAAACCTATTGTACTACCCCCAACTCCTGAGCCACAAAACTCGAAGTTGAAAAAGATCCTTTGCCCTTATTGTAATGCATCAACGCATACAGCATGGACGATTGTCAGGATTTCATCAAGAAACCCCCACCCCGACAGAATACTACCAACCAATCTCCTATATCTTCGACGATGTTGATACCCCGTTCAGATAGAATGGATCAACCTAGTGAGGAATGTTCAAGGTTTAGTGGATATGATAGGCCCAGGTCTACCCGAGGTAGAGATACTGGAGGTAGTAATGGAGAAGACAGGGGTAGAATTCCGCCTACTGTTGGAAATGTTGCCGGTGGGGGAGACCCAGGTGATTCCGCCCCTCTTCCGATAGTGACAACTCCGACTCCCTTGCCTTTGATCTGCGCAATATCCTGGGTACTCGTCGAGAACCGTAGGATGATGCAAGGAAGGCAAAGTATGATAAATGGTTAAGAAGACTTCTTAAGCTTCAGAAGAGGCAACGGAAGAGGAAGAGATCAGCTCACAAGCCAAAAAAGCCGTGGCTACTTGGGGTACACCCTTTTGGTGGTGATCCTGAGGATACCCAACGTTTCATACAAGATGTCGAGAATAGGCTGAGTAATTTTAGAGAATCCTTTGTGGATGATATGGATAAAATCAGCCTTGTCATTCCCCTGCTCTGTGCCGAAGCCAAAAAATGGTACCATAGCATTCCTGTCTATATCAATGAGGATGCAGCCATCTATGACAAGAGGCCGTTTGAGCACAATAATGTTCTTCAGACATGGGAAGGCTGTCGCAAGCGTTTGGTACTCGGTTTGGGTGGGCACTCAGATCAAGATCGCACTTTTTGACAATGGAATTGTTTATCCATGCAGCCAGGAAAGATTGATCTGTTCCTAGATGAACGGATCCAGCTGGCAAATCAGTTAAATTATGGTGGGGACTATGTAAAGGATAACTCTCGCATTGGGATAACTACTGATTTCCGTAATGCGTGGGCTATGAAGACTCCACACCCCAAAGACTAGGTTGACTCTTCAATCCTCCTGCAAAATACAGGTCACCAGCTAGCAGATGTCGATTCTTTCAACTGTACAGTTGTCAGGACAAAAGACTCCTCTAATAGTGACAAGAGTGACGATAGGCATACCTCCATTAAGAAGTAGCAGATGGAGAGAAAGGTGCGGGCCCCTGAAATCCCAAACCTACCAACCCAGCACCATGGTCTTTCCGACTGCCAGAATCAGAGCATGCAAAAGCGCATAAAGACATGGCGCAAACTCTGATCGATCATCGCAAACGGTTAAACCAATGCTTACACTGTGGGGATCCCAATCACTTCTGGCGCAAATGTCCTGCTGCCACTCCAGTGGTCGCCTCGGCCAAGCTTAATAGTAAGCAGACCGTTAATGAGATAGGCCACCAGGTACGTGCTCCGATCCCGAAAGCAAGGCGCATTGAGCCTCCTAAGCCTGTTAAAAGAGTTGAAGAGGAAATCCGCCAATGGGCTCCGCAAATACTAGACGTGGATACCGATGCATTAGACTAGGTAAGTCCCCGCATCTATTCTCTAGTCTTAGAAAAGCACAGACACCGGGTCCAAGCTCAGATGGCATGAAGAACAGAGATGCAAGATGGGAACCTTATGTTCCTCCCTCAAAGAACCTACAAGCGGAAACCAACATGGACTATAGGAATGACTGCGTGGATTGGTTTTTCTGCAGAGGTTTTGGGAGATGGTTAAGGCTCTTTCTTTAGTGTTCATATTGATTTGATTTCTTATCTGATTTGGCGAAATTTTGTTTCTTTCATAAGGAAGGAAATGGTGTTGGGGTTTTTCAGTTTCGTGTTATAAGGGTTATCGTTTGATTTCGTCAGGCTGGACTTGGCTTAGCAATTGAAGTTATTCTGCAAGTGTCCCTAAGGAGGGTTGAGGACCCGAAATCATGCTGGCGTGATAGTCAACCCCCAAGCTATTTGAAACCCCATAATTGTACCTATGTGATACCTACTCACAACCTGCTGTGGTCGCTCTTGTATCGGAAGGCAAGACATATTGAGCAGTAATCCCACGAAACCACCACCACACACCTGATACTAACTAACAATGTTTAGTAACGAGAGACCCGCTATGCAGGGGAGGCCTGCAGGCCCTCCACCACATACTAGGTCTATACAGGTGAATGTGAGGCTTGAGTGGAGCCATAATGGAAAGAAACAGAGCGAATAGGCTCTTTTATTGTTGGATAGTGGCACTACAGGCACAGTATTAAGTAGTGCTTAGGGTTAAAATGCCCAGCTACCATGTATACATCGGGAGACCCTGACACCTATTTCAGATGCAAGCGGAAATCACATTCCTGACTCTGGCCTCCACCATACAAAGACTGTCGATACGTCTATTGGAGATCATTCCAATAAAATGAGATTGGAGCTTGCCGATATGCCTCTAGGACATCTGTATGCTTATCTACCAATGGGATGGTTAAAGGACCACAACACAGATATTAACTAGGAGAAAGGGAGTCGCAAGTGGCGCTCCTTATACTATTGCAAGACCCATTGTCTCTGTAGCAAGAGCCGCATCCAGTTTATCACAAGCAAAGAACTCTTAGCCGAGGATCCCAATACCATGTTTGTATGTGGGATGCGTCTTGGGACTGGTGAATACGGAAAAGACATTATTAGTCTTAAGCTGCTGCCGGAATACCAGAATTACACTGACATATTCTGCGAAGAAAAGATCAATATCTTGCCAAAGCATACGAATATGACCACTGCATTGACTTGGTCCTGGCCTCTAACTTGCCCAAAAATAACATATACCCACTGACTATGAGAGACCTATAGGTATTAAAGAAGTATATCAAGGAGATGGAACAGTCCGGCAAGATCCGGAGGTCCTCCTCTCCAATCGGTGCTCCTATTCTGTTCGTGCTGAACCCTCATGGCACACTTCAGTTATGTGTTTATTACCAAGGGTTAAACAAGATTACTATTAGGAATAAGTATCGATTACCCTTGATGCAAGAGCTACGTAGTAGCCTCGGGAAAGCCACAGTGTTAACAAAACTGGACCTGAAGAATGGCTACTACCTTATCCGCAAGGTGGAAGCAGGAGAATGGAAAACGGCTTTTAAAAGTCGGTATGGCTTATATGAATATATGGTAATACCTTTTGGACTTTTTAATGCACCATCAGCTTTCCAAGGAATGACAAATAATGTATTCTGTGACATGTTGAATGTAGGGGTTATGACCTATATGGATGACATCCTGATCTATTCTGAGACTATAGAAGAACATATTCCCATGGTAAGGAAAGTGATGGATAGGCTGCGGAAGGCAGGCCTATGTGTTAGCATAAAAAAGTCAACCTTCCATGTGAGAGAAGTAGAATTCCTTGGATACAAGATCTCTGACAATGGAATATCAATGACAACCAAGAAGGTTGAAGATATCACTGCGGGGTTATCACCACAAAAGGTGGTTAATGTGTAAAGGTTTATCGGCTTTGCCAATTTTTACTGCCAGTTCATTAAGGGGTTTAGTAAAGTAGCCAAAGCTTTAAATGACCTATCAAAGAAAGGCATCAAGTGGAATTGGAACAATGCTTGCGATGAGGCATTTGATAAGCTCAAAAGAGCATTCACAATGGGTCCTATATTAACCCATATTGATGACACTGGTCCCACAAAGTTGGGGACCGATGCCAGTGACTTTGCTCTGGAAGTAGTAGTATTTCAATTGTGAGAAGATGAGCAATGAAATCCAGTGGCCTTTCATAGCTGCAAGTTCCCACCTCCGGAAGTCAACTATGGTGTTCACGATAATGAAATGACAGCTATAGTTGCTGTATTTCGAGAATAGGAATATATGTGGAGGTCCGTGGAAGATCAGATAACAATCTATACCGATTATAAGAATTTGGAGTACTTCAATACTACCAAGATACTCAACAGAAGGCTGCATAGCTAGGCTGAATTCCTGAAATTGTGCAATTGCAAGGTTGTTTACGGTGAGCGAAGGATAAAGGAAAAGGCCAATGCATTGTCTAGGCGTAGAGAATACAGCCCTGAAGGAGGGAGTATGTTAGGTGCACGGACTCCCATAAGGATTTAGAGGGCAAATTTACCCTACCTTACCACGCACCAACTGCGAAGGAAAAAGGATAACAGCCCCTCCAGCCCCGGCGTTGGGACAGCGAGTCATCACTGGCCGCCTGAGTAGTTGTGTGCCAACACCAAAGACCACTAACGATGGAACACATGTTATAACACCATATACGTCGCGGCTGTCGGTCCGACCTGATCCTTTTTGCAGGTTATATGAGGGGGGGGAGACCTTCGAGCACCTTATGCAGGTGGAAGCAGATCAATTGGGTAACGGCGCATGATGCTACAGACACTTGAAGACAGAGAGTCGAAAGAGTGGGTTGAAGATAAGGGGACGTTTCGCACGAAAGTTAGTCCACTCGTACCTACAAAGACATGTAGAGTATGCAGAAGGTAACTCTAAGAGGGGCACTCTGTAGGAAGATGGATCCTAATATTGCGACCGCACCGAAGACTCAAAGTAGAAGTAAGGATCAAAATAAAGATAAAGATAATTCAAAGTAGAATCAAGAGGTAAAACTTAATATCGTTAAGCCTGAAAGCTTCACTCAATAAGTTCTCTCAAGGATCGTTAGTTATCAGAATAGGGTGTCTCTCGCTTTAGTTAAGGAGAATAATGTAAAGCCAGAGGACACCCGTCAACGATTCTGACCATTCGCGAGCAGCCTGCTCAGCTTAGGGCTGTCCAACTCACCCGCCTAGAGTGAGCTAACACTCGGAGGCAATCGGACCGCTCGGCTATTAACTATCTCCACAAATACGAAGTCCTTCCAGTGATGACTCTCCAACTACATCTGCATGAGCGAAAACTGTTTCCTATCGGTAGCATATCAGTGGCCGACCGACATGCCCACTGTAGAGATAATATCCATTGGGGGTCACTGGCCCAGCAGTGGTTTCCTCTATACAAGCTACGCAGTCCATCCGCAAATCTACTTGGCTATGCTAACCTTCTAAACCTGACTGCATGCTCCCACGATAAGAAATCCCCTGCTGCCTGACTGCATGGGCGCTACCCACAGTCAACCATGCAGGACCTTCTTAAATCGTGACAAGACTCACACTTCTAGAGTAGACTAATAACCCATGGTAATGCTACAGTTCACGGGGTAGCCCGGGACTGGCTTTGGGGTGGTTATCCGGGAAGCCTTGCAGCTTCCCCGGTCAGCCCCAAGCCCTCTACTGTTAACAATACAACTACCCAGAGGTCAAAGTATGCCCTTAGGTGGTTCCCAGGTGTTATCCAGGTGGCGCCCCAGGAGGCGGTCACCCTCACACCCCTTATATATCCTGCGAACAGCTTCTGGTCCGTTGGACAGCCACAACTCATACAGTGTTGTGGGAGCGTTCCTATGGATCTCACTTTACTAGGAAGCACACAACTACACAGCCGTAGCGTGCTGTCGCGCCGTACCAACGCTGGGGCCGCAGGGGGGTGTTAGGAATATCCCCTGAAGGTTACAGGAGGTTCGGACCACTCCTGCTCGGTCAGTAGCCCGTTTCGTGCCCAATGAGGCGGCCCTTTGAACATCTAAAAGCCCCACTATAGTGGCATAACTTCCCCCTAAGTCCACCGATGACTTTGTCGGTGAAGGTAGGGGAACTGGGGTACCTCAGTAGGGTAACTGGGTCCCTAAGGTAGGGTTATCATGTTTCCAAGATAGGGTAACTTCACCCTGATATGCCTTTATTCCCTTTGGAACTCCGCGCAACCACATATAATGTTACCCCGGAGACCCGTGCAACCTTTACTATGTTTCCTTAACTTTACGCGAACATGTCCTCCAAAGGTTACCCTGTCGTACCCGATGTCACCAAGTCACTTTGTTGATACTTGTACCAACTCATCTCTACCATTAGTCTACTAAGTATACTGGTCTATCCTCAATCTGGTTACCTCTTGGTATACCATATGGGCTTGAGTTTAGTCCACTGTAGCTACCTATCTATACGGTCGTTACAGTAACTATGCCCTGTAAGTGGATCCGGTGCATCCACAAATGACAGGTTGACACAAGATGGAGTCCGAGGGAAACAACCCATAGGTACGATCCTGAGGACAAGTAGTGTAATGCCAGAAGAGCAGAATACGATATGCAGTTACATGTCGAATTCTCGACGGAACCAACCAAAGAAGATTGGCCATCTTCTGTCCAGCGAGTTGGACTACTCTCGGAGAACACGGGGGCAAGATAATTCGTAACCATTGTCGTCAACGGATAAATGGATGAGCTGACACCTAACGTGGTTTTCACACCATCAGGAATAACAGAACCGCAGACCGATATGTTGGCCATTGGAGCAAAAGATGTGGTAGAGAGTTTTCAGGGTCTACGAGTGTTCGCACTCAGGGGAAGTTCGCAGAAATGTCAGCAAGATACTTAGTTAGGATAGAGTTTGTATGTATACCGCGATTGCTCAGACGCGGAATATAAATATCGTAGCATTTTCGCTGCTGTTAGACACAACAAGTACGAAGAAGAGATCTTTTCAATATAATAGGTTTCTACTTTATCGTTACCAATACTTCGACGATCTATCCCAAGGTACACTATTATATCTAGCCTACATTACTCTTGTCTTCTTAACGTGTTCTCCCATTTAAAACGATTCAGGTCCTAGCTGTCAGAATACCTCACGCCAAAGCTACCACCTAACAGAGTAATTCTGATCCTGACCCATTTTTCCATCTGTATTAGTATGTTGGCCAGGAGCGGGACATCCAGCGACCACCGGTGATGCTGTCCTGCCAAGGACATTGGCTATAGTTCGCATTTAGGGCGGCTCTGCTTAAGGCAGTTGACCAGGACCAAAGCTACTTGGATACGTTCAAGTTGGTACTAAACGGCAAGAAGAATGTTGATACAAGCCTAAGTATCATGAAAGATTTACTCTGTTATAAAAGCGGGTGGTATATCCCAAAGGACAAGGCCTTGAAGCCAACAATCCTGGAGGCTGAACATGATTCACGCATGGCTGGACACTCCGGAACCTACAAGACTATTGGTAAGGTTAGGGCAAACTTGTATTTGCCAAAAATGGATGAACAGATTACAGAGTATGTTCGCTGATGTGATGTAATAAGGTCATCCAGCATAAGAGGAATAGGCTGTTGGAGCCTATAGATGTTCCTATTAGACCGTGAACCTGCAACTCCATGGACTTCATTGTGGGGCTACTCAAATCAAAGAGGGTATACACAAATATGGGTCATGGTGGACAGGTTGTCAATGATGGCACATTTCATCCCCCTCAAGATAGAGAAGTAGCACTAATCTTTCAGAAGGAAATCTGACGTCTTCATGGGCTCCCAGAAACAATTTTCTGGGACTCAGATACTCGGTTCACATCCAAGTTTTGGATAAGCCTAAAACCGCAACAATTGCGAGTCAAATTGAATGTCTCGACTGCGTTCAATCCTGAACCCGATGGGCAAACCAAAATTCTCAATCAGACACTGAATCTGTACTTGCGCAGTTACTGTTCGTATTACCAGGATGATTGGGTAGAAGTGCTTCCCTTTGCTGAGCACGCCTATAACATTGCTCTGTCAGAAACTGCCAAGGCAAGTATTTTTGAAATCAATTACGGATTCACTGCACGGATACAATAGTCGGGGATGGTGTCAGATAATCAAGACATACACCCAGATAGTGCGGTTGTAGTAAAGGATTGGGAAGGGACATGGCAAGAGATCCGAGAGATATTACGACGGGCACAAGAAAGACAACAAAAATGGCGTGATCAAAAAGGACATCCTTCTTCTGAATATGTCACACTAGAGGATATCAGCCAAGGCAGGGTAAGGAAAGCAGACCGCGTAATGTTAAATCGAAAAAACAGTAGAACTAAAAGGCGTATGGAAAAGCCGGACAATAAAATGTTGGGACCATGTGTGGTCAAGTGGAAAATTGGATCCAGAGCCTATGAGTTGAGGTTGCCTGCAGGGTGGACAATCCATCCAGTATTCAATGTTGGGTTGTTGGAACCCCACCGCGAGGATCCTATAGGGAAACCTAAGTTGGCGATGTTAGGTGGTAGCTTCGGCGTGAGGTATTCCGACAGCGAGGACCTGAATCGCATTATATCGGAGAACTCGCTAAGAAGACGCGAGTAATGTAGGCTAGATATAATAATATACTTCGGGCTAGATAGGCGAAGTATTGGTAACGAGAAGAAAAAAACTTATTATATTGATAAGATCTCCTCTCCGTGCTTGTTGTGTCTAATAGCAGCAAAGGTACTACGATATTTATATTCCGCCTCTAAGCACTCGCAGTATACATGCTAACTCTATACTAACTAAGTATGTTGCTCACAATTCTGCGAACTTCACCTGAGTGCGAACACTCGTAGACCCTGAAAACTCTCTACCAGACCTTTTGCTTCCATGGCCACCTTATCGGTCTGCGCTTCAGTTATTCGTGATGGCGTAGAGACCACGTGAGGTGTCAGCTCATCCGTTTATCCGTTGACAACAATGGTTACAAATTATCTTGCCCCTGTGCTCACCGAGGGTAGTCTAACTCGCGAGACAGAAGATGGCCAATCTTCTTTGGTTGGTTCTGTCGAGAATTCGACAGGCAACTGCATGTTGTATTCTGGTCTTCCAGCATTACACGACTTCTCCTCGGGATCGTACCTATGGGTTTTTTCCCTCATACTCCCTCTTTTACCAACCTGTCCTTTGTGGATGTACCGGATCCACTTACTGGGCATAGTTACCTCCTTCATACACTACACGTCTTTGTAGGTAAGAGGGGACTAACTTTCGTGCAAAACGTCCCGTTACTTTAGACCCACGCTACGGACTGTTTATCTTCAAGTCTTCGTAACCTTTTGCGCCGTCCCCCGATTCACCTGCATCAACTTGCATAAGATGCCACAAGGTCTGCCCTCATATACCCTGCGAACGAGATGTGGTGGGGGGGACGGCCGCGACGTATACCGTGTTATAGGATGTGTTGCAATGACAGTGGTCTTTGGTGTTGGGACGCAACTACCTACGCGGCCAGTGATGACGCGCCATCCCAACGCCAGGGCTGGAGGGGGGTGTTATCTTTTTCCTTTGAAGTTCGTGCGTGTCAAGGTAGGGTAACTCTGTCCTGTGAATCCTTACACGCAGTCCGTGTGCCTAACAGGCGAGGCCAGCCCTGCACATTGTGAATAGTAAGCCCAGTTAGGTTGTCTGAGAGGTAGTGGACAGCTGGTGGTATGGAAATCCTAAATCAAAGTTTCCTCACCGCTGTGTGCAATACTTAGTTGGTTGGGAAGGGTACCGACCAGAAGAGAATTCCTGGGAACCATTCGAGAAGTCAGAAGATACTGCTATGCAGACCTTGGTGAATTTTCACGACCGGTATTCATCTAAACCTAGAGACCATAGGGTTGTGAAGGTACCTATGGGTGGAATGAAAAGACGACACTAAGATCAGAGGACAGATGTAGAGAAGAGGGGAGTGGTGTAACAACCCTACAGATCGGGAGCTACAGTGGACTAGACTCAAGCCCATATGGCACTCTCTGAGGTAACCAGGTTGAGGCTAGACCAGTATACTTAGGATACGACCGGTAGGCATAAGTTGGGACAAGTGTCTACAAAGTGACTTGGTAACATAGGGTTAGACAGGGTAACCATCTCAGGGTATGTTCCCGTAAAGTTAAGGACATCTAGTAAAAGTTGCATGGGTCACTGGAGCAACATTATATGTCGTCGCGCAGACCCCAGAGTGCAATAAAGGCATGAAAGGGCAAGGTTACCCTACCTTGAAAACATGATTACCCTACCATGGGGACTCAGTAACCCTAGTGTGGTCCCCCAGTTACCCTACCTTCACCAATAAGGTCGTCGGCAGACTTAGGGGAAAGTTATCCGACTATAGTGGGGCTCAGAGATGTTGATCCAGCTGATTCGTATATCACAAAATGGGCTACTGATGGCGTAGGAGTGGTGCAAACCTCCCGTAACGTTCAGGGGATATTCCTAACACCTCCCTGTGGCCCCAGCGTTTGTATCGCGCGACAGCACGGTATGGCTGTGTGGCTGTGTGCTTCCTAGTAAGGTGAGATCCATAGAAACGCTCCCACATCTCTGTATGAGTTGTGGCTGTCCAACCGACCAGAAGCTGTTGGCAGTATATATAAGGGGTGTGAGGGTGACAACCTCCTCATCTTTCTCGTCCACTCTACCTCCAGCGATTGAAATCTCAACACCATGGGAAATCATCGTGAGAGTGTCCACTGCCTCTGATCTTCCCCGCCCGTGGCAACTGCTCGCCGGTTTATCACGCTTTCTTCTCTTTCCCCTCTCTGCCGCCTTTGGCCTCCCCTCCCTGGGGTTATGGGTTCCTTCCTGGTCCCGTTCTGTCTTCATTGGAGCACGCTTGCGTTGACGTTGCTACCTCTCTCTCTGCATCTTGCGATGCGTCTCGCTTAGTGTTTTGCACGGTCAGCAACCCTTTTTTCCTCGTCAACACGCGGTCACTAGCTTCGGGCTATTGGTGAGGTAGTTGCCCTGGTGGCCCTGCTCACTGGTATTGCACTCTCTCCTGGGTTGCTCGGTCGGTATGGTCGGCATTCGAACAATCGTGACCCTGGCTCCGTCCTCTGTGTTCGTACTTCTTGGTCTTTGGCGAGCCTTCTCTCTCCCACTTCCCACGGGCCAGATCCGCTTGCACCGTACTGCTACTCCCTCCTTGGAGGCATCTTACTGCCGCTAGCTGGCACCTTACTGCCTCATCCCCATCGCTGGCACCATCACTGCTGAGTGGCCATCCTCGCTGCATGACTCCCCTTGCCTTCTTCACCCCCTACCCGATTTACTCTACGGTCGCTGCCCATTTCGGTTACCCCGGGGTCATGGTATAGCACTGCCTGCTTGACTTGGACTCCATTCCGCGGCGCGCCGATACAACGGGCACTCTGCCCCTGTCCCACCTTGCCCCTAAGCCATTAGGTTTGAGGAATTCCCTTAGGTACTCCGGCAATAGTAGTTTTATCCATCCGCTCCGTCAGTCCTGGGCCGTAAGATTCTTTTCTTTTGTCGCAGGAGGCCCGCCGAAGCGTTTGTGTCTTGCTCTAGTTTCGTTTCTATTCATGTCTTTCCCTACGTGTCTGGAGGAAGGTATTGCTTCGCCTTGCTTTCGTCTTAGGTGGTGTGAGGGGGAGGGGTGTGCTCTGGGTTCGAGGGGTTTGATTTTTTCCATGAGGGGGTGAAGCAGGTCGTTGGATTGTTTATAGTTTTGTTCACGCCATAGCTAGCGCTCCATGCGGTTTCTTGTACTTTAACGACAAATAGATGATATAAATAAAAAAAATAAAAAACGGTGACAACCTCCTTCGGTCGCTCCTACCGCCAGCTAAGACAGCGTTGTCGCGACCTGCTCATGAAAGAATGGAAAGACCAGGCCCAGGACCTGTCGATATACCCATACCCCCTCTCCCTCATGCCCCATCCCTTCATGGACCTAAACCTGTTCGACGCAGGCAAGCTACACCAGTTGAGATAAGGAAAAAGCTACCTCGGTGCCAACCTGTCATGGGACAACGATAATAGTACCACCTGCCCTAGCTGTAACAAGGCCCCCGAGACCTTCAAGCACGCCATACTGTCCTGCCCCACGAGGGAGCCATCCAGGTTCCGCCACCTTCAAGCGGTCACTGATCTTGGCCCCGACGCCCCCGTCTGGTCCTCTGCCACCCTCCTGCGTGCCCTCTCTTGCTTGATCAGGTCGACAAAGACTACCTTCCCCCCAGGCATGTTTTCTCGGCCCTCTTCGGCTGCTGGTTCGGTGTCTTCCCGGTCCTCTAATGTAGTTGCATTTGGTTATTTCATGTCGTCACAGGAAAGCTAGGTTTACTATATTTGTTTCTTCAAGTTTGTCAAGGTGCTGGCAGTTTCTGCTGGTTTTTAGAAGGGTTTTCTTGATTTACGAATTTAATCTTTCTGCCCATAGGTGGGCCAGGGACCGGTACGGACCCCTATGAAGCTGACCAGAGATGGACGTTTCCTTTGTTTATTTGTTTTGAATTTTGGGTTTTGTTGTCGCCATGGCTAGCACTCATAGCGATTTCTTGTACCTTAACAACGAATATATGATATAAAAAAATAAAAAATAAAAGAGAACAAAAAAAAGGGTGACGACCCCCTGGGGCGCCCCCTAGATAATACCTGGGAACCACCTATGGGCATACCTTGACCTCCGGAAGGTAGTATGGTTAACAGTAGAGTACTTAGGGCTGACTGGGGAAGCTACGAGGCATCAAGGGCAACCTGCCCAATGCCAGTCCCAGGCTACCCCGTGAACTGTAGCATTACCATGAGTTATTAGTAGACTCTAGAGGTTTGAGTCTTGTCATGATTTAAGAGGGTCCGGCATGGTTGGCTGTGGGTAGCACCCATGCAGCCAAGCAGTAGGAGATTTCTTATCGTGGGAGCATGCAGTCAGGTTTAGACGCTTAGTATACGCAAGTAGATTTGCCGATGGACTGGGTAGCTTGTATAGATGAAACCACTGCTGGGCCAGTGAGTTCCAATTGATATTATCTCTACAGTGGGCATGTCAGTCGGCCACTCACATGCTACCGATAGGAAAGAGTTTTCGCTCATGCAGATGTAGTTGGAGAGACATTACCGGGAGCGCTTCCTCCTTGTGGAGATAGTTAATATCCCAGCAGTCCAACTGCCTCCAAGGATTCGTTCGCTTTAGGATGGTGAGTTGGGCAGCCCTGAGCTGAGCAGGGTGCTCGCAAAAGGTCAGAATGGTTGACGGGTGTCCTCTGGCTTTACATTATTCTACTTAACTAAACCGAGAGACACCCTATTCTGATAACCAATGATTCTCAAGAGAACTTATGAAGTGAGGCTTTCAGTCTTAACGATATTAAGTTTTACTGCTTGATTCTACTTTGAAAATAGGTTCATCTTTAATTTGATTCTTTCTCGTACCCTAAGGCTTCAGTACAGTCGCAATCTTACGATCCGTCTTCCTACAGTACACCTGTTACAAATGCACCCCACCTAAGTCCTATTGAATAAGACCCACTGCGTCTCATCGAACACAAGAAAACCACACAACCACTTCTTCTCACAACACTCAATATAGGTTGAAATATGTTCTTCCCTGCCAAAGATCAGGGTTATATTTTGGCTAATATCTGATGATCCAGTATTCTACGATATATCAGCAACGATTGCCAAATTCACGCAGTCAGCCGACAAGCGGAGTAGCCAATGACAACAGGGGTAGATATGATGTCATACTAGTATCTACCATGAGATCCAGTCAGCCAACACCTTGTGTTGGGAGTCTCAATAGGTATAGATGTAATATCATACCATATCCATGGCATCTGGTCCGCTAGCACCTCAAGTTGACTACTTGGAGATGAACTGGTGTAGGCACAACATTGTACCCAACCTATTGGATCCAGATCGGAAATGCAGCTAGACAAATCTTCAAGCTCCCAGATGCACTTAACTTAACCCACGAGCCCTCCCATCGGAGCCCGATAGGCAATGGCATTTGGAAACAGTTGCTTTAACCGACGATAGCAGTGATAAATACCAAAATCCATAATATGCATATGAAACTCGATCAGAGACTGAGATCAATGTTGATGCTTCCGGCATTGCCAAGAAAACAACATCCGAAGCCTGACATATGTTGCAGGTGTCATGCAGACAGTGAAACAGTCCACCATCTGTAGTGCGAATCGCAACCATATCTTGATTACATGTGGAACCTCTTGTTCAACAGAGATCAGCAAATCGTGCACACCTAATCCGTGGTAGTGCCTACTATGCGCCGACCTTTCTGTCATTGCGGGTAGGATATTCTGCTCTACTAGCCCCCTATACTGGTACTACATCCTGTGACAGATCCTCGACTCCGATAGGTGATCTGGGTATTCCGAAACCAGGGCAGCCCAGGCCCGCAACAGATTCACACCAAAATACCGTTACAGGGGCTGAGGAAACCATATTAGAGCAGGCGATGGCGCTGATGCCCCAGTACCCCCTTTTTGATAACCGACTACAGAACCCCGTTCCTTTGATATCTCAGAAATACATAGTATGGGGAAAGGCGTTAGAGACAATATCGGATGCAGGGAATATTGCGCCATTGCAGGAGAGTGTAAAGAGGGTAAGTTGACCCAGCCAGAGGTGATACGATGTCGAGATGGTTATTGACTGTGACAGCTCTGTCAAAACCATACTGCCGTGAAAGCGAAATTCTTGTATCAAGTGAAGCATAATATCAGACAGCTATACAATCTGCGGCCAGATAATCCTACCGCCATGGCAAGCAGGGTTAATTATCTGCTAGAAAGGGACAGGTTCATGTGTCCACCTCATGGATATGCGGTTGGTCCCCGCAATTGGACATGAGCGGACATGACTAATCACGGAACTAACGCATGACTTAACCTTCCGGTTCCTTACCATCCACATTGCGGAAGGAATATCGAGTGAGTATTTCAACTGAATCAAAATGTAAGACATAGTGGACACTAAGTTTCTGAAGGGCCTAACAGGTATAATGGTCTGTCTGACATGTGCAATACTGTGCCATTCACTACAGGTATTGCAAACAGGAGTATATAAGAAACTAGCCAACTTCAATCGTGAAACATCTTTCTCGTCTGCTCCACTTCCAGCAATTGAAATCTCAACACCATGAGAAATCATCGTGAGAGTGTTCTCTGCCTCTGATCTCCCCCGCCTGTGACAACTGCACAGGGGGTTATCACGCCCACATCTCTCCCCTCTCTCTTGGGCCTTTGGCCTCCCCTCACAGGGGTTATGGATTCCTTCCTGGTTCCGTTCTGTCCTCATTTGAGGGCACTCGCGTGGCCATTACTACCCCTTACCCCGCACTTCGCGACACGCCTCCCTTCGCGATTTGCACAGTAGCCAACCCTCCTTCCTCCGTCAACACACGCTCGGTAGTTTCGGGCTATTGCTGAAATAGTTGCCCTGTTGGCCCTGCTCTCTGGTATTGAACTCTCTCCTGAGTTGCTCAGTCAGTACGGTCGGCATTCGAAAAATCATGACACTGTCTCTGTCCCCCATGTTGTACTTCTCGGTAGTTTGGTGAGCCTTCCACCCTCCCGCTTCCCACGGTTAGATCGGCTTGCACTGTACTGCTACGTACTTTCCCTGGCTGGCACCCTACTGACACCTAGCTCGTACCTTACTGCCCCTCATGATAGCTGACACCTCCACTGCCGAGTGGCTCTCCTCGCCGGTGCCTCACCTGGCCCTCCTCATCCGCCCCCGCGATTTACTCTACAGTTGCAAACCTCGCATTAGGTTACGCTATGGCATGGTATATCACTACCTCCTTGGCTCTTGCTAAAGTCCGAAGCGTCGCCATCCCGGGATCCATACCTGGCAACAGGGAGTCCTAAGATACCTGAACGGTAATAGTAGTTTTACTCTCCCCACTCTGCCGGTACCTAGTGCCAGTTAAATCTTTTCGCTTGTTCACGGGAGCCTGCTGAAGTGTTTCTTTGCTCCAATACATTCTTTTGTTAGTTGTCTTCGTGTCTTTGCTTTCCTCTCCTTTCCTCCCAATTAGTTTAGGCTGGGGGCTAGCGTATCGTTAGGCCCATACGATAGGATCCTGGGGGTACGGCAAGTTGGTAATGTTTGATTGCTTTCATTTGGGTGAGGGGTTTTAGTTTGTCCCATAACGAGGTGAAGTGGGCCGTTGGATTGTTTTATGGTTTTGTTTTCGCCATAGCTAGCCCTCCATGCAGTTTTCTTGTACCTTAACAACGAATACATGATATAAAAAAATAAAAAGTCTTCAATGGTGAAACAGTTCGAGGTGGAAGAGCCCAAATCATTGGCTGTTTTTTAATAAATGAGTCCACTAATCGTGAAAAATGAATGATCTTTTTATCCGGGAGAAGAACTCCAGGTAGGGGTTGGCCAGGTGACGTAGGATATGTTTATATTAAACACTTATCAGAAGATCACACAAAGGCCCAAGAAACAGCAAAGCATCCAGCAGGGGCAGAAAGCGGGCTTCACAAACAATAATGACGCCATTTATGCAGAACTGAAGCATCAGATCGACAACTGGACTTTATAAGATCCTGCCCTACCGAGACTGACACCGATTGACATCTATATCGGCAACCAGCAGGGACTCAAGGATACTCAAAGTCGGTCGCAGGAGAAGGAAACATCACTGGATCTCAGTCAAAAGTCCATTGACAGGAAGCTATCCTTTGTGAATTTGGATCCTGTGTCGAATCATTAGACTCTTCAGAGCGTAGGGGTGGCCGTCGATTCTCACATGAACAATCCCTTATCGCTCAGCATGGAGGATTCTCGCAGTAAAGAAGTAAGGCCATGGGTACTGGGGGCACCGCTGGAAACCAGTAGCTGGCAGGATAGTGTGAATACCACAGAGGGTTCTTGACAGGAGGTGGTACATATTGGTAGATTTAAATTTTTTGCTAGTAATGAGATGCGCAGAAGCATGGGTATTAAAGGTCATATGCAATATTCACATAGTTGTAGATACAGTAGTATAGGGTATTGGGATGATGGCAATAAATTATGAGCAATATCACAATAATTTCAGGAAAGAGGACTTGAATATATGGGAAAGTATGAGCAAGCAGTTTAGAATAGTGGCTATGAGATCAATGGGTCCAGATGGAGGGAGGGAGTATCGGGAGTCTGGAAGCCATGACAAGAAGTAACTGGCGTCTGCATGGATCAGGTAAATCGTCCGGGGGTTAGGACAAAGAGAGGAATTGTGTACATATCGAAACAGGGAAGGCGCATACAACAGACGCAAGGATGGCATCAAGACACAATAGCCTAGTGTCAGTGTTGTTTTTTCCTTATAATACGTTTCATATGTATATTTCTATTGGTAATATCGTATATTTCTCTACTTGGTATGAGTTCCCAGTTTCACCTGTACACGGCGGACATTACTACAGCTAAGACATAATTGCGTATATTTCATTAAGATTTCATGATAACAATTAGAGGTTTTCCTATGTGTTTCCTTATCTGGTGTTCAGGATATCACGGTTGTTTATGCATTACTTTATGCATCTTTCTTGATCATATCATGCATGATTATTCCTAATTATTCCCTCCCACCCCTATGGATTTACGCATACTTTATTTGGATTTTCTTGGCAGGTTTACAGGGTCAAACATGGTTCGCACTTATGTTTCTTACTATGTTTTCCCTTATGTTTCTTACTATGTTTTCCCTTATGTTTCTTTGTTATATGGAGAGCGCACTTCCTGTATAAATACTGAGGTTACCGCCCATCTCCCTTAGAAGAATAAGAACCAGAATACCTACCAATCTGCTCTCCTACCACACAACTCCTCCTCACTTAGCGTGCAACGCAACCCCCTCGCACTTGCGTAGT
>Ga0307513_10003141_pt1 | contig 22564 bp, 23 predicted proteins | sample 15_EM_MG_FD_202174 | JGI IMG/M metagenome (GOLD analysis project Ga0307513, IMG submission 202174) | Populus trichocarpa ectomycorrhiza microbial communities from riparian zone in the Pacific Northwest, United States - 15_EM | ecosystem: Host-associated > Plants > Roots > Unclassified | place... | reverse complement strand
GGCGTAGCCATGCGGACTCCTTTGTCCGGTTTGACGTTCCTTGCGGCAAAACCGGTCTATCACAGGCGCATCGCCGGCGGAAGGGTCATTCGCGGCCTTGAATGCGCCCGCTATGACGTGACAACCACCCCGCCGATGCCTGTGCGCCCGGCCGGGGTGCCGATGAGCTCGACCGTCACGCCGGCGCGGACACGTTCCCCGAAGACGTCGACGATGGCGTCCGTGACCTCGGAGACGAGGCGGGCGACGATGTCGTCGGCATCGGGTCGGCTGAACGCGGCTTCCCTGATGCCGAACGTGACGGTGGGCGAGGGTGCTTGTGCTGGCGCGCCACCGATACCCCAGCGGTGGGGTGGCAGGCCGATCAACTGCACGATCGCGATGCTTCGGGCCCATTCTCCGTAGACGGCGACGACCGCGTCGGTCAGTTTCTCGATCAGTGCGGTCTCGCGGCCGGCCAGGTCGCTTTCCAGGACGTGGACGCTGAGGTGGGGCATAGCATCCTCCAGGAACAGGTTTGATTGCAAATCACCTTTGAATGCAAAGGTAATTGGAGGATGGGCTGATGTCAACGCCTGACACCACGGACGACACGGTCAGGGAGTTGCTCCTGGTGATGCCAAGGCTGGTCGGCAGGGTCAAACGTCTGCCGTTGCCGGAACAGCTACGGTCATTTGATCTGGCACCGAGGCACCTGTCGATGCTGTCCCTGCTCTTGCTCGATGGTCCGCTGACCGTCTCTCAACTGGCCGGGATGCTCGGTGTGGCACCGACCACGGTGAGCCTGATAGTGAGCGAGCTGAGCCGCAAAGGGGTCTTGGTACGGCGCGAGGACGATGCCGACCGCCGTCGGCGCATCATCGACATCAGCCCTGAGAGCCGGCCCGCGATCGCTCAGTGGCTGTCGCCGGGCGCCCATGCGTGGCGGCACGCCCTCGCGCCGCTGAGCCCGGCACAACAACGGATATTCGTCGACACTTTGCTCAGGTACGAGGCAGCCGTCTCCACCGCAACGCAGACGGCACCAGAGCGGGCCTGACTGATCGTCCCGGTGATGACGAATATGTCCGGGTAGAAACCTCGAGCTCCGGGGCGGAACGGATGCCTTGCGAGGAGCGGTCCTACAGCCCGCCGCGCGAATGCCGAAAACAAGGCATGGCTGTCGCGGTCACGTCGAGCGTCGACTCCGGCGTCCCATCAGTGCTGGCGCCGGCTGATGCCGTCGTGTCCAGATTGCGTACCAGCGCCCGACTCGCCGTCGTGGTCGGATTCCTGCTGGTCCCGACCGTGTTCGCGAACTGGGCCTTCGCGACGGTGATCGGGGGCCAGGTCGCCTTCACCGCGAGCGAGCGGGACGGGGTCCTGGTGTTGCGCCCGGCCCTGACCGCGCTCGCCAGCACTGTCGCCGGCCGCCGGGCGGACCTGACCGCCCTGCACACCGCGGCCTCAGCTCATCCGGAACTGCTCCTGGACAACCAGTGGAAGGCGGTCGCCACCGCGGGCGACGCGCTCGGCGACGGGGCGGGCACCCCTGCTACCCGCGTCGCGCTGGCGGCAGCCCTGGCGGACCTGATCACCCAGGTGGGCAACACCTCGAACCTCATCCTCGACCCCGATTTGGACTCCTTCTACGTGATGGACACGCTGGTCGTCCAGGTGCCAAGGTCTTTGGTCGCCGCCGCCTCGGCCGATGATGTGGTCGGCAATCTGGCCGGCGAAGACATTCGGACCGTCACCATCGCGGCGCAGGCGGTCAGGGCAGGTTCCATCTCGGGGGCGGCGGACAAGATCCGCTCCAACCTCGCCACCAGCACGAAGAACACCTCGGCCCAGGGTCTGACCGCGGAACTGGCCGACGCCACCGCATTCGCGGCCAGCTTGACCACCCTGGCCAAGAGCATCACCGACACGTTGGACGACGCCCGGCCGGCCGCGGTCAGCCCCGGCCCGATTGCCGCCCCCGCGAGCGCCGCGGTCGACACCACCGTGGACGCCCTGGACGGTCTGCTCGCCACCCGGGTCGGCAAGCTCAGCGCCCAGCGCACCCGAACTCTGATCGTGAGCCTGGCGGCACTGCTGCTGGCCTGCTGGTTCTCGACGGCGTTCTGGTGGCGCAATCGCCGGGACGTCCGGCTGATCGTGGCCGGCGTCAGCGCGATCGCCGAGAACGATCTTCATCAGCATCCGTTGCCGGACGGGCGGGACGAGTTCGGCGACATCGCCAGGGCCGTGGCGATAGCGCGCCAGGCGCTACAGGAGGCCCAAACCAGGCAGCGCGCTCTGGAGGACGCGCTGACCCACCAGGCCTTTCACGACTCCCTCAGCGGCTTGCCGAACCGGGCGCTGTTCACCAAGCGGGCCGAGCTCGCGCTGAGCGGTCAGGACCGGAACGGAGCCACGATCGCCGTGATGCTTCTCGACCTCGACAATTTCAAGATCGTCAACGACACCCGGGGTCACGGCGTCGGTGACGAGCTGCTCGTTGCGGTGGCCGGCCGGATCGCGGCCGCCATGCGACCCCAGGACACTGCCGCCCGGTTCGGTGGAGACGAGTTCGCGATCCTGATCGAGGACATCGATCACGAGGACATCCGACGCGTGGCGGACCGCCTGCTGCTCGTGCTGGGCGACCCGTTTCATCTGCAGGGCACCACCACCCAGATCGCGGCCTGCATCGGCGTGGCCGTCAATCCCCCGGAGTGGGCCGGCCAGGTGGACCTGGTCGAGTTGCTGAGGCGTGCCGACCTCGCCCTCTACTCCGGCAAGGAGCAGGGCAAGAACCGCGTCGTGGAGTTCCACCAGGAACTGCACACCGAGATGGTCCGCCGGATCGACGTCGAGGCGGACCTGCGACAGGCCCTGGAACGAGAGGAACTGACCCTTCACTACCAGCCCATCGTCAACCTGGACACAGGGCAGACCACGGGTGTGGAGGCCCTGGTCCGCTGGGAGCACCCGACACGTGGGCTGGTCGCACCGCTCGACTTCATCCCCCTGGCCGAGGAGACCGGCCTGATCGTGCCGCTGGGGACCTGGGTCCTGCGCACGGCATGCCGACAACTGGCCACGTGGCGCGAGCAGTATCCGGATATGCCGCTGCGAATGAGTGTCAACGTGTCCAGCAACCAGATCCGAGAGGGTGATCTCACCTCGATCGTGCAAGGGTTCCTGCTCGCGCACGCCCTACCGGCGACCAGCCTGATGCTCGAGATCACCGAGGGCGTGCTTCTGCGCGAGGACACGACCGTACTGACCACCCTGCGGGACCTGCGCGGGCTCGGGGTTCAGATCGCCATCGACGATTTCGGCACGGGATACAGCTCACTGGGCTACATTCAGCGCTTCCCGATCGACGTGCTCAAGATCGACCGCTCCTTCGTTCTCGGGCTCGCCACGGACAATCACCAGGACGGCACGCCCGCCCGGACCGTGATCACCTTGGCCCACGGCCTGGATCTGGGCCTGGTCGCCGAGGGCATCGAGACCCCGGCCCAGCTGGACGAGTTGCGCCAGCTGGGTTGCGCTCACGGCCAGGGATACCTCTTCTCCCGGCCACGGTCGCCGGCCGACCTGGCGGACCTGTTCGAGCGCGGCGGCAGCTATCCGATGACACCGATGGGCAGTCGCCCGGAATCGCCTTTCACCGGCATTTCGCAGCCTGCCCTCAGCTGATTCATCCGCGGCGCCGGTCACTCACGGAAAGAGGAAGGCGAAACGCCTCGAACAGGCCCGGCGATCGGAACGCAATGAAGCCGGTGATCCAATGGCCGTCGGTGGCGAGAATATTGATGCTGTGGGCAACGGCCCCATCGCCGGTATCAAGGTACAGAGCAAAGGCGAGCTGCCCGTTGGCGGCGATCGGGTGTGCCTCCCACCGGCCGATGCCGCTCAACGGCGTCGACCGCAGGAAATCCTCGACCGACGCACGTCCGCGGAACCAGGTTGCTGTTGGTGGCATTTCGAAACTGACGTCCTCGGCCAGCAGGCTCACGATGTCGGCGACGTCGTGCCGCTCCCAGGCGCTGGTGAACCGCTTGATCATCTGGTCGACCTCGGCTGATCCCATCGCTCGCAGGGATTCCTGCTGACTCTGCTGCGGCATGCGGTCGGCCAGCGTCGATCTGGCCCTTTGCAGTGAGCTGTTGACCGAAGCGAGGCTGGTTTCCAACGCGTCCGCGGTTTCCTGGGCCGAGAATGCCAGCACGTCGCGCAATAACAGGGCGGCGCGTTGGCGGGCCGGCAGTATCTGGAGCGCGGCGATGAACGCGAGCTCGACGCTCTCCTTGCTCTCGTACAACGCGGACGGCGAGAGCGGGGCAGCCGTGCCCGGGAACGGCGTTACCCAGACAGACTCCTCCATGCTGGCGCCGACCGGACCGTGCGGATCCGCGGGAGGCCCGAAGTCGACCGGAAGGACGCGCCGGGGCCGTCGCTCCAACTGTCGTCGGCAACAGTTCGTCGCGATCGTGAACAACCAGGTCACCAGGGAACTGCGGCCTTCAAAGGCGTCGAAACCGCGCCAGGCCCTCAGCAGGGTGTCCTGCAGGGCGTCCTCGGCGTCGTGGATCGATCCGGTCATCCGGTAGCAATGGGCCAGCAATGCTGCCTGGTGCGCAGCGACAACGGCCGAGAAGTCATCTTGTTCGCTGGGGGCCGTTCTTGCGGTGGTCACCAATGCTCCCAAAAGGCTATGTCCCCAGCCAGGTTCGAGTGAACCACGCTGCGCCGGCCGAACGGACCCGAACGCGGGGCGAGCGTCTGCTCGGCCCCGAGGTCGATCGCCACCGCCGTCATCCGGTCCACGTCATCGACGTGCATGAACGGGATCCACACGGCCTGCTGAGTTCCGCATCCCACCAGGCCGGTGCTCAGTCCGGCGTCCACGCTCAGGTACGGATACCCGGCGGCCGGGGCGGGGGCGGCGCGCCACCGAAACAGCGCCCGATAGAAGTCGGCCGCGCCGGCCAGGTCGGGAGTATGCAGTTCGAGGTGGACGACGTCGCCCTGGTTCATCGCAACTGCCCTTCTACGCATGGCGCTCCCTCATTTGTTCCTCCCTCGTATCGATCCGCGGCGGCGTCAAAAATCATCGGTCCCGGCCGGACGACTTTCGATCCCGGCCCCGCGCCCGAAAGGTCTTCGGCGGCGATTACTTCCGACGAACTGGTGGATCTAAGCCAGCGACAGGTACCGCCACAGATTCACCGAGGAGCGACAAGTGCCCGAAATCAACATCAATCGGCGAGCCTGGATCGTCGGGCTCACCGGAGTGGGGTCGCTGATGGCGGCCCTCGACACCCTGGTCGTTTCCACGGCCCTGCGCAGCATCAGCGAGGACCTGGACGCCACCGTTCAACAGCTGGAATGGACGGTTAACTCCTACAACCTGACCTTCGCCGTCCTGCTGATCTCCGCAGCCGCACTCGGAGACCGGTTCGGTCGACGCCGGCTTTTCGCCGCCGGACTTGTTCTGTTCTCCGCTGCCTCCGCGGCCTGCGCCCTCGCACCGGACGTGCAGACCTTGATCTTCTCCCGGGCGGTTCAAGGCGCCGGCGCCGCCCTGCTGATGCCGCTCGGGCTGGCGCTGCTCTCAGAGGCATTCCCGCCCGAACAGCGCGGCGCAGCGATCGGCATCTTCAGCGCCATCACCGGCCTCGCGGTCGCCAGCGGTCCGTTGGTCGGCGGTCTTGTCATCAACGGCCTGTCCTGGCACTGGATCTTCTGGCTGAACGTTCCGATCGGGGCAGTGGCCGCTCCGCTCGCGCTCCTGAAGATGAACGAGTCCTACGGGGCAGGAACCGCGGTGGACCGGCTCGGCCTCGCACTCATCTCCGGCGGCAGTTTCGCCATTGTGTGGTCATTGGTCCGCGGGAACGACGCCGGATGGTCGAGCCCTGAAATCGTCAGCACCCTGCTCGCCGGAGCCCTCCTCACCGCCACGTTCGCTTTCTGGCAGACCAGGGCACACGCACCGATGCTGCCTCCGGAACTGTTCCGGTCGCGATCGTTCAACGCGGGTAACGCCGCCATCTTCCTCACCTTCGCGTCGCTGTTCACCGGAGTGTTCTTCTTCTCCCAGCTGTTGCAGATCGTCCTGGGACAGGATGCCCTGGGAGCAGGCCTCCGGCTGCTCCCCTGGACGGTCACCTTCCTCACCATTGCCCCAGCCGCCGGAGCGCTGGCCGACCGGATCGGTGAGCGATGGCTGCTCAGCGCCGGCCTCACCCTGCAGGCGGCTGGGCTGCTGTGGCTGGCCAGAATCGCTGATCCCGCAATGACATACGGCACGCTGATCGGCCCGTTCATCGCCGCCGGCGTCGGCATATCGATGGCCATCCCCTGCGCCCAGAACGCCGTCGTCGGCCATGTCTGCGACCGTGACATCGGCAAGGCAGCCGGGGTCAACAGCATGATGCGAGAACTGGGAGGCGTCTTCGGCATCGCCGTCACCGTTGCCGTCTTCAGCCGTACCGGCACGGACGCCAACCCAGGCCTCTTCATCGACGGGTTCCGGCCGGCGGTGGCAACAGCAGCCGGCTTTGCGCTCCTCGGCGCGCTCTGCGGGCTGGCCGCCCCCGGGCGACCTTCAGCGGCCCGCCCGGCCGAGGACCCGGACCTCCCCTTGACAGCAGCCGTCGCGCCGATGAATCCGGACGTGACCAGCACTCCCCCGGCAGCTCCCGCACCCGTCCAGTGAACGAACAACCCTCAGAAGGGCAAATCCATGAGCGACGCATTGAAGGGCACGACGGCCGTTGTGACCGGAGCATCAAGAGGTTTCGGTCGCGCCGTCGCCGCCACCCTGGTCAATTCGGGAGTCGCCGTCGTCGGCCTCGCCCGTGACCGTGATCAGTTGCAGACCACCGCGAACGAGTTGGGCGAGGGGTTTGTCCCGATCACCGGTGACGCCACCGATCCCGGGCTCGCGTCCCGAATCCTCGACACCTATCGACCCCAGACGGTGATCCTGAACGCCGGCACCGTGCCTACCTGCCGTCCGCTGCAGCTTCAGACCTGGGAGACCTTCAGTGCGAACTGGGAGATCGACGTCCGCCAAGTCTTCAATTGGACGAGGGAAGCGCTGCTGATGCCGTTGGACCCGGGAAGCACCGTGATCACGTTCTCCAGCGGGGCGGCTCTGAACGGGTCGCCGCTGAGCGGTGGCTACGCCGGAGCCAAGTCCACCATCCGCTTCATCACGGCCTACGCGGCCGAGGAAGCGCAGTCGGCCAGTTCCGATATCCGGTTCATCACGGTGCTTCCGAAACTGACCCCCAGTACCGGCCTGGGAGCGATCGCCGTCGCCGCCTATGCCCTGCGTGACGGCCTCGACGTTGACACCTATCTGGATCGGTTGGGCCCCACCGGCGACGCGAGCGCGATCGCGGATCACGTCCACGAACTGGCGGCCAACCGGTCGTTCGCTTCCGGCGCGTACCTGCTCCCCCCTGAAGGAGGACCACGCGCGTTGTAGCCGGTCGGTACTGCCTCGACCTCCAAGTCAACGGCCTCGTTCCTCGCCAGCACCGAGGTTACGCTGGCCGAACCCGACGAACGGAAAAGATCTCGGTGGGGGATGTCGAGAATCGGGGTGGCTGCTCCGACTGTGGGCCAGCGCCCGCCAAGGGGCGCCGGACGAAGGGACCACCATGAAGTACATGATCATGATGTTCGGAGGGTTGGGCGCGTCGCTGGAGAACCGTAGCCCGGAGTGGATCACGAACATGCAGACCACGATGATGCGGATGGACGGCGAGTTGCGCGAGAGCGGTGAGGTGGTCGACAGCCAGCACCTGATGGCTCCCAGCCAGGCCGACACCGTCCGATTCCAGGACGGCGCCCCGACCGCGACGGACGGGCCGTTCGCCGAGATCAAGGAATCCCTCGCCGGGTACTGGATCATCGAGGGCAGCCGCGAGCGGGCGATCGAGATCGCAGCACAGGTGGTCGCGGTCACCGAGTATCCGATGGAGGTCCGGCGGATCATGGACCAGTCGGCGCAGGAGTGATCGGACAGTCGAATCGGCTGAGGTGAGCTCCGAGCCCGCGATCGAGGACCTGCTGCGCGATCTGGCGCCGCAGGTCCTCGGCGCGCTGGTCCGCCGGCACGGACAGTTCGACGCCTGCGAGGACGCCGTCCAGGAAGCGCTGTTCGCGGCAACCGTCCAATGGCCGGTCGAGGGCATACCGGGCGGGCCGCGATCCTGGCTGTTGACCGTGGCCACGCGGGCTCTGGTCGACCACTGGCGCACCGACAGCGCGCGCCGCCGCAGAGAGACGAGCGCGGCACTCGACCCGACCGACTGGTCCGCCGTCAACGTGCACGACATGGCACCTGGGGAGGAGGACACCCTCGCGTTGCTGTTTCTGTGCTGCCATCCCGCCCTGTCAGCGCCGTCGCAGCTCGCCCTCACGCTCCGGGCGGTGGGCGGCCTGACCACCGCGCAGATCGCCGCCGCGTTCCTGGTCCCGGAGGCCACCATGGCGCAGCGGATCGGCCGGGCCAAGCAGCGCATCCGAGACACCGGCACCCGGTTCGTGCTGCCACCACCGACTGAGCGGGTCGCGCGGTTGGGCGTGGTCCTGCACGTGCTGTACCTCGTCTTCAACGAGGGCTATACCGCCAGTTCCGGGCCGGACCTGCATCGGGCCGATCTCACCACGGAGGCCATCCGGCTCACCCGGCTACTGCATCGATTGCTGCCCGGCGAGGGCGAAGTCACCGGGCTGCTCGCGTTGATGCTGCTCACCGACGCCCGCCGCACCGCCCGCACCGAACCCGACGGGTCGCTCGTGCCGCTGGCCGAGCAGCGACGCGACCAGTGGGACACGACGGCCATCGCCGAAGGGCAGGCGCTGCTGACCCGCACTCTCGGCGCCGGACCGATTGGCCAGTACCAGATCCAGGCGGCGATCGCCGCCGTCCATGATGAAGCGTCAGCTGCCGAACAGACCGACTGGCCACAGATCCTCGCCCTGTACGACGTCCTCGTCCAGGTCGCACCCGGGCCGATGGTGACACTCAGCCGCGCCGTCGCCCTCGCCATGGTGCACGGCCCGATCGCCGGCCTCGCCCTGCTCGGCACCCTCGACGCGGACGACAGGCTGGCGCACACCCACCGCCTCGAAGCCGTCCGTGCCCACCTGCTCGAACAGTCCGGTGACCCGCAAGCCGCCCGCGAGTCCTACCTGCGCGCGGCAAGGATGACCGCCAGCCTGCCCGAGCAGCGATACCTCACCCGCCGCGCGGCACTGCTGCTGAGCGCCCTCCCTTCAGCCACCGACCCGACCGAGAGCTAGCCGACAGATTCGAGTCGGGCCTTGCCCGGCCACTCAGTCGAGACAGAACTCGTTGCCCTCGATGTCCTGCATCACGAGGCACGACTCGTTGTAGCCATCGGCAGTCAGTAGTCGCACCCGCACCGCGCCGAGCGCGACCAGTCGGGCGCACTCGGCTTCAAGTGTGGCCAGGCGCTCCTCACCCACGAGCCCGGTGCCGACCCGCACGTCAAGATGCACCCGATTCTTGACCACCTTGCCCTCGGGAACGCGTTGGAAGAACAGTCGCGGGCCCACACCTGAGGGATCAATGCAAGCGAATGCTGACCCCTGACGCTCAGGTGGCAGCGCGCGGTCGAAATCGTCCCAGGTGGCAAACCCCTCCGGTGGCGGCGGTACGACGTACCCCAACACTTCGCACCAGAAACGAGCGACGCGCTCAGGTTCTGCGCAGTCGAAGGTGACTTGGACCTGCTTGACCGACGCCATCGGTCCACCATAGAGGCGCGGCAATGGCCAACGAACTTGGGCTTCGATCAGCTCGGCTGTGCGATCCCGGCCGCCAGACCGTCCAGGACCATGGCCAGGCGACGCTCGAACACGACGTCTGGATCGGGAGAGTCCTTGGCCTCCACGATCAATCGCTCCAGGTAGGGAAACTGGCCCTCCTGCAGCAGTTGAGCGATGAACGGCCCGGTCGCGCGCTGGTAGGCGGCCAGGTCCAGGCCGGTGCGCCGCTGCGCCTCGACCTCGCCGAGCTCTTCGACCACGAAGCCCCTGGTGAACTGCAGCGCGGTGGACAGCAGATCCAGCATCCCGTCGATGTCGAGTCCGATCCCGTCCACGCAGGCCAGGCCGGCCTCGAGGAACCGCCGGGCATTGGGACCGACGGTCGGTCGGTGCCCGAAATGAGCGATCCACGGGTGGACTTGGTGCAGCCGGCGGATCTGCCGGGCCAGCCGGGCGACGTCGGCCCGCCAGTCCCCGGACGGAATGCCGGCCAGATCCAGCTCGCCCAGAACTGCGTCGTACATCAGCTCGGTCAGGTCGTCCTTGCTGCCGATGTGCCGGTAGAGCGACATCGGGCTGTGGTCCAGCCGCCCTGCCACCTTGCGCATCGAGACCGCATCAACCCCGGCCTCGTCGGCCAGCGCGATCGCCGCCTTGGTGATCGCCGAGTAATCGAGCGTGCGTGCCGGTCCGCGCCCCTGGCTGGACAGGCGGGCCCAGATCACGGGGGGTGGTTCGTCGACCACAGCAGCGCTCCATTCATCGGTTGTGTACAAAGTACGCCTGGCGTACGGTGTACACGTCAAGAAGCGTACGCAGTACGCGTCCGGTCCAGCGATCCGAACCGAGGTGAGCGACATGCGCTCTTCGTCCACTCCGTCCATCGCCGTTGTCGGCGGCGGCCTCAGCGGGCTGGTGCTGGCCCGCATCCTGCAGCGGCACGGCATCGACTGCGCCATCTACGAACTCGATGCCGCTGCGGACGCCCGACGGCAGGGTGGCCTACTCGACCTGCACGACGAGTCCGGTCAACTCGCCCTGCGTGAGGCGGGCCTGTACGACCAGTTCCGGCGGCTGACCCAACCGCAGGGCGAGGCCCTGCGAGTGATGGACAAGGCCGGAACCGTCTTCATCGATCGCGCTCCGGCGGACAGTTCGAGCGACAGCGGGCGGCCCGAGATCGACCGGACGAAGCTGCGTGCCCTGCTCCTGGACTCGCTCGACCCGGGGCGGATCTTCTGGGATCACAAGCTCAGTCAGGCCCAGCGGCGAGACGACGGACGGTTCGAGCTGATCTTCGCCAACGGCCGACGCCACACCGCCGACCTGCTGATCGGAGCCGACGGCGCCTGGTCACGAGTGCGCCCGCTGCTCTCGTCCGCTTCCCCGCAGTATGCCGGGATCACCTACGTGGAGCTGCATCTCACCGACGCCGTCACCCGGGTGCCCGCCTCCGTGGCCCTGATCGGGACGGGGAGTCTGTTCGCCCTGTCGGACAACAAGAACCTGGGTGGCCACGGCGGACGCGACCTGCACCTGGGGGCCATGCTGCGGGCCGAGGCCGACTGGCTGGAGACCAGCGGCGTCGACTGGTCGAACCCGGCCGCGGCCCGTGCCGCTCTGCTGGCGGAGTTCGCCGACTGGACCCCTGCGTTGACCGACCTGATTCGTTACTGCGACGACGAGGTCGTTGCCCGCCGGATTTACGCCCTGCCCATCGGCCACATGTGGGCGCCCACCCCGGGCGTGACCCTGGTCGGCGACGCCGCCCACCTGATGTCACCGTTCGCCGGTGAGGGCGCGAACGCCGCGATGCTGGACGGCTGTGAGTTGGCGCTGGCCCTGATCGAGCACGGTGACGATGTCGAGGCCGCGCTGCGTCAGTACGAGACGGCGATGTTCCCGCGCGCCACCGACGCAGCCCAGCAGTCCGCCATGGGGCTCGAGCTGTGCTTCGCCGACGACTCCCCCCGAGGCATCGTCGAATTCTTCAGCGACATGGGTGTTCCCGTCACCTGAGCCGGCCGCTGGCCCGGATCGGAGACCGGCTCGGCGGCAACGGTGAGATCAGGCTTCGGCGACCGTGCACATCCCACATATGCGTCATGTGCGGCTTCTGAGATTCGACCTAGCCTGCGTGGTGACCGCCGTCGCGCCATTTGGTCGTGGATTCGCGCTGGTCGTCGATTGCCCAATCCAGGTATTCATGAAGGAGCAACGTGACAATCCTCGTAACCGGTGCGACCGGAAACGTGGGTCGCCAGGTGGTTACCCGGTTGGTCCAGGCCGGCCGAACGGTGCGGGCGATGACCCGTCAACCGGAAAAGGGCCGGCTGCCGGACGGAGCCGAAGTGGTCCAGGGAGACTTCGAACGTCCCGGGACCTGGAGAGCGGCGCTGGAGGGAGTGCACTCGGTCTACCTGTACCCCTTCGTCCACACCGCGACCGACCACGGGTTCGTCGATGAGGCGATCAAGGCCGGCGTCACCCGCTTCGTCGTGCACTCGGCGGCGGCGGCCGGGTTCGCACCCGGAACCGGTGGCGTCGGCGCCCTGGGGCGGCACCTGGCCGAGGAGCGGAAAGCGCATCGTGGGTCGGAACTGCTGGTGGAGGCATCCGGCGCCGAGTGGACTCATGTGCGGCCAGGGCTGCTGGCCGCCAATGCGTTGCGGTGGGCCGACCGGATCCGAACCGAACGGGTGGTGCGCGAGCCGTACGCCTCCGCGGGCTACCCGGTGGTCCACGAGGCCGACGTCGCTGACGTGGCGGTCGCAGCGCTGCTGACCGACGACCATGTCGGGGTCGCCTACACCGTCACCGGCCCGGTGAAGGTTTCTCAGGTGGAGCAGGTCGCCGCGATCGGTGCCGCCATCGGCGTGCGGGTGCGGTTCGAGGAACTGGATCCGGCTGAGGCACGCGCGCTCTGGCTGCGCGATGGCTTCGATGAGGAGACCGCCGGCTGGATGATCGAGCTGCTCGCCGACGCGGTCGACGGGACGGGTGCGCTGCCGCCGACGGACGCCTATCTGCAGGTGACGAGGCGGCAACCGCGCACATTCGCTCAGTGGGCGAGCGACCACGCCGCCGACTTCCAGCCGGAGGTGGCGCGATGACGATTCTGGTCACGGGTGCCACCGGCATGGTGGGCCGACATGTCGTCGCCGAACTGGTGAGGACCGGGCATCGGGTCCGCGCGCTCACGCGGACGCCGTCGGCGGCGAGTTTTCCGGATGGGGTGGAGGTCGTCGGCGGCGACCTGTTGGACCCGCCGTCTCTGGAGGCGTCGCTGACCGGCATCGAGAGCATCTACCTGTTCCCGGTCGGACGGATGGCGCGTGACGTTGTCGCCACTGCGAAGCGAGCCGGCGTGCGGCGCATCGTCGTGCTGTCCGGGGCGCTGGCCGACACCGACGACAGCGAGGACGGGTACCTGGCGGTCGAGCGTGCGGTCGAGGACTCCGGTGTGGCGTGGACGCACGTCCGGCCAGGCGAGTTTGCCGCCAACTGGCTGGACTGGGCTCCGGCCATCAAGACGGGCCGAGTGGTCCGCCGGCCATACGGCGCTGCGGTGACCCAACCCACCCACGAGGCGGACGCCGCCGCAGTTGCTGCGACGGTTCTCGTCGAGGACGGCCACGCCGGCCGGACCTACACCTTGGCCGGCCCCGAGGCGCTCACCGTTGTCGCGCAGGTGGCCGCGATCGGCACGGCGATCGGGGCCACGGTGCGGTTCGAGGAGCTCGATCCGGTCGAGGCCCGGGCCGAGTGGATCGGCAACGGATACCCGGAGACGTTCGTCGACTGGATCTTCACGCTGTGGGCGGAGTCTGCGCGTGACCCCGCGCCGACCAACCAGGAGTGGGCAGAGACCGTGCCGCGCCTGACCGGCCGACCCGCGCGGACTTTCGCGCGATGGGCCACCGACCACGCGGCCTCGTTCCGTTAGACCGTCGGCTGTCTCGCAACTAGCTGGTCAGCGATACACGTAGATCCGCTCGCCGATGGTCAGTTTCGACCAAAGCCGGTTCATCGCCGCCATCGTCACGCGGACACAGCCGTGGCTGGCCGCGTACGTCGGCACCGACCGGCTGCCGTGCACGGCGTAGCCGCCGGTAAAGTAGTACGGCCGCCAGAGCAGTCCCAGCGGGGCGTTGCGCCAGCCGTTGATCCGGCGGGAGAACCTGTAGCTTCCCGTCACGGTCGGCGTGGAGGGTTTGCCGGGCGAGGCGTCGACGATCCTCGTCACCTTCCCGTTCTTCGTCAGGTACACGACTCGGACGGTCAGGTTCACCTCGACGGCAGCGGCCGAGAGCCGGTGCCGTGGCGCCGGCACCTTGGGTGCCGCGAGCTTGGCCCACGTACCCGGGCCGACGACCCCGTCAACGCCGATGCGCTGGACCTTCTGAAACGCGTACACCGCGTGCAGCGTGTCGTTGCCGAAGACGCCGTCTACCGACCCCACGTCGTAGTGCAGGGCGGCGAGGCGTTGCTGAAGGCGGGTCACCTGCACCCCTCGCGAGCCGTTCCGGAGGGTGGGATGAGCCGCGGTGACGGTGACCGCCGTGGTCAGTGACCGAGTGGTCGCCGCCTGGGCGGCGGACGCCGGCATGGCCAGACCGGCGAGGCCCCCGGACAGGACAGCGACGACCGCCACGGCCCGCCGACAGGTATGTGGCCGAGTGTGGAGTGCTGTGACGCCCACGTCGATCGCCCCCTTGGAAGACGGCCACATCTGGGGCCCATCTCTACCTGAGACGTTAGAAGACAGGCGAAAGGTGCACAAGGGCTTACGTCCTCGGGTCGGGACGCTTGCAGCCGGTCTGAGGCCGACTGCTGCGGACGTTGCAGACGTCGCGAAACTACTGCGCGTGCAGTAGTCACCGATCATCCGCCGGTGGGATCCGCTCCACTGCGACCCTCGGTTAGGGTGCGCGCATGAGCACAGGACGGTTCGGTGTTCGCACCGGCGTCAGGGACTGGGCCGTCGCCGTGGGCGTGGCCGCGACGCTGGTAGTCGCCGGATTGTCCGAGCAGAACTCCGCCGGGAGCCTCGACCTGCTCGGCTACGCGCTGTTGGCGGCCGGCGGCCTGGCATTGGCCGCCGGCCGCCGAGCGCCGGTTTCCGTCCTGGTCGTCACCGGGCTGTGTGCCCTGGGTTATCAGGCGGTGGGTTTCGACGTACCGGCCGTCGCGTACCTCTTCGCGGTGTACGCCGCGATGCGGTCGGGACACCACGTCATCACCGTGGCGGCATCCGTGACCCTGCTGGCCGCTCTCCCCCTGGCGGCTTTGGCCTCCCTGCACGACACCGGCGCGGCGTTCGCGCAGGCCCGAGGTGCCCTCGAGGTGGCCTGGGTGATCGCGGCCGGTGCCGCAGGGGAAGCACTGCGGCAGGCCGAGCGGCGGGCGGACGAAGCCGAACGCACCCGGGAGGAGACCGCGCGGCATCGCGCCGACGAGGAGCGACTGCACATTGCTCGGGAACTGCACGACTCGCTCATCCACCAGATCTCGATCATCAAGGTGCAATCCGAGGTTGCCGTCCACCTGGCCCGCCGCCGTGGCGAACAGGTCCCGGAGTCTCTGTTGGCGATCCAGCAGGCCGGCCGCGAGGCGAGCCGGGAACTGCGAGCCACCCTGGGGGCACTGCGTGACGACGACAAGGCCCCGCCGCATGGACTCGACGACGTCCCGGGACTGGTCGAGAGCGCCCGGATGACCGGCCTGGACGCGACGCTCACGATCGAAGGACAACGACACGACGTACCCGTCGCGGTGGGCCGGACCGTCTACCGGATCGTTCAGGAATCACTCACCAACATCGCCCGTCATGCCAGCGCCGCTACTGCGTCGGTCCGGATCGACTGCCGTTCGGACGCCCTGATCATCAGAGTCGACGACGACGGCAACGCCAAGCCGGACACCGCCTCGCCGCCGGGCGTGGGGCTGCTCGGGATGCGCGAGCGAGTCACCGCCCTCGGCGGCAATCTGTGCGCAGAACCGCGCGACGAGGGCGGATTCACTGTCCTGGCCGAGCTCCCCGTGGAGCGCACGGCATGATCCGTGTCCTGCTGGTCGACGACCAGCTGCTGCTGCGCAGCGGATTCCGCGCCCTCTTGGAGCTCGAAAGCGACATCGAAGTGGTGGCCGAGGCCGCCGACGGCAGGGAGGGCCTGGCGCTCGCGAAGCAACACGTGCCCGACATCGCGCTCATCGACATCCAGATGCCCGTCATTGACGGCATCGAGGCGACCCGGCTCATTGCCGCGGACCCGGCCCTGGCCGGGGTACACGTCGTCATCCTGACGAACTACGGCTTCGACGAGTACGTTTTTGACGCCCTGCGCGCTGGCGCGGCTGGCTTCCTCGTCAAAGACATTGTGCCGGAAGACTTTCTGCACGCCGTACGCGTCGCCGCCCGCGGCGACGCCCTGCTCGCCCCATCGATCACCCGCAAACTGATCGACCGGTACGTCACTCAGCCGCTCCACACCGGCGGCGTTACCGGGCTGGAAGCACTGACGAGCCGCGAACGCGAGGCCGTCACCCTCGTCGCCCAGGGCCTGTCCAATGACCAGATCGCCCACCGTATGGTCATCAGTCCGCTGACCGCCAAAACCCATATCAATCGGGCGATGACCAAGCTCCAAGCCCGCGACCGGGCCCAACTCGTGATCCTCGCCTACGAATCCGGCTTGGTAACACCGCACAGCCAGTGACCTCGACGACCCGGATGACCTACGCACCATTGGCGCGCCGTCACCTGTTCCTCTCGTCCCACCATCAATTCCGGGGACGGCGGCGTGAGGGTATCCAGCCCGGGAACCTGATCAAGGTGTGGTTCGGTCCGAACGGCGAGCCGGCTGGAACAGTTCGATGAGGTTGCCGGCCGGATCACGCAGCAGGATCTGACGTCCGCCAGGCCCGGCAACCACCTCGCCGGCGAAGGACAACCCAGCACCTCGGAGTCGGTCGATCTCGGCATCCAGGTCCTCGACGATCAGATGGATGCGATTACGCCCGGCGGCGGTGGCGTCCTCTGGAGTGGCCCGGGCGCCCGAACTGGCCGGCCCGGACAGCAACAGTCGCAGCGGGCCCCGGACCACGTCGGCGAAGGCAGGGGCCGGGCTGGTGTTCAGGGTGAAGCCGAGATGAGTGGTGTAGAAATTGACGGCCTTCTGGACGTCGTCGACGATGTAGCGAACGCTGGCGTACTGCTCGGATGTGGTCACAGTTGGACCTCCTTCAGGAGCGGATGGCAGTGAGGACAGGCAGCAGATGCCTGATCCGGGTATCGATCTCGGCCGCGGTCCGCCGGAAGGCGGAGTAGCTGCCCTGGTCGGCGTCGCCGGCGGCAGCGGGGTCGGGGATGCTCCAGTGCGCGCGGTGAGGACGGCCCGGGAAGTCGGGACAGGCCTCGCGGGCCTTGTCGCACAGACTGACCACGTAATCGAACAGGAGCCCGGTTACGGTGTCCATCGGCCGAGGGCGCTGGCTGCTGATGTCGATGCCGAAATCGTCCTGCAACACCCGCAAAGCGTTGCGGTGCAGGCGGGCCTTCGGCCGAGTGCCGGCGCTGATCACCGTGATCCGGTCACCGACTCGATGACTCAGCAGCGCCTCGGCGATCGGTGAACGTGCACTATTGCCCGTGCAGACGAACAGCACTCCCACACCGAGCAGATCCGTCGTGGCCGTACGTGGTGAAGACTCCGGGCGAAGCGCCGGGTGCAGCGCGGCACCCGTTTCACCCAGGCCAGCAGCACAGCGATCCAGATCCAGGTGGTAGTAGCTGTCGCGGCCGTCGAAACTACTCCGCCGGGCGGTGACCAGCCCGCCCTCACGCAGCAACCGCAGATGGTAGGACACCAGGTTCTGCGGCTCACCCACCAGCGTCGTCAGCTCTCTGACCCGGCAGTCGCTGCCGGCAAGTTCGCTCAGCAGCCGCCACCGCAACGGATGCGCAGCCAGCCGCACGAACGCCGGGGGCACTTCGCTCGACAACACCACGATCGAAAGGATACATCAAATGCGTTTGATGTGTTCGAAGGAGTTTTCCAGGTCGCCTGCCGAGCAGGTCGCCGCGAGTGGATCTGAAGCCGGTGTGGGATTTCCGCGTAGGCTGCTGTGCCTCACAGACTCCGCAGGGAGCTTCCGAACACCCAGGGGGAAAGCAATGATCACCGGCGCACACACAATCCTCTACAGCAATGCGGCGGAGGAGGTCCGCGCGTTTTTCCGCGATGTGCTGGAATTCCCCGCTGTGGATGCCGGTGGCGGCTGGTTGATCTTCGCCATGCCGCCGGCCGAGTTGGCCGTGCACCCCACCGACGGGCCGGACAAGCACGAGCTTTACCTGATGTGCGACGGCATCGAGGCGACGATGGCCGAACTGAACGACAAGGGAGTCGCCTGCTCGCCGGTGAGCGACCAAGGCTGGGGTCTGCTCACTTCGATCACCTTGCCCGGCGGCAGCCAGCTGGGTCTCTACCAGCCGAAGCACCCCATTCCCACCGCCCTCGATGCGGCAGAACGGCATTCGTAGCGGTCGGGCTCGTGCAGCCTCAGAGCCGGGATCTCAGCACGTCGACCTCGCAGCCTGGCGAGGACGGGTCGAAGCCGTGCTCGACCAGCCAGCGGACCGCCAGCAGGCTTCGCAACGACCACCACGCGCGGATCACCTCGAGGTCGACGTCGGTGCCGTAGCCGGCGACGACGTCGCCCAGGTGCTCCTCGTGTCCCAGCGTCAAAGTGGCGAGATCGAACAGGGCATCGCCCTGGCTCGCCTCGGACCAGTCGATCACGCCGGTGATCTCGTCACCGTCGACGAACACGTGGGTGACCTGCAGGTCGCCGTGCGTGAACACGGGTGTCCACAGCCGGAGCGCAGCCTCGGCACCCTGGCGGTTGCGTGTCACCACGTCGGTGGGAAGGACGTCGTTCGTGACGAGCCACGCGCATTCGCCGTCGAGGCGCGCTGCCAACTCGTCGAGGCTCCGACCGGGCCATGGCGGCAGCGGCGCGTCGTGCAGCATCCGTGCGGCGGCACCTGCCGCGGCCCACGCCGCCGCCGACGCGGTCGACGGCTCGCCGAGGCGGCCGAGTGCTGTTCCTGGCAGGGCAGCGAGCGCGAGCACGGGCGGCTTTCGCCACAGGACGTCCGGAGTCGGGATCGGCGCCATAGCCATCGCCTCGACCTCGATGTCGGTGTGCGTCTGATCGGCGTCGATCTTCAGGAACACGTCACCGACGCGCAGGGTCGCGCGCTCGTGATGGGCAACGACGACCTCAACCTCCGCCACGTTGGCCATCTTCGCGGGGATGACTATCGACGTCACCGGGTTTATCGCGTGCGAAGACATTTACCGCTGGCCAGACGGGTGCGACCGATACACATCGCCTATTGCGATTGACTTGATCGGAAACTATCGCTTTTGGCGATGCCACGTGGGGCCTAGCGTGGAGTTCATGACCGATCACCTTTCGAACGGCGAGACGTTCGTCGGGATCAGCGATGTCGAGCTGTGCGTCGAGACCTTCGGAAATCCCGCGAACCCGGCGGTCCTGCTCGTCGATGGTGCGGCCGCCTCGATGCTGTGGTGGGAAGCCGAACTGTGCGAACAGATCGCGCGCGGCGACCGGTTCGTGATCCGCTACGACAACCGGGACACCGGCAGATCCACCAGCTATCCGCCCGGCCGGCCGGGCTACACGTACACAGATCTCGCCGGAGACGCGCTCGGGATCCTGGACGCACTGAACGTTGAGCGCGCACACATCGTCTGCCGGTCCATGTCCGGTGGAATCGGGCTCATCGTCGGGGTGGAGCACCCCGACCGGGTCGCGTCCCTGACGTTCGTCTCCACCTCCACAGGCGAGGACGGCCTCCCGCCGCCGTCGGACGAGCTCACCAGCAACAACCCCGCCGACCCGGACCCGGCCGATTCTGCCGCGGTGGTGAACTTCGTCGTCGCGTCGGCAATGGCGTACTCGGGTGGCTCGCCCTACTTCGACGAGACCGCCGTGCGTGCGCTGGTCGAGCGGGACGTGGCCCGCACCCGAAACATCGCATCCGCCCTCGCCAACCACTACGCGATGAGCTTCGACGGGCGGTCCCGCGGTTTTGCCGACATCACCGCGCCGACCCTGGTGGTGCACGGGGACCGCGACCCGGTTTTCCCGCTCCCCCACGGGCAGGCGCTGCGTGACGCGATTCCCGGCGCGAAGCTGCTGATCCTGGAAGGCGCCGGGCACGACCCGCCGAGGCCGTTGTGGGACGTGTTCGTACCGGCACTGATCCAGCACACCGGAGGCGGCCGACCATGAACTCCGAGCCGGCCGCAGGTGAGCCCGGGACCAGGCACGCCGGCCTGTTCGACTACGACGCAGAGTTGCGCCTGCACAACGAACTCTTTCGCGCCGCCGCCCGCGTCGGCTCCGGTGACCGTGTGCTCGACATCGGCTGTGGCACGGGCCAGTCCACGCGCGAGGCCGCTCGCGCTGCCGTCATGGGAAGCGCGCTGGGCGTGGACCTCTCCGCACGAATGCTCGAACGAGCCCGTCAGCTCAGCGACGACCGGGGACTGCCCAACATCAGTTACCAGCAGGCGGATGCCCAGGTCCACAGCTTCCCACCGGCGCATTTCGACCTCTGTATCAGCAGGTTTGGGGCGATGTTCTTCGCCGACCCAGTCGCCGCGTTCACCAATATCGGGCGCGCTCTGCGCCCCGCCGCGCGCCTGGTGCTGCTGGTCTGGCAAGACCGTGACCGCAATGAATGGGCCACTGCGATCCGCCAGACCCTCACCGCCGCGGCGGCCACACCCGCTCCTCCCACCAGCGGTCCGGACCCATTCTCCCTCGCGGACCCGACCATCACGGAAGGCATCCTGACGGCGGCCGGCTTCGCGGACGTCAGCTTCACCGACGTGCACGAGCCCGTCTACTACGGCCCGGACAGCGCCTCCGCCTTCGATGCCGTGCTCCAGCTGTGGGAATTCAAAGACCTGCTTGCCAGCCTCGACGCCGTGACGGCCGATCAAGTGCGCGCGCGGCTACGCGCAACGCTCGCCGACCACACCACCGATGGTGGCGTGCACTTCGACTCGCGTGCCTGGATCATCACCGCCCGCCAAGTAGCCGTTCGATAGGTTCGATACCCGACCAGACACCCGGTCCGAATGCGTATCGTCGTGTTCAGTGGGTCCGTGAGGCTGAAGGTGCGCGACAGTTTCATGCGGATCGTCGACAGATCCGTTCATCGGGGGTCCGGGTGGCTAGACGTTCGGTAGGCAAGTCAGTGGAACCTGCGGTCAAGGGGCTCACGGTGACGGTCTTGGCCGTCACCTTCGGCCTCCCAGCGGCCCTGTCCGCGGGCGGTTGGGACGCTCTGAGTTCGTACTTGAAGGGAACCCCGGAGCCACAGTTCGAAGCGATTACGGATGGGCTCCGCCAGGCCTTGACTCGGTGGGCGGACTCCGAGCATCTGGCAGCGGAATCACTCCGAATTGGCCTGACTGAGGCGGAAATACTTATCCGCTTGCACGGCCTCACCCTCAGCGAGATCGTCGCTCTGGGGGCTGACTCCCAGCGGTCGGCGACGGAAACCCTGACCCGCGGCCGGCACCTGATCGCGGCTATGGACGAGCACGTGGAAGCGGTCTGCCGCCGGGTGGTCCAGGAGGTGTACGTCGTTCTGACCAAGACGAACGGCGGCCTTCCCGCATTGAAGGATGCGATGGACAAAGCGGCTCTGCAAGCTGCCCAGGAGGCCAGGACCGCTGCCGAAGGGGTGGTCAACCTACTGTTGGCGGCGGAGCGCCGGGAAAAATATGCCCTGGAGGATGCGCACGACCGCCGCGGGCGAGCAGCGGTCGAGGCAAGTGCAGCGGCAGTGCAGGCTCGTCGACATGCCGACGCCGAGAGAGAAGATTTTGTGGAGAGCCGACTGCTCTCCAAGGCGAGGAAAATGATCGCCGAGAATTGGGCCCAGCGCGTGGGGCAGCACAGAACGGAGCTGATCTCCTTCGCCAGCGCTTTCCCAGAACTCTCGAGATTCGCCACCCGGCTAGGGGCTATACCGCTCGACCAGAACTTCGGGGGAATTCGCCACCAATTGTCGAAGCTTGAGCTCCCAGCCATCGCCGGACAGATCCGGTTCCTGGAAAGGACGGCCCGTAGTGGCGGATCGTCAGGCCGTTCCACCGTAATGCCCGCCCTGCGGGCTGCCCACTGGCTCCGCGACCAAGCCGAGAGTCCCAGCTATCAATGGATAGTTCCGATCATCGGCGACTGGGGCTCGGGCAAGAGCCGACTGCTGGACAGCCTCGGGGAAGGGCTGGTGAGAAATGGCGACCGCATCCTTTACCTCCAACCTGACCCGCACAAGAGTTTACGCGATCAGGTCATCGCTCAAGCCGCCGACGAATGGGGAGCCACCTTCGCCAGCTACCGGGAGTTCCTCGAGTGGAGCCCGGCCGAGGGCTCTGCTGCCCGGACAATCATCATCCTGGACGATCTTGAGCTAGCGGCCCGCCGAAATGAGCAGGTGTTGGATGAACTTCGCCGACTCGTGGCCCAGAACACGGAACACCCGTGCGTGCGTTGGGTTGTCGCCGCCGACAGTATGCGTTACGACTCCTTGCAAGCACACGGCTTGATTGACTTCTGGAAAGCCTACGGCGCGGTCTCCTCCACGAATGACGGTGTCATCGTCGTCTCCGGCTGGATCGAGACTCATGAGACCAATCGAAAGAGCAAGCTGGGCTTGTCCCTG
>Ga0307513_10003140_pt1 | contig 22565 bp, 18 predicted proteins | sample 15_EM_MG_FD_202174 | JGI IMG/M metagenome (GOLD analysis project Ga0307513, IMG submission 202174) | Populus trichocarpa ectomycorrhiza microbial communities from riparian zone in the Pacific Northwest, United States - 15_EM | ecosystem: Host-associated > Plants > Roots > Unclassified | place... | reverse complement strand
CCCGCGTGCAGGCCCAGCTTTCCCGGGCGTCCCTTCGGCACGCGCCGGTAGACCAGCACGGTCGGCGGGCCGCCGGCCGCGTCCGGCACCGGGACCTTGTACGTCTTCGGCGGGTGGCCGGTCGGCCCGAGCAGGATGGGCAGCACACGGCCGTCCAGGGGGCCGCCCTCGAAGGCGGTGTCTTGGCTCTTCACGCGATCAGTTTCCGGTATCCGCGTTCAAGGTGTCGCGTACGACGGCCGCCGTCTGCGGGTCTCGGCCGGCCGTCACCGTCAGCACCGCCGTGAACTGCTCCACCAGCCAGTCCCGCAGCTCGTCCACCGGCGGCTCCTTGTCCTCGTCCAGCCAGATCAGCGAGGCCGCCTCGACCGCGGTGATCCACATCCGTACGGTCATCCGGAGCCGGGGGCTGGGGTCTGTCACCCCGAGATGACTGAGGATGTGCTCGGCGGCGGTACGGCGGACCCGGTCCACTATGGCCGTCGTACGGGACGTCTCGACGACGCTGCCGCCCTGGAGGAGGGCGCTGAAGCCGGCGTCGTGCTCGTCGACGAAGGTGAGGTAGCGGTCGAGGGCGCGGGAGAGGCGGTCGGGGAGCGGGCCCTGTGGGGGTTCGTCGAAGCAGAGTTCGAGTTCCTCGGCGGCGGAGCGGAGTGCTGCCTCGTACAGCTGCTGCTTGCCGCCGGGGAAGTAGCGGTACACGAGGGGGCGGGAGACTCCGGCGGCCTCTGCTACGTCGTCCAGGGAGACCTCTTCGGGGGTGCGGTGGGCGAAGAGGGTGAGGGCGGCTTCGAGGAGCTGGCTGCGCCGCTCCTCGACGTTCAGACGGCGGTAGGCGGGGGCGGCAGGGGGCATGTGTGCAGGGTAGTCGGGCGGTTCGTCGTCTGCGGCGCCGTCGTGGCTGGTCGCGCAGTTCCCCGCGCCCCTGAAGACCCCGCCCGTCCCGTAGTCGTTCGGCTGCGGGTCGGTGGGGGTTGCTCGCGCAGTTCCTCGCGCCCCTAAGGGGCCCGGCCCTGCGGGCCGAAAAGCATGGGGCGCAGCCCCTGCTTTTCAGGGGCGCGGGGAACTGCGCGACCAGCCCCCACCGGGCCGCACTGTGAATTCAAGCCAGCAGCCCCGAGGCCCTCCACAGCCGCCGCCCGGGACCCCGTAGCACCCCGATGTCGTCCAGGAAGTCCGTCAGTTTCTTCGCGCCGGTCTGCATGACCTCCCGCCGATGCCCGCTCGCCCGCACCTGCGCCACTGCCTCCGCCGTGTTCAGCCCCACGTTCGCGTACACGTCCGGGTTGACGAAGGCGACCGAGAAGACGCGGGCGAACTCGCCGGACGTGACGCGGGTGAAGCCCTGGGACCATCTCGGGGCCGTCACCATCTGACGGCGGAGTTCCTCGCGGGCGTAGCGGACGTGGCGGGACTCCTCCACCACGTGGATCCGGGTCACGCCCCTGATCAGCGGCTGGACCCGCTCGTCAGGGAACGTCAGGCGCTGCATCCAGTCGAGGACCTCCTCGCCGAGCAGCGTCGCCGTGAAGGAACCGGGCGTCGTGGACACCGTCTTGAAGAACCGGCCCAGGTTCTGGTGGAGGCGGCTGACCGGGTAGTACGGCGTGCCGCCCCTGCTGATCAGCCGGGCGAACATCTTCGAGTGCCGGCACTCGTCCTCGATCTCCGTCAACGCGTAGCGGACGTGCGCGCTCGTCGCCGCCTTGTCGTAGATGTGCCGTACGAGGAGCTGCATCAGGATGATCTCGAACCAGATGCCGAGCGAGGCGAGCGCCGCCGACTCGTGCCGGGAGAGCAGGATGCGCTGCTCCTCGCTCATCCGCTTCCACAGCGGAGTGCCGTACAGGGAGACCAGCTCGGGCGGCCAGAACCACTTGCCGTCCTCGAAGGGGGCGTCCCAGTCCAGCTCCTTGTCGGGGTCGAAGGAGTGCTTGGCGGACGCTTCGAGGAGCCGTTCGGCCACTTGTTCCCGGTCCTTGAGCACGCCCAGCGCGTCGCGGAGTATCTCGGCTTCCGTCACTGTCGTCACACTCTTATGAGACCGCTTGTCAGCAAGCCGGTCAATCCCCTGGGAGCTACTTACGCGTAGCTTTTCGCGTGGCCGTACGAGTGGCTTTATGTGGGGCTTATGGAGTCACCCAAGTGCAGTAGCGTGCGTGGCGTGTCCACGACTCCGCCGCCCCAGCCGCCCGACAACCCCTACGGCCCGCCCCCGACTTCGGGGCCCTATGGCCAGCAGCCGTATCCGGGCCCGCCTCCGGGGCCGTACGGGCAGCAGCCGCCGCCCCCGTTCCCCTACGGGCAGCAGCCGGCCTGGGGTGCGCCGCCCCCGCCACCGAAGAAGAGTCGGCTCGGGCTGATCCTCGGCATCGTCGGCGGTGTCGTCGTGCTGGTCGTGGCGGGGGTGGCCGCGCTCCTCTGGATCGGGGTGAAGTCCGACACCGGGTTCCCCGAGGCCGAGTACAAGCTGACGCTGCCGCAGAAGGTGCTCGACGAGAAGTACGAGCTGGCCGGTGACCTCTCCGGTGCCGAGGGGCAGGCCATCGAGGAGGAGGCCGACGGTGCCTGGGACGCCCGGGACACCAAGGCCGTGGTCGGGCAGTACAGCCTCGGTGGCGATCAGGCGCAGGGCACGTTGGTGATCTCGGGCATGTACGGGCGGTTCAAGAACACGGACCTTGCGCGCGACAACATGATGGAGGGGGCGGCCGGTGGTGAGGGTGCCAAGGTCGCCGTGAAGCCCAAGGACTTCAAGCCGGCGGGTTCTGATGTCACCGTCACCTGCGAGGTGCTTGTCCAGACGCAGCTCGGTACGGAGGTCACCATTCCTGTCTGTGGCTGGGTGGACGGGAACACCGGGGCGTCGATTGCCGAGATCACGGCTGAGACGGTTACGAAGAAGCCGACGGAGGTGGATTTGGCGGCGGCAGCGGAGACTGCCGTCAAGATCCGGGGTGAGATCAGGAAGCCGATCGGCTGAGTCCGACTCCGTCGGTTGGCCGGGGTGCCTGGCTGCGGGCCCGGTGGGGGCTGGGTCGCGCAGTTCCTCGCGCCCCTGAAAACCCCCGCCCAGCCTGCGGGCATGCGTGCCGCTAGGGGCGGCACGGGTGGGCGCAGGCGGCACCCCGCACAGCGCCGGGCTGCGCGACCCACCCCCCAAGCACCCCCCGGGTCTCAGCTGTCGAGCACCGCCTGCATCACCGCGCGGGCGATCGGTGCCGCCACCCCACCCCCGCTGATGTCCGTGCGGTCGGTTGAGGCGTCCTCGACGACCACTGCGACGGCGACCGACGGTTCGACGTCTCGTTCGCCCTGGGCCCAGGAGACGAACCAGGCGTACGGCGTGCCGGAGTTGCCGATGCCGTGCTGGGCGGTGCCGGTCTTGCCGCCGACCACCGCGCCGGGGATCGCCGCGTTCCTGCCGGTGCCCCGCTCCACCACGTCCCGCATCAGCTCCCGCATCCGTACGGCGGTCGACGGATGCATCGCCCGGTGTTGGCGGCGTACGCCCGATGCCGCAACTGTCGTGCCGTGAGCCGTTGTTGTGCGCTCCACCAGGTACGGGGACGGCACCTGGCCGCCGGCCGCCACCGCCGCCGCGACCATCGCCATCTGCAACGGCGTCGCCCGCGTGTTGTACTGGCCGATCGCGGACAGTGCCAACTGCGCCTTGTCCATGTCCGTGTCGAAGGTGCTTGGTGCTACCGAGAACGGGATGCGCAGCCCCGCGTCGTTGAAGCCGAAGCCGTCCGCCGTCGCCGCCAGGTCGGCGACGCCCACGTCCACGCCCAGCTTCGCGAAGACGGTGTTGCAGGACCAGGTGAACGCCTCCCGCAGCGAGACGTCCGCACAGCCGTCGCCCTCGTTCGTCAGCCTGGTTGAGGTGCCGGGGAGGCGGTACGGGTCGGGGGAGTGGGTCCGCTCGTCCAGGTCGGTGATCACGCCTGCTTCCAGAGCCGCAGCCGCCGTCACCACCTTGAACGTCGAACCCGGCGGATATGTCTGCCGTACCGCCCGGTTGAGCATCGGCTTGTCCGGGTCGTCGTTCAGGCGCCGCCAACTCCGTTCCACGGAACGCCCGTTGCCGGAGAGCGCGGTGGGGTCGTAGGAGGGCGTGGAGACCAGGGCCAGGATGCGGCCCGTGGAGGGTTCCAGCGCCGCCACCGCGCCCTTGCGTCCGCCCAGGCCCTTGTAAGCGGCTCGTTGGGCGAGTGGGTTGATGGTGGTCACCACCTTGCCGCCGGGGTTCTGTGCCCGCGTCACGTCGTTCCACAGGGGGAACGGGGAGAGCATCGGGTCGGTCCCCGACAGGATGCCGTCCTCCGCGTGCTCCAGGAACGTCGTGCCGTACACCTGGGAGGCGAAGCCGGTGATCGGGGCGTACAACGGGCCGTCCCTGTACGTCCGTTCGTAGCGGAGCTGCTGCCCGGTGTCCGTGGAACCGGTGACCGGCCGTTCGCCGACCAGGATGGCGCCGCGCGGCTGGCCGTAACGGGCGATCACCTGGCGGCGGTTGGCCGGGTTGTCGTCGTACCGCTCAGCCTGGACGACCTGGACGCGGGTGATGTTGACGAGGAGGGCGAGGAGCAGCAGGGCGCAGAAGACGGCGGCGTGCTTGATGCAGCGCGTCATCGGGCGCGCGTTTCTCTTCATGGCGTGGGACGCCCGTCGCCGTCGTACCCTCGCCTGGCCGAGTCGCTGATCCGGATCAGCAGCGCCACGATGGTCCAGTTGGTGACCACGGACGAGCCCCCTTGCGCGAGGAACGGCATTGCCATGCCGGTGAGCGGGATCAGGCCGGAGACGCCGCCCGCGATGACGAACACCTGGAGCGCCACGATCGAGGAGAGGCCGACGGCGAGCAGGCGGCCGAAGGGGTCGCGGAGGGAGAGGCCGGCGCGGTAGCCGCGCTCCACCAGGAGGGCGTACAGGATGACGATCGCGGAGAGGCCGGCCAGGCCCAGTTCCTCGCCCGCCGTCGCCAGGATGAAGTCCGACTTGGCCGCGAAGCCGATCAGGATCGAGTGGCCGAGACCGAGGCCGGTGCCGAGGATGCCGCCCTCAGCGAACGCGAACAGCGACTGGGAGAGCTGGTTGGGGCCCTGGCCGGCCTCGATCGTCGCGAACGGGTGCAGCCAGTCCTCGACCCGGCTGTGGACGTGCGGTTCGAGGGTGCCGACGGCGAAGGCGCCCAGCGCGGCCAGCGTCAGCCCGACCGCGATCCAGCCGGTGCGGCCCGTGGCGACGTACAGCATGACCACGAAGAGGCCGAAGAAGAGGAGCGAGGTGCCGAGGTCGCGCTCCAGGATCAGTACGCCGACGCTGATCAGCCAGATCGCGACGATCGGGCCGAGGACGCGCCCGGTGGGCAGTTGGAGCCGGTTGAACCGCCAGATCCGGCGGCCGGTGTACGCGAGCGCCTTGCGGTTGGCGGCGAGGTACGCGGCGAAGAAGACCGCGAGCAGCACCTTCGCGAACTCGCCCGGCTGGATGGAGAATCCGGCGATCCGGATCCAGATCCGGGCCCCGTTCACGGAGGGGAAGAAGATCGGGAGGGTGAGGAGGACCAGTGCGGCGGCTACGCACACGTACGCGTAGCGCTGGAGGACCCTGTGGTCGCGCAGCAGGACGACGACCACGATGAACAGGGCCACGCCGACCGTGGACCAGACGAGTTGGGTGGGCGCGGCCCGGTGTCCCGGTGTCTCCAGGTCCAGCCGGTAGATGAGGACCAGGCCGAGGCCGTTGAGCAGCACGCCGATCGGGAGCAGGAGCGGGTCGGCGCAGGGGGCGCACCGGCGCACCGCGTGATGGGCGTGGAGGGCGAGCACACCGAGCCCGGCGCCGTAGCCGGCGGCGCCGGGCGGGAGGGTGCCGTTCTTCGCGAGGCCGACGTCGCAGTAGCCGTACACGGAGAGGAGGACGGCTACGACGATCAGGACCAGCTCGATGCCACGGCGCCGGGGGACGCGCGGGGCGGGAGCGGAGGGATCGGCGGGCTCCGAGAGCCAGGGCTCCGGGGATTCCTCGTACTCCGCCGCCACGGTGGTTCCGGGCTTCGTCATGTCCGGAACTTACCCAAAGTTCACGGAATGTTGTGTGATGCGGCCTATGTGTGCCGGGTCAGCAGAAGCGCGGCGCGGCGCCGATGTTGTCGATGTAGCGGGCGGCGCCCCAGGCCCAGGTGCCGTCCGTGAGGAGGTACCAGAGCGAGTTGCCGTCGACGTTCTCGCCGCCGACCTTGCAGTAGATGTTGACGATCGCGCCCTGCGGGACGACCCGGATGATCGCGCTGCCACGGTTCGGCGCGCTGCGCAGCCGCAGTCCGCCGTTGGCGGTGACGACCCCCTGGTAGGGCCCGGAGCTGCTGGTGCTGGAGTTGCCACTGTTGTGCTGGCCCCAGTCGCCGTTGCCGCTCTGCTGGCTGCTGCTCTGCTGGTTGCTGTTCCCCTGGTTCCAGGTGCCGGTGCCGGTGCCGGTGCCGGTGTTGCTGTTCGGGTTCGGGGTGGGGTTCTGGCCCTGGTTCTGATTGCTCTGCTGCTGTTGCTGCGGGTTCTGCTGTTGCGGCTGCTGGGTCTGCTGTTGCTGCTGGTTCCAGCTGGTGCCCCAGTCGTCGTCGGCGGGGCTCGCGAGTGCCGGGGTGACGGCGCAGACGGAGAGCGCGGTGGCGGCAGCGGTTATGCCGAGGCGGGTGAGGGTGGTCCGCGATGTCATGTTGGCTCCTTTGCCGGGGGCAGAGCTGACTACCCGCCACGCTAGGAGCGGCTCGTGTAAGACGCCCGTCACGCTGGGCCGTTGGTGGCAAGCCCCCGTGATTCGGCCAGCGTGAGCGTCGCCAGCGCGCCCCCGCCCTCCCCCTCCGGCACGTTGGCGAAGGTCAGCCGGGCGCCCAGCACCTCCGCCTGGCCCAACGCGATCGTCAGGCCGAGCCCGTGCCCGGTCGCCCCGCCCTCCGTACGGAACCGCTGCGGCCCGTGCTCCACCAGGTACTCCGGATAGCCGTCCCCGTGGTCCCGTACGGTCACGACCGGACCGTCGAGGGTCAGCGTCACGGGCGTACGGCCGTGCCGGTGGGCGTTGGCGACCAGGTTCCCGAGCACCCGTTCGAGCCGGCGCCGGTCGGTGTCGACGCGGGCGTCACGGACGACGACGATCTCCGTGTCGGCTCCGGCGGTACCGGAGGTCCCCGAGGCCCGGACGACCCTGACGACCCGTTCGGCGAGGGCGCCGAGCGGCTCGGTGTCCAGCTCCAGGCGCTCCTGCTCCTTGCCCGTGTCGAGGCGGGAGATTTCGAGCAGGTCCTCGGTGAGCGTGCGCAGCGCGGCGACCCGGTCCCTGACCAGCTCGGTCGGCCGCCCGGGCGGCAGCAGTTCGGCCGCCGCGTGCAGTCCGGTGAGCGGGGTGCGCAGTTCGTGCGCGACATCGGCGGTGAAGCGCTGCTCGCTGAGGAGCTTGCGTTGCAGCGAGGCGGCCATCGTGTCGAGGGCGGCGGCGACGGCGGCGACCTCGTCAGGCGGACGGTTCGGGTCCTGCGTACGGGCGTCGCCGACACGGGCGTCCAGGTCGCCGGCGCTGATGCGGCGGGCCACCTGGGCGGTCGCGTGCAGCCTGCGGGTCACCCGGGTCACCGCGACCGCGCCGACCAGCAGCGTCGCGCCGATGGCGAGGCCCGACGACCACAGGATGGCCCGGTCGAGGCCCTCGATCGTGCGGGCGCTCTGCGAGTAGTCGAGCGCCACGGCGAGCGCGTGCCCGCCGTCGGCAGGCCCGGCCGCCCACATCGTCGGGACCCCGTCGTGGTCGGTGACCATCGTGCCGCGTTCCCCGGCCGCCGCGAGGGCCCGCAGGGACTCCGGCAGCCCGTCGGGATCGATGCCGGTGTTCGGCCGCAGCGCGTCCCCCGCCTCGTACGCGGCGGTGGCTTCCACCAGCCGGGACAGGGCGCGGTCGCGGGCCTGGTCGACGGTCTGGTGGGTCACCGAGACATGCACGAGGACGCCGAGCAGGGCGGCGAGGGCGCAGCACATGACGGTGATGAACAGCGCGGCCTTGACGGCGAGGGTGCCTGCCCAGCCGGGCAGCGCGACCCTCATCGGGCGCTCGCGGAGGACGAGGGCACGGGGCCGGGGGTGCGCTGGGGTTTGCCCGTACGGAGGAACTCGTCCCGGGTGAGGAGCATCGCCTTCTGGTCGGCGTCCCAGGTCCACTGGGTGCGGTACTCGTACCCCGGGATCTGCGAGGGCGAGCGGATGATCACGGCCCGGCCGGCCAGCTCCACGGCGGTCACGGCGTCGTCGTTCGCCATGATCTGCACGAGCCTGTGCCGCTGGAAGGTGTACACGCGTACGGCCGTCCCGTTGCCCGGCAGCAGCCGGAAACCGAGGGCCATGTCGTCGCGGCCGTCGCCGGTGAGGTCGCGGTAGTAGGCCTTGAGGACGGGACAGGTGCCGCTGCCGCTGCCGGAACCGCTGCCGGTACTGCCCCCGCGCCCGCAGGCCGCCATCCCGTCGGCCGTCCCGGCGTACGGGGAGTTGTCGGCGGTGTACATGTCGGGGTGGGCGGCGATCTCCGCCCGTACGACGGCCACCGGGTCGATCATGTGGATGTCGTCGCCGGGGGCGGTGACGCCCTTGACGGTCTCGGTCTCGGCCTCGCCGTAGTCCCAGGCGGGGCTGGAGGCGGCGGGCAGCTCGGGCCAGAGCCGGGCGGGGCTGACGGCGATGGCGGTGGGCCCGGCGCCGCGCAGCTCACCGGCGTCGCCGCAGGCGGAGGTGGCGAGTGCCAGGGTGAGGGTGAGGGCGGCGAGGGAGACGCGTGAGGTGCGGCTGGGAGTCACGGCACTCCTGCGTCCGGGCCGGTGGAAAGGGGTTGGTGGGCGAGGGCGTATCAGTCACCTCGTACGCCACACCCTATTCGCAGAGAGGCCGTACCCGCCGTGCGGGTTGCTCCGCCCGTCCCGTTACTCCGCCAGTTCCTCCAGCAGGCGGGCCGTGGACAGACCCGTCCGCAGATACTCCACGAACAGTTCGTTGTGCAGGGCCCAGGGGGAGCGGCGGGACCTGATGAGACGGATCGCCTCCTCGGTGTCGTGCCCGTCCCGGACGAGGGAGTGCGCGACGACGAGCCCCGAGCGGTTGTAGCCGCTGTAGCAGCGCACGAGCACCTTGCGCCCGTCCTCCAGCGCGGCACACACGGCCTCCGCGAGCCGGATCACACCGGCCAGCTGGGTCCCGTCGAGCGGCCCGTCCGGAACGGGCCACACATGATGCTCGACACCGGGATCGGGCCCGTGCCCGGGCAGCTTCAGAAGGGTGATGACCAGGTCGAACTCATCGTGCACGACGGCGAATTCAAGCTCCCCGGAGCGGTTGACGAACTCGTGCCCACCCATCCACAACCCGGGCACGATCTCGCTCCACCGCTCACCCGGAGCCGGTACGTCGGGCTGCTTCCTGCGGGTCCGCAACTGTGCCGCCTCCCCCACTCGGGCCCCACTCGGCCACCCAACTCTCCCCAAAGGTAACCGGCTTCTTGCCCCGGCAGCACCCCGCCTGTTCCCATGGTCATGCGGGGAATGGGGTGATGGTGGATGAGCGGACTGCGCGTCGTACCGGCCTGGCGTCAGGGTCATGAGCGGCTGTATGTGTGCATGACGGACGGACGGAACATCGCCTGGTACGACCGTGAGTCGTCCCGGGTCAACCTGCTGAGCGAGGATCTCAGAGGGGACGTACTGGAAGCCCTGGGCCCGTTCCTGACGGGCCCGGTGACGGTGGGACCGCCCCCGGTCCCGACCCCGGCGGAAATGGCCCGCCTCTCCCTCCACCCCGACGACGACCTGGCCCCGAACCGTCCAGGCGAGGCCCTCCAGATCGCCCTGGACCGCGACCCGGGCCCGTCCCACCGCCTCCGCCCCGACCCTCGCCGACGGGCTCTGACGGCGGAACAGGCGGTGGGCGAGGCCCTGGAGGCGTTGGAGGGCGCGGGCTGGCACACCCTGCACTCGCTCCCGCTCCCGGGCGGCGACCGGATCCACCACCTGGTGATCGGCCCGGGCGGCCTGTTCGCGGTGCACACGCTGTACGCCCGTAAACAACGGGTCCATGTGGCCGACCCGATGGTGTCGTTGGGCCGCAAGGATCCCCGCCCCCTCCTGCACCGGGTGCGCTCGGACGCCGACCGGGCCTCGTACGCCCTGACGGCCGAGGTCCACCCGATCCTGGCCCTGGCGGGCCCGGCCGACCTCACGGTGACGGTTCCGCTGCGGGAGGTCAGGGTTCTCCAGGACACGGATCTGTCGGGGCTGGCGCGACTGGGGGGCGTACTCAAGCCGGCGGATGTGGAGGCGCTGCATGCGGTGGCTCGGGATCGGGGGACCTGGGGGCGGGTGTAGGCGCGCTGGGCAAGAAGCAGACATCGCGGGGTGCTCGTCAGCAGGCCGGACGGTCCTTGTATACGTCGCGTATACTGCGCCCATGTCCGACGTCATGATCCGTGTGCCTGCCGAAGTCCGTGATCAGCTCGCCGCCGTGGCTGAGGCGAGGGGGACCAGTCTGCGTGCCCTCATGCAGGAGATAGCCGCTCAGACGCTGACTCCCGAGCAGATCGAGGCGAGGGCCGAGCGCACCCGTGCCCTGCTCGCCGAGCGGTTCGGTCACTATGTGACGGATGAGGAGTCCGCCGAGATGCGGCGCAGGATGCGTGAGGCATCCGCCGCTCATCGGGCTGCTCTTGCGGGGGAAGGGGAGTCCTCCCGTTGAGCCAGGTCGAACACTACGTTCTCGATACGTCGACACTGCTGGCCTTGGGAGGCGACAAGCAGGTCTCCGGTCTTGTTCACGCCGCGGCCGGGAGCGAGGACGTACGTCTCTGGGTGCCTGTGCTGTGCATGCTGAAGGCCGAGCGTGAGCGTGCCGGGATCGTCGGGCATGTCGGGTTGCTGGTCGACGTGCTCCGTGTCGTTGACGACGACTGTGCGATGGCCGTGACCATCGCCGAACTGTGCCGTAGCGGTGTCGACTTCGGCGTCGCCGCCGCCGTGCATGTCGCGCGGCCGAACCTCACGCTGATGGAGGGCGCCCTGGTGGCCACGGTTGCGCCGGAAGGTTATGGCGGTCTCGGGGTCGGGGTCATGGATCTGAATCGCTGAGGGGGGCGGGGGGAGAGTGAGGGATGTCTCGGGTCATGGTGGCAGTAGGGGGGCCAGCAGCTCTCCGTACAGGTCGAGCCGGGACGCGATGTCCCCGGCCCGGAACGTGAGTTCGGCCGCGTCCGTGCACCCCGCCACCTCCTCCCACGTCACCGGCGTCGACGCCGTCGGTTCCGTGCCCGCTCTCAGGGTGTACGGCGTCGCCGTGGTCTTGCGGGCCGCGTTCTGGCTGTAGTCGACGAAGACCTTTCCCGGGCGCAGGCTGCGGGTCATACGGTGGACGACCAGGTGGGGGAGGGTGTGCTCCGCCTCGACCGCCAGGGTCTTCGCGTACGCCGTGACCTCCCTGGAAGGGGTCCGTTCCGTCAGGGGTGCCAGTACGTGCAGGCCCTTCGAGCCGGACGTCTTCGCGTACGCCTCCACCCCGTCCGCCGCCAGCCGCTCCCGCAGCCACAGTGCGACCTCGCAGCACTCCACGATCGTCGCCGGGTGCCCGGGGTCCAGGTCCAGGACCAGGCGGTCGGCCTCGCCGGGGGCGTCGATCAGCCACTGCGGGGTGTGGAACTCCGTCACCAGGTTCGCCGCCCACATCAGCGATGGCAGGTCCTGGATCAGGACCATGCGCGCCGGGCCCTCCGAGCGCGGGACCTCCGCCGTCGTCACCCAGTCGGGCGTGCCCGGCGGGACGTTCTTGGCGAAGAAGACCTGGCCGTCGGGGCCGTCCGGGTAGCGGAGGAAGGAGAGTGGGCGGTCGTGGAGGTGGGGGAGGAGGGCGTTCGCCGTGGTCGCGTAGTAGTGGAGCAGCTCGCCCTTGGTGAAGCCGGTCGCCGGGTGGATCACCTTCTCCAGGTTGGAGAGGGCCACCCTTCGCCCCTCCACCTCCGTGATCGGCGTCATACGATGAGAATCCCACGAAAGTAGGGCAAAAGGACAAAGGGGCGAAGTGGTCCCGGACGGTCGGAGGAAGGGTTCCCTCGTGCGATCCATATGGAACGGCGCCATCTCCTTCGGGCTGGTCAGCATCCCGATCAAGCTCGTGAACGCCACCGAGAGCCACGCGATCTCCTTCCGGCAGGTCCACGTCGAGGACGGCGGGCGCATCCGGTACCGCAAGTTCTGCGAGCTGGAGGACCGTGAGGTCGAGAGTGCGGAGATCGGCAAGGCGTACGAGGGTGCCGACGGGGCGATGATCCCGATCACCGACGAGGATCTGGGGTCGCTGCCCCTGCCCACCGCCAAGACCATCGAGATCGTCGCCTTCGTGCCGGCCGACCGGATCGACCCGCTTCAGATGGACGCCGCCTACTACCTCTCCGCGAACGGCGTCCCGGCCGCCAAGCCCTACACCCTGCTGCGCGAGGCGCTGAAGCGCAGCCAGAAGGTCGCCATCGCCAAGTTCGCGCTCCGGGGACGGGAACGGCTCGGCATGCTCCGGGTCGTCGACGACGTCATCGCCATGCACGGACTGCTCTGGCCCGACGAGATCCGGGCCACGGACGGTGTCGCGCCGGACGCGAGCGTCACCGTGCGGGACCAGGAACTCGATCTCGCCGACGCCCTCATGGCCACCCTCGGCGAGGTCGACCTCGCCGACCTCCACGACGACTACCGCGAAGCCGTCGAGGAACTCATCGCCGCGAAGGCCTCCGGCGAGGAGGCTCCGCACGCCCCGGCGCCGACCGGTGGCGGCAAGGTGCTCGACCTGATGGCCGCCCTGGAGAAGAGCGTCCGCGAGGCCAAGGAGTCGCGCGGCGAGCAGGAGAAGTCGGCGGAGGGGGAGGTCCAACCCCTGCGGGGGCGTCGGACACCTTCCAAGGCAGCCCCCAAGGCCGACGCAGGGAAGAAGTCGACCTCCACAGCGAAGAAGACCACCGCCAAGAAGACCACCACCGCCAACAAGTCGACCAGCGCCGCCAAGAAGACCCCGGCGAAGAAGACCCCCGCCAAGAAGACGACCACCCGCAAACGTTCGGCGTGACAGCGCCCCCATAGGGGCGCGGGGAACTGCGCGACCAGCCCCCACCGGCCCGCAGCCGAGGAACCGCCTATCCCGCTATCCCGCGGAGCGCTCGCGTCGCAGCGCCAGCACCGCGTTGTGCCCCCCGAACCCGAACGAATTACTGAGCGCCAGATCACCGTGCCCGGGCAACGCACGCGGCTCACCCCACACCACGTCCAAGTCGATCCCCTCGTCCTGCCCGCCCGCCGCGCAACCGATCGTCGGCGGGATCATGCCGTGGTGCAGGGTCAGGGCCGTGGCCACCGCCTCCACCCCGCCCGCGGCACCCTGAAGGTGCCCGAGGTGCCCCTTCAGGGCCGTGACGGGGACCGGGGTCGCACCCAGGACCGCCCGCAGCGCGTTCGCCTCCGCCAGGTCGCCGTCGATCGTGGCCGTGGCGTGGGCGTTGACGTGGATCACGTCGGCGGGGCCGCCGCCCGCGTCCCGCAGGGCGCGGTGCAGGGCCAGGGCCACCCCGGTGCCGGACGGGTCGGGCGCCGCCATGTGGTGGGCGTCGGCCGACAGGCCCCAGCCGGCCGCCTCGCAGTAGACCCGGGCGCCCCTCGCCCGTGCGTGCTCCTCGGACTCCAGGACCAGGAAGCCCGCACCCTCGCCGTTGACGAAACCGTCCCGGTCCCTGGCGAACGGGCGGGACGGCAGCTCCCCGGCGGGGCGCGTCGACAGAGCGCGCATCGCGGCGAACGACGCCATGATCGCCGGCGTGACGACAGCCTCGGCGCCGCCCGCGAGGACGACGTCGACATGGCCGTACCGGATGCGGTCGATCGCCTGGCCGATCGCCTCCGTGCCCGACGCGCAGGCGCTCGTCACCGTGCGGGCCTCGCCCGTGATGCGCAGGGCCAGGGAGATCTGGGACGCCGCCTGCGACGGCACCGTCATGGGGGTGGTGAGCGGGGAGACCGCCCGGGGCCCCTTGTCGCGCAGCCGGCGGTCGCCGCCGACCAGGACCGACGCGTCGCCCAGGATCGCGCCCACCGACACGCCCACCCGGTCGGGGGACAGCCCGCTCGCCTCCGTCCCCGAACCGTCGAAGCCCGCGTCCCGCCAGGCCTCCCGCGCCGCCAGTACGCCGAACTGCGCGGCCCGGTTCATCCGGCGGGCCTGGGGGCGGGGGAGCAGACCGGCCGGGTCCACGGGGACCGTCCCCGCCGCGCGGACCGGCAGGCCGGTGAACTCCTCGCCGGTCAACTCCCTTATCCCGCACCGGCCTTCGAGGAGGCCCTGCCAGAGATCGGGGACTCCGACGCCGAGCGGGGTGATGGCTCCCAGGCCGGTGACGACGACCCGCCGGACCAACGCATGGCGGGAGTAAGGGACTTCCGGCTCGGGGCGCATGGTGAGGCTGCCTCCCGGAGTGCGGCGCGGGACGGTCGGCGCACCTCAACTCTGCCCATGCCAGGGGCACTTCATGCCGGAATGGCCTGGGATGATTCACGTTTCAAGCGTGAACGTCCGTTCACTATTTGCAGCCGGCGTCGATTGCTCGCGCGGCCACGGCCGGCCGTCCAGTCGCTCCACATCCCGGTTGAGGCGGCTGAGTTGGGCCGCGAAGTCCGCGACCTCCTCGGCCGTCCAGTCGGCCAGTACCTTGGCCAGGCCCTGTCGGTTCTCCGCGCGGTCGGCGGCCAGCCGGCGCTCGCCCTCCTCCGTCATCGCGAACTTGCGCGCTATGCCGCCCTCGGGGTCGGGGATGCGTTCGACGATTCCGGCCCGGAGCATCGCGGCCGTCTGCCGGTTGAGCGTGGACGCGTCCAGCCCGAACGCGGCGCTGAGCTGGCCGATCGACATCGGCCCCTCCGCCTGGATGCGGCTGAGCAGGATGTACGCGCTGCGGTCGAGCCGTCCCACGGCCCCCCGCGCCTTCGGTGAGAGCAGATGCATATACCGACCGAGGAGCATCGTCTCGAACTCGACCAGATCAACGGGTTTTTCCCTGCGCTCGTCCATACGGCTGCTTCCTTCGGCCTTCGGCTCCTGAACGGGCCCTCGGCTCGGCAGGCCCTGTCCCAAGTTAATGCGTTCACGAGTGATATGTATGATGCACTTCTCGTGCATGATGCACATCCCTCGTGAAGACCCGAGGAAGACCCCAGCAGATACGAAGGAGCAATCGCAGTGGACAGTTCCAAGCCCGACGCCGGCTCCGGCAGAGTTGTCGGCATCCTCGCCTTCGCCGGCATCGTGGCCGCGATCACGCAGACCCTCGTGGTCCCGCTGATCGGGGAGCTGCCGAGCCTGCTCGACACCTCCGCCTCGAACGCCTCCTGGGTGATCACCGCGACCCTGCTCGCCGCAGCGGTCGTGACCCCGGTCGCCGGCCGGCTCGGTGACATGTACGGCAAGAAGCGCATGCTGCTCGTCTCGCTGGTGCCGCTCGTCCTGGGCTCCGTCGTGTGCGCGCTGTCCTCCTCCGTGCTCCCGATGATCGCCGGGCGCGGACTCCAGGGCATGGGCATGGGCGTCGTACCCCTGGGCATCAGCCTGCTGCGGGACGTCGTACCGGCGGAGAAGCTCGGTTCGTCCATCGCGATCATGAGCGCCTCGATGGGTGTCGGCGGCGCGCTCGGGCTGCCGTTCTCCGCGGCGATCGCCGAGAACGCCAGCTGGCGGGTGCTGTTCTGGGTGGTGGCCGCGCTGGCCGCCGCCGTCGCCGCGCTGATCGCGGTCTTCGTGCCCGCCGGGCGCGAGAACACGGCCGCCGGGCGCTTCGACGTACTCGGTGCGATCGGGCTCGGCACCGCGCTGATCTGCCTTCTCCTCGCCGTGTCGAAGGGCGCCGACTGGGGCTGGGGCAGCGGCACCACCCTCGGGCTGTTCGCCGTCGCCGTGGTCGTGCTGCTGGCCTGGGGCTGGTGGGAGCTGCGCAACACCGAGCCGCTGGTCGACCTCCGGGTGACCGCCCGTCCGCAGGTGCTGATGACCAACGCGGCCTCGGTCCTCGTCGGGTTCGCGATGTACGCCCAGTCCCTGGTCATCCCCCAGCTGATGCAGCTGCCCAAGGAGACCGGCTACGGGCTCGGCCAGTCCATGCTCGCCATGGGGCTGTGGATGGCCCCGGCCGGTCTGATGATGATGCTGATGTCGCCGCTCGGCGCGATGCTCTCCGCCAAGTCCGGCCCCAAGGTCACGCTCTCCGTCGGTAGCCTGTTCATCGCCCTCGGGTACGGCATCTCCCTGCCGCTCGTCGGCTCCGGCTCCACCTGGGCCCTGCTCGCGGTGACCATCGTCTGCAATACGGGTGTCGGCTTCGCGTACGGCGCCATGCCGGCCCTGATCATGGGCGCGGTCCCGCAGTCCGAGACCGCCTCCGCCAACAGCTTCAACACCCTGATGCGCTCGATCGGCAGCTCGGTCTCGGCCGCCGTCATCGGCGTCGTGCTGGCCCAGATGACCACCGACTTCGGCGGCTACGCGCTGCCCTCCGAGGCCGGTTTCCGGGCCGCCATGATGATCGGCTGCGCTGTCGGCCTCGCGGCGGCGGTCGTCGCCTTCCTCATCCCGGTCCGCCCGGTGGAGGCCGCCCCGGCGCCGGAGGAGGCCCCGGAGGCCACCGCTCCCGAGGTGTCCGACGTGTCCGTGGTGTCGGAGGCCAAGGCCTGACGGCTGCTCAACCCTCGTAACGGGTCGACCTCCCCGGGTTTCCGCCGGGGAGGTCGGCTCGTTCTGTCATGTCCTGCCTCTTGTTCGGGGCGGAGGCGTGGAATGCCGGATAAGTACATGAAGAATTTACAAGGTTTACTTCGCCCGCTGGTCGTGTTTCCGAAGCGTGAGGCGGAAGTGAATTCAACCGTGTATCTGACAGGACCCTGACGTCAAGAGGTGTGACGTCGGGTCTGCGGTGACGTCGTAACCGATTGGAATTGGACGGTTTTTCGGGACTTGGGGTGGCCGGTCGATGCTGGCCGAATGGAATCGGCCGCATACGGATCGTTCCACGCCATGTTGACTGGTGAGTAATGTCGGCGCTAACTTCCCGTTGGATTCCCCCCTGAGTGAAGTGCCCAGAAGTGAAGTGCTTCCGCGCCACACAAAAACCCCACCGTGCAGTTTCACCGAATATTTCGGAGAATCATGACGTCTGCCGTGCGCGCCTCTGAACTGATCATCGGAGTAACCCCCTTCGGCGAACCAGACGCCCGGCTCGCCGCTGCCGTCAGCCGGGCCGGCGCCCTGGGAGTACTTGACCTGGGCCTCGGCGACCGGAGAGCGAGACACGCCCTCGCGCGGATACGACGCCTCGCCGCCCCCGGCTCCGGCTTCCGGTACGGCGTACGGATCGGCCCCCACTGCCGACTCGCGCCGGCCGAACTCGCGGGCGACGGCGGCCCCGACACCGTGATCCTCGCCGCCGATGTCCCGGACGTGCCCTGGAGCGTCGCCGAGGTCGCCGCCCACCACCGGGTCCTCGTGGAGGTCACCGACCTGGCGGAGGCCCTCGCGGCCGTCCGCGCCGGGGCGCACGGGCTGATCGCCCGGGGGAGCGACGGCGGCGGCCGGATCGGTGAGCTGAGCACCTTCGTCCTGCTGCAACGCCTCCTCGCCGACCCCGGCATCGACCTCCCCGTCTGGGCCCGCGGCGGCATCGGCCCCCGTACGGCGGCTGCCGCGGTGGCCGGGGGAGCGGCGGGCGTCGTGCTCGACAGCCAGCTCGCCCTGCTCGCCGAGTCCTCGCTGCCCGAGGCCACGGCCGCCGCGCTGCGCTCGATGGACGGCTCGGAGACCGTCGTCGTGGCCGGTCACCGCGTGCTGCACCGGCGCGGCCCCGACGCCCCGCCCGTCCCCGTCGGCGACCCGGCGGCGGTCGCGGCGCTGCTCGGCGCCCAGGACCCGCGCACCCAGCTCCTCCCGGTCGGCCAGGACGGCTTCCTCGCCGCCCGCTTCGCCGACCGCTGGACCGACGCGGGGCGCACGGTCCGCGCCCTCACCGACGCCGTCCATGACGTCGTACGAGGTGACAGTCCCGTCCGCGCGTTGCGCACCGGTTCCCCGATGAGCCGGGCGCTCGGTACCCAACTCCCCATCGCACAGGGGCCGATGACCCGTGTCAGTGACCAGGCGCGGTTCGCCGCCGCTGTCGCCGGGAGCGGCGCGCTGCCGTTCGTCGCGCTGGCCCTCGCCAGTGGTGAGCAGACCCGGACCATGCTGGCCGAGACCCGGGAGGCCGTCGGCGACGACCTGCCCTGGGGTGTCGGCGTCCTCGGGTTCGCGCCCGAGGAGATGCGCAACGCCCAGCTCGAAGCCGTACGGGAGCTGCGGCCCACGCACGCCATCATCGCGGGCGGCCGGCCCGCCCAGGCCGAGGCGCTGGAGCGGGCCGGGATCGCCACCTTCCTGCACGTGCCCTCGCCGGGGCTGCTGAAGCAGTTCCTGGAGGCGGGGGCCCGCCGGTTCGTGTTCGAGGGGTCCGAGTGCGGCGGGCATGTCGGACCGCGCGGCAGCTTTCCGCTCTGGGAGGCCCAACTCGCCGTCATCGAGGACTGGTTGGCGACAGCCGGGGAGGACGCCGCCGAGCGGGTCGAGGTGTTCTTCGCGGGCGGCGTCCACGACGAGCGGTCCGCCGCGATGGTCGCCGCACTCGCCGCTCCGCTGACCGCGCGCGGTGCGGCCGTCGGCGTGCTGATGGGCACCGCCTACCTGTTCACCGAGGAGGCCGTGGCCTGCGGGGCGGTTCAGCCGCTCTTCCAGCAGCAGGTCGTCGAGGCGACCGGTACCGCGCTCCTTGAGACGGCGCCCGGTCATGCCACCCGGTGCGTGCCCAGCCCGTTCAGCGACAACTACCGTGAGTTCGAGGCAGAGTTGAGGGCGAACGGGGTGCCCGAGCGGCAGAACTGGGAGCAGCTGGAACGGCTCAACGTCGGTCGGCTCCGCATCGCCAGCAAGGGCATCGAGCGGGACGCCGACGGCGAGTTGGCGGCCGTGGACGAGCAACGGCAGCTCGCCGAGGGCATGTTCATGGCCGGGGAAGTGGCCGTGCTGCGCTCGGCGACCACGACCGTCGACGCGCTGCACCACTCCGTGGCGGACGGCGCCGCCGACTTCCTCACCGGACAGGCCGCACAGTTGCGGGAGCGGCTCGGGGTGCATCCTCCTGAAGAGGCCGAGGCCCCCGCGCCCCTCGACGTCGCCGTCGTCGGCATGGCCTGCATGTTCCCGGACGCCCCCGACCTCGCCGCCTTCTGGGCCAACGTCCTCGGCGGCCATGACGCGGTGGGCGAGGTGCCGGTCGACCGCTGGGACCCCGCCGTGCACTACTCGGCGGCGGACGGGGACGGCGGCGTCACGCCCTCCAAGTGGGGCGGCTTCCTGCCCCGCATCCCCTTCGACCCGCTGTCGTACGGCATTCCGCCCACCTCGCTCGGCAGCATCGAGCCCGTCCAGCTGCTGGCCCTCGAAGCCGCCCGGCGGGCCCTGGCGCACGCCGGATACGGCGAGCGGGGTCGGGAGTTCGACCGCTCGCGCACCTCGGTCGTCTTCGGCGCGGAGGCGGGCAGCGACCTGTCGAACGCGGGCACGCTGCGAGCCGTACTGCCGTCGTACTACGGCAAGGTGCCGGACGGGCTGGTGGACCAGCTGCCGAAGCTGACCGAGGACTCCTTCCCGGGCATGCTGGCCAACGTCATCTCCGGGCGGATCGCCAACCGGCTCGACCTCGGCGGCGCCAACTACACGGTCGACGCCGCGTGCGCCTCGTCCCTGGCCGCCGTGGACGTGGCCTGCAAGGAGCTGGTGGGCGGGACCAGTGACGTCGTGCTGTGCGGCGGCGCCGATCTGCACAACGGCATCAACGACTACGTGCTCTTCTCCTCCGTGCACGCCCTGTCCCCGACCGGGCGTTCGCGCGCCTTCGACAGTTCGGCGGACGGGATCGCGCTGGGGGAGGGCGTCGCGTGTGTCGTGCTGAAGCGGCTGGCCGACGCCGAGCGCGACGGGGACCGGATCTACGGCGTCATCAAGGGAGTGGGCAGTTCCAGCGACGGGCGGTCGCTCGGGCTGACGGCTCCCCGGCCCGAGGGCCAGCGGGCCGCGCTGCAACGGGCGTACCGCAACGCCGGGGTGTCGCCCGCGGAGGTCGGACTGGTCGAGGCGCACGGCACCGGGACCGTGGTCGGGGACCGTACCGAACTCACCATCCTGAGCGAGGTGTTCACCGAGGCCGGGGCCAAGTCCGGGGCTATCGCCCTCGGTTCGGTCAAGTCGCAGATCGGGCACACCAAGTGCGCCGCAGGCCTCGCCGGGCTCATCAAGACCGTCCTCGCCCTGCACACCGGGGTCAAGCCGCCCACCCTGCACGTCAGCAGGCCCAACTCCGCCTGGGAGGAGGGCAGCAGCCCGTTCGCGTTCCACGGCCAGGCGCGGCCCTGGGCTGCTCCGGCGGCGGAACGGGTCGCGGGGCTCAGCGCGTTCGGCTTCGGCGGCACCAACTTCCATGTGGTCCTTGAGGCCTACGCGGACTCCGCACCGCCCGTGCACGCGCTGGACGCCTGGCCGGCCGAGCTGTTCACGTTCCGGGCGGCCGATCCGGCGGGGGCACGGCGCGCGATCGAGGACGTGCTGAAGGCGGCCGAGGACGAGCAGTCCTCCTGGCGCCTGCGCGACCTCGCCCTCGCCGCCTCCCGCCGCTCCGACGCCCGGCACGAGCCCGTACAGGTGGCGGTCGTGGCGACGGACGGGGCGGGACTCGTCGGCCAGCTGCGGCGGGCGCTGGCGGGGGAGCACGACCCGCGCGCGGGCATCCACCTCGCTGCCCAGGACTCGCAGGAGGCCTCCGGCCAGGTCGCTTTCCTCTTCCCGGGGCAGGGCAGCCAGCGGACCGGGATGCTCGCCGACGTGTTCGTCGCGCTGCCCGAACTCCAGTACTACCTGGAACTCGGCCGCGACCACGCCGACGCCCTCTACCCGCCCACCGCCTTCGACGACAGCACCCGCGACCGCCAGCACACCGCCCTCACCGACACCCGGGTCGCCCAGCCCGCCCTGGGCATCGCAGGCCTCGCGGCACACGCCCTGCTCACCACGGCGGGCATACGGCCCGACATGGCCGCCGGACACAGCTACGGCGAACTCGTCGCCCTCAGCGCGGCCGGAGCCCTCGACCCGGAGGCCCTCCTCGCCCTGAGCGCGCAGCGCGCGACCGCGATCCTCTCGGCCGCCGACGAGGCCAACGGCGCCGACCCGGGCACCATGGCGGCGGTGGCGGCGGGCGCCGAGGAGGTCGTGGCGGCCCTGCGTGCCGCCGAAGCGCCCGCCTCGGTCGTCGTCGCCAACCACAACTCGCCCAAGCAGACGGTGATTTCGGGCCCGACGGAGGCGGTCGACGAGGCCGTACGGCTGCTGCGTGCGGCCGGGCTCGGCGCGAAGCGCATCCCCGTCGCCTGCGCCTTCCACAGCCCGCTGGTCGCCGGGGCCGGAGAACGGTTCGCGACAGCACTGGCCCAACAGACCGTCCACGCACCCGAGTTCACGGTCTGGTCCAACCGCACGGCCACCCCGTACGGCACCGACGCCGACGCGGTACGCGCCGAACTCGCCGCCCAGATCGGCGCACCCGTCGGTTTCGTCGCCCAGATCGAGGCCATGTACGAGGCGGGCGCCCGGATCTTCGTCGAGGCCGGTCCCGGTTCCGTACTGACCCGGCTGGTCGGCCAGATCCTCGGCGACCGCCCGCACCGCACGGTCGCCTGCGAACCGCGTCCCGAGAGCGGACTGCGCGGCTGGCTCGACGCGCTGGCCCAACTGGCCGTCGCGGGGCTGCCGGTGCGCACCGGCTGGCTGTTCCACGGGCGCGACGCCGTCGACGCGACCCGGACCAAGGCGCCCAAGCGGCCCGGCTGGACGGTCGACGGCCACCTGGTCCGCACCGCCGCCGGCGACCTCCTCCCCGGTGCCCTCGCACCGGCCCGACGCGTACTGGAGACGACGACAGTGACCGCGAATCACCAGGACGGTGCCCCCGGGGCCGGTGGCAGGGACGCGCTGATCTCCGAGTTCCTGCGCACCAGCCGCGAGATGGTCGCCGCCCAACGGGACGTGCTCCTCACGTACTTCGGCGCGACACCCGGCCAGTGGATACCCGGCCCGGCGGCGGCCCCGGAGCCCCTGTGGGCGGCCGAGGCACCCCAGGCGATACCCGCCGCCCCCACGTATCCGCCCGCGCTCTACGCCGTACCCGCTCCCAGTCCGGCCCCCGCCGCCGTGGGGTTCTCGGAGGCGGATGTGTTGGGTGTGGTGCTGGAGATCATCAGTGAGCGGACCGGGTATCCGGTGGACATGATCGAGCCGGATCTCGATCTGGAGGCGGATCTCAGTATCGACTCGATCAAGCGGGCCGAGATCGCCGGTGAGTTGGCGCAGCGGCTCGGGGTCGGGGGCGGCGGTGACATCACCTCGCTCGAC